>Ga0080013_1000406_pt1 | contig 60945 bp, 102 predicted proteins | sample ETNvirenome_6_85_FD_69236 | JGI IMG/M metagenome (GOLD analysis project Ga0080013, IMG submission 69236) | Marine viral communities from the Pacific Ocean - ETNP_6_85 (SPADES assembly) (version 2) | ecosystem: Environmental > Aquatic > Marine > Oceanic | place: Pacific Ocean | collected 2013-06-19 | reverse complement strand
TACTCACCCCCTCCCCCACCCCCCCCCCCCCCAGTAGTTGTTGCGGCATCCCCCCAAAAAAAAACAAAAAAAAAAAAAAAAAAAAAAAAAAAAAAAAAAAAAAAAAAAAAAAATTACGATACTTTATCCGATAATAACAATCAAAAAAAGTTCAATTAAAAGCTTGACTTTGCTACCTTGCGGGTGTATAGTAAGGTAGGACCGGGTGATACACAGTAGCGATAATACGTGCGGGCTACGGACGGATAAAAGACTACCATGAGTGATATCATAACTAAAGTAGAAAATGACGACCCATCCCGCTGTCAGTTCATAGCTACGAACGGACAGTGCAATAACAAAGCTGTTGAAGGCGGTACTGTCTGCTTTGCGCATGGTGGAAACAATCAGGAACGCGCCCTACAAACTCAAGCCAATCGAATGTACAAACTGGAAAGGTACAAGCGCCAGTTTGAGGACAAGCTGACCCACCCAGGGGTTAAAACACTCTGCGAGGAAATAGGCTTGTTAAGGATGAACCTACAGGAGACCCTAGCCAAGGCCGAGGAACAAGAGGATCTCCTACTGTTTCAGCCACAGATCAGCGCCCTAGTTAGTGACATAACATCGACAATAATAGCTTCACAGAAACTAGAAGCCTCACTCGGTATGCACATGAATAAGACGCAGATTGTAGCCCATGCAACGGGGATAATCTCTGTTATAGCCCGTCACATTGACGACGCCAATGTAATGTCAGCCATAACAGTTGAAATAGCAGCACTTTTTGCTGAGGAAACTGACTAGCAGAATTGTTTAAGGAGACCGACTAATGGTATTCGATAATGGTACAGCAGGCGCAGCAGCCCAAACATTAGATCCCGCTAAAATCGAGGAGGCTAATGACGCCCTCGGCGCCAACCGTATTCTAGGGGTACTATTGCAGGTCGCCACTGCATCAGTCCGTATTCGACTCGACGGCACCGCCCCTACTACCACAGTCGGCCACAATCTAGCCGCTGACAACAGCATCGCTCTCTTCGGTTATGAGAACATAAAAAAGATGAAATTCATTGGTAACACTGCGGTATACCAGGCGCATCTGGGCGATAGTCTCCTCCTGCCCTTGGAGTAACCTAAATGCTCACATTAACATACACGCCGTCGAGCGGTGCAATACTTGTGACAAGCGGTCGCCTGTGGGCGGGCGCTAAAAATGCTATCACTCTGATCAATGCTGAGCACGCTGACACGCCTGTTTCAGCCGCTAATATGCAACTAACGGTCAAAAGAGACAATCGCCCCACAAGGACCTCATTCGTCTCACACAACACGTGGGTAGGCGCAGCCGCCACACTAACAGCCACCATTAACTTCAACGTAGCCACACTAAATACATACCTCGGTCAGCGTGATAAGCGCCCAATTGAACTTGAACTACGTGATCTAGCCGCGGATGAAATAAGAGGCCACGCCCAATTATTCGACATATTCCGCAGTACATATAGTAGTGCCGATGTCGCTGATGAGGCGACCACTACACTCAGAGCACAGGTACTCGCTATACTAGCAGACTGCCCCCAAGACGTCACATATCAGGCTGGCTTCGGTCCAGTTGTCGAATCATGGGACAGTGGTGATCCCCTTCGTTTAGGTGCTTACGATGGCGGGCCGGTAGGCTCAGAGGATGCAAGCTAATGCGCAAACTACTCGCACTCGCACTACTGCTCACAGTGAGCGTTTCCGCTCGCTGGGCTGGCTTAGGCACAGATAGCACTAATTGGGCCGCGGATAAGATCGTCTATATGACGGGTACGTCACCGGCTAACACTAGTGTCACCGCGCTAACGGCCTACATGCGTACATTACTCGACGACGCTAACGCCGCAGCTGCACAGACTACGCTCGGGGTGCTGATTGGCACCAATACCCAGGCATGGGATACGCACTTGGATGACATTGCGGCTCTCGTGCCTACGGACAGTTATATCATTGTCGGTGATGGGGCCAACTGGGTCAGGGAGACGGGGGCCACTGCCCGGACATCCCTGGGGGCACAGGCACAGTCCACTGTGCTGGACGATATCGCGGCACTCGGGGTGACCAACGGGAATCTCCTGCTGTCGGATGGTGCCAACTGGCAAGTGCTTGGTATTGGCACCAACACGTATGTCCTGCAATCGGATGGCAGTACTGCCTCGTGGGTAGATGCTGCAACGCTTCCGGCTGCGTCGATCAGCCAGCTCGATGCTTCCGATGGTACGCCTGCCGGAGTGGTTGCTGTCGATGCAGTAGGTGCCATCTCAGTCAATGGCCAAATGACATTCGATACAGATCTTACCTACGGCGCAACCACGGGCCTTTTCTTTGGCGATGGCAATACTGGCCTATTTGAGTCAAATGATAATCAACTAGACTTGTATGTTGCAGGCGCTAGTAGGGCACGGTTACTGGCCTCGTCATTGGCCTCTTTGACATCGGGGAGTTGGCGCGTGGTCCATACCGCATCAGATGCTACTACTCCTGTATATACTTTTGTTGGTGATGCTAACACGGGCATCGGCAAAGGGACGGCGGACGCGGTAGACTTGATTGTTGGCGGGCAAACAGGTTTGAGGGTGCGCGAGGTTTCAAGCCTGATAACCGTGACCGGGGGCACTGGTCCTCTGGTAGAGGTTCAAACCGACTTTAGCAGTGGTGTCGATTACGATGACTTTGTGATCAAACGTGATATAGACAATAATGGTGGTGGTACACCTACCGAGGCGGGTGCACTCCTCCATCTAGTTCGTGACGTTACCAACTTCAATACCGTTTCAGGTAACTTCATCGAACTAAGCAATGACGGTGCTACGCCACTCGTCTCTATTGACGCAATAGGACAGCTACGTCTCGACCGTGGTCTAACCTACGGCACCACGACTGGCGTCTTTTTTGGCGACGGTAACACGGGGTTTTACGAAGCCGGAGATAACAATCCGAAGGTATACGTCAACGGCAGTGATAGGTGGGAGTTTCTGGCAAATAAATTCCAGGCCAATAACAACAGTGGCCCTATTTTGTCTAATCTCAGTGCTACAGCTACCGTCCCTACAGTGGGGCCAAATAGGGCTGACACAGACTCTGGTATGGGGCAAAACGCAGTAGATCAAGTAAGCCACATTGCTGGCGGCGTGGAATTGATTCGCCTTATTGAGGACACAACCGACAGCGTCCGCATCGGTTCGCCAGCGACCACATACGTGGAAGTCGACTCAGCCGGGGACGTGTGTTATGTCGGTTCCGGCTCCGGCATCCCTTATGCTGAGATAAGCGTCAACGGGAACACCACAGGGCTGACGTGTACTGATCAAAATACATGGTATCAATTCGTGGGATTCGACACCGACGGGGTCAGCAACAACGCCACGCCAGACCACACTGAAGACCATATCATAGTGGATAAAGCAGGTGATTACAGGGTCACATTATCTTGCTCGTTCTCGGGCTCGGCATCAGCGGATACATATGAAGTCCAGATGAAGACCGAGAACGGGACGGTCGACTTTGCCAACGCCCACCTAGAACGGAAAATGAGCGCTACAGGTGATATCGGCTCAGCTAGCTTCAACGCCTTCATTACTGCCGCCGCAACGGATACATTAGAGATCTGGGTGCGATGTACCAATGCAGCGGGTAAGGTGTTTACTGGAAGAGACGTCACATTCACGATGGCACAAATTGGTGGAGATTGATATGCGAATAGCACTAGTAATAGCAATGGTCGGTATGTGTGGCTGCACGACATTAGAAGCGCCTGTTAGTGCTTATCGTGTCGGTCGTATCGCAGCGATCACATACCTGAGTACTGAATCTAATCCTGCGCGCCAACGTGCTGTTCGCGAGGCATGGCTGGTATATAATGATTTCGTCGGTACATACGCTGATAACCCGCAGGCCGTGACGGCGACACTCAAGCATATACTCTCTCGACGCCTACCTGATAACGCTGAGTACGTACTGGCCGCTCTCGCTGTTGACACACTATGGAACGAACTAAACAACAACTATAACCTGGAGGAGATGAGGCCTAACGAACTAATCAACATTTTAAGAGAATTCCGTTTCGGTGTCAATAGTGTAATTGAGGAGTATTCACGATGAAGAAGTATCTCGAATCAGTTGCGATGGTGGCGGTAATTGGGTGGGCGGTGCTATTCGCTGCAGTAGCGACACGGGCTGAGCAAGAGGATCCACAGGACCTAAGTGCGAATGCAATCACGAATATTCCAGTGGTAACGTTGGATAAGTACCGGCCTATTGCGATCCTGCTCGACTGGCGTGGTCAGCGTGGTGTGATTACGTGGGAAAAGGGTTTCATCGTCGCAGATGAATTCGTTCCCCGTATGGTTGACTCCTATACATTTACCAATGTTAAGGGTGGTGCCCAAGAATGGACTGCTCTTCGCACGGCGCCGGAATTAGCACCGCTCTTGGCACGTTTTAAAACGTTCCTCGTGGCAAAGGATGAACTGTGATCTCTTCTAAGCTAGCACTTAGAGATGTGGACGGGGATAAAATCTTCGAATTAATCGAAGATTTTATCCTCGAATACAAGGGCTACGCCCTCACTTGTCCCAAGGGAATGCATACTGATGGGGCAAGTATCCCTCGTTTCTTTTGGCGCATAATCGGCTCTCCGCTTATGGGCAAATACAGACGGGCTTGTATTCCTCATGATGCAGGTTACAAGGGTGTGCTAGTTGTCAGGAATGCTGATGGCACACAGCTCACAGTTGGTAGGCTCTGGATTGATACTATGTTCCATCGGTTAATGTTGGAGCATGGTGTCCGTAGGTGGCGAGCACAACTGATGTACCGGGCTGTTAGATATTTCAGTCATACTTATAAAGGGTCGAAAGGCACCTCGGAGGGATAGATACCCCCGAGTCTAAACTGATGAGGGGCCTCGATCAGATGGCCCTAATAGGGCCTTCTCATCGCAGCCTTAACAGGAGTTATTATGAGTGAAGAAGAACTCAAAGGATTCTTAGCTGTGTGTAAAGAAAGACACGCCAATATTAATCTGTTATTCAAACTACTCTTCAGTGGTCTAGTGATTATACTAGGAGCCATGTGCAAATGGAGTATGGATGAGCACTCGGCGATCAGAAAAGATACCACCAGTGCAATGATTAAGATGGAGAAGCGGACAGAAAAGATCGAAGACAGTAATGTCGCCGTGCAACATCAACTGACAACGGTACAAACTACACTTGATATCATAGCTGAAAGCATTAACCGCTAATGCGCGCAATAGAACAACTATTTATGAATACTATCCTAGCTGGCATCTCACGTCAAGCTATTGATAGTTGCAGTAAATGGTCGGAGAAATACCGTGTGATGGGACCACCGTTTCCTGGTCCCTGGCGGAATACATATCATCCGTGGGTGAATGGTATGCTCGACTGTGAAGTCGAGACTATAGTGGGGCAAAAGGCGGCTCAGTGCACCTTCACAGAGGTGGCGCTAAACAAGGCACTCTATTATATTGATATGTTCCAGTATAGTGTGCTCTATGTGTTGCCGGCAGCGACACCACACGCTGCAAACTTTTCCAAATCTCGTTTTGATCCAGCACTAGAGCTGAGTCCACATTTAAGTGAGTTGTTCACTGATGTAAAGAATGTGCAGCATAAGAGAGCCGGCGCAGCGAACCTATTCATCCGCGGTAGCCGTTCTAAGACTGGTCTTAAATCAGATCCGTGTCCGGTTATGATCTTCGATGAAGTGGAGGAAATGGATGTAGATAAGCTGTTCCTGGCAATAGAACGTGCTTCAGGACAGCTCTTCAAACATTACTATTTTCTGAGTACACCAAGTCACGAAGACGTAGGCATCAATAAGCTATACAAGCCAACTGACCAGCGGCACTTTTGCTTTCCGTGCCCCTGGCACAGTGTGAACGGTAAGCCTGGTTTCATCGAATGGAATAGCCTGGATAACCTGGTTATAACAGCAGAGGATATCCATGACCCGGCCATTCACAATAGTTATTATATCTGCCCAACTTGCAAGCATACCATTGCCCACCAGGATAAACACCTACTCTTAGCAGACGGCATCTGGGTGCCACAGTTCGAGAACAGAAACAGCGCAGGCTTCCATATCAATCAGTTCTATACGCCAACAATCAATCCTGGTGAGATGGCGACAGCAGTAATTAATGCTGAGTCGGATTCTGCTGCGGAGCAAGAGCTATACAATAGTAAGATGGGAGTGCCACATACGGTCGCGGGTGGTCGTGTCGAGGAAACACACATCGTCAATTGTATAATTGATTACTCGATGCAATCACAGACAACTGGCAATAATCTTGTTACAATGGGGGTCGATGTTGGTAAGAAGCTCCACGTTGAAATTGATGAGTGGTTCCTAGACGGTGCTGGTGAGACAACTACGGCCGACCCCAATTCAATAGCTCGGCCAAGAATAGTTAATGCTTTTACAGTGGATGCATTCGAGGAATTGGACCATCTACTGAATCAGTATAACGTGCATTTTTGCGTTATTGATTATCTTCCCGAAACGAGGAAAACTCTTGAGTTCTGTAACAGGAATATCGAGAGAGTGCGAGCTTGCTTTTACGCAAGAGGAGTGTCAGCGCGGGAAATATCCCGTCCTGACTCAGATCCTCGTCTAATTCATGTTAATCGTACAGCTTGGATGGATCTTGCATTAGGGCGTTTCATGCAAACAAGGATCGGTGTACCTATGAATATACCGTCCTCGTACAAGATCCATGTAAGAACACCAATTCGACATTATGAACACGATACAGAGGGCAATATTCTCGGGCGGTGGCTAACTCCAGAAAGTAAAGCTGACCACCATGCTCACAGTCGTACATATGCTGAGATAGCATTTCGTTTAGCTTGTTCACTGGGCAAATCTCAGGATACATGGGAATAATATGGCTACTTCAATCAAAGACATAGTACATCCTGAGTATAAAGACAATATTGATTATTGGGCGGACTTTCGTCTGGTCCTAGAGGGTGGGCCCAAATACAGAGATAAGAAACTGTATAAGTTCAGTAATAGGGAGACGGATGACACCTATAATGAACGCAAGAAAATGACGCCCATCCCAGCGCACGGTAAGACGGCAATCTACGAGATCCGTAATGCTATCTTTCAACGTATGCGAAGTATTGAGCGAAAGAATGGTCCTGAAAACTATCAAGAGGCGATTAGTGGTGAGTTAGGTGGAGTGAATCTAAAAGGCTCCACGATGAATAATTTCATCGGTCTTAAGATCCTACTTGAGCTTCTCGGTATTGGGAAAGTGGGTGTATTTGTTGATAAGCCTACTGAACAAAGCCCTATACTAACTAGTAATATACACCCCTATTTGTACTATTATACAGCGGAACAAATACGTTCCTGGAAGATAGTAGATAACCAGCTAGTGTCACTCCTTCTTCAAGATACAATCTATCTTATGGATGAGTTAACTGGCTTGGTCACGGCGACTGAGAATATCTATAAGTTTCTCACACTTGAAGATGATGGTGTGCAGATGCAGGTATTTAATAAGAATAGTGAATTGACGGGGACTAGTCAAATTGCTCTTCAACGTATTCCCTTCGTGATCATGGAGCTATCAACTAGTTTGCTTGCTGATGTATCATCCTATCAGAATGCGCTACTCCAGCTTTCCTCAGCGGATATGTATTACGCAATCAAAGCCAACATACCGATGCTAGTTGAACAGTACAAACCGTCGGCAGCGGATTTCCTCCGTAATGCTAAGACTACTGATGTAGTTGATGAAGGACAGGCAGCCGATGCATTGATAGCGAAGCAACCGAGACGTGATACCGGAACATATGTTGGTCGGCGGTACCCTGATGGGGTGGATGCACCACAGTTTATCTCTCCATCAGTTGAGCCTCTGCAAGTGAGCATCGAGAAGCAAGAGGTGATGAAAAGAGAGATTCGCCAGCTTGTAAATCTGAATCTGACTAACATTGACCCCAAACGTGAGTCAGCCGAGAGTAAGAATTTCGATGAGCGTGGTAGGGATGAGTCACTATCCTATATTGCTCAAGAGTTAGAGGCTGGCGAACTAGGTATCCTTACTATCTGGTCTGAATATGAAGACCATAAAGGTAAACTCCTCATTCGTTACCCGGAGAAGTATAGTCTCAAGACGCCCAAGGAGACTATTGACGAAGTAACATCACTCTGTGAGCAGATTGAGAAGATACAGGTATTGTCAGTTAAGAAAAAGCTCCTGTATCGTGTTGTTTTGATCATCCTCGACACAGAACTAACTGAAGATGATAAGGTAAAGATAAAAGGGGAAATCGACGCGTTGACCGCCATTTCAGTAGACCCCAAACTCATAGGTGAGCATCTTGAAGCCGGTATACTTGGTAATGCTCTTGCTTCTCTTCTGGCTGGGTATCCTGCGGGTGAAGAGGAAAAAGCAAAAGCCGATCACGCGGAAAGGGCCGCTCGTATTCTCGCCGCCCAAGTTGCCTCGTCAGATGCCGCCCGTGGCGTTAAGGATACCAGTGAAGAAAATGACGCCAAAGACGAAAAACAAGCATCACAGAAGGTCGTCCAGGCGGGCAACATAGTGAATAAGACCAGGGGTGACGCATAATGGCTTATATTACTGCCGCTGAAGGCGATACATACTTTGCCAGCAAACTCTTTGCTGCAGCGTGGACTGAGTCTGAGGATGGTGACAGGACTAAAGCCATTGCAATGGCAACAGCCACCATTGATAGACTCAATTTCCGAGGCTTGCGAACAGCGACGACACAGGCGAATCAGTTTCCTCGGGATGATGATACGGCCGTCCCTCAAGATATTAAGGATGCCTGCGCTGAGTTAGCTATGGCATTTCTCGACGGAAGAGACCCTGAACAAGAGATGGAGGAAGCAAATATTAGATCACAGACATTTGCAGGAGTAAGTACCAGACAAACAGAGACGCCGATGATTGAACATATAATGGCGGGTATACCCAGCTACACAGCTTGGCAGCTATTACTACCATACCTGCACGATGTTCGGAACATTGAATTTGAAAGGGTAAACTGATGGAAGCTCGTACACGTAGACTACTGACTATATTTAATTGTCGTTATGACACCGCTGAGGGGGATACTGAAGGTGGTACCACTGAGGGGACGACTGAAGGGAAGGCTCCTGATACGTTCTCACAGGAACAACTGAATTCAGTTGTGGCGGAAGAGAAGCGGAAGGCTGATGCGAAATATGCAAATGTGATGAATGAACTCAAGCTATTACAGACGAAGAGCACTCTCAGTGAAGAGGAGAAGACTGCTCTGGACACTCGTATCACTACTCTTCAAAATGAGTCAAAAACAAAAGACGAACTTGCCAAAGAGCAAAAAGAAAAAGCCAGCAAACAGCATGCGAAGGAACTGAAGGCATCGACGGAAAAAGCGAGTACATTTGAAAAATTGTACAACTCCTCTATTATTCGGACCGAGATAATCAATGCCGCAGTTAAGCACAATGCTGTTAGTGCCGATCAGATTCAAGCTATGTTAGGATCTCAGCTACAAGTGGTACAGAAGGTGGGCGAGGACAATAAGCCAGTTAATGACTGGGGTGTTCGTGTAGCCTTCAACACTAAAGACAAAGACGGCGCTGAGGTGACTTTGGACCTATCTGTTGATGATACTATCGGCAGAATGGTCGAGGATGAGCGTTACAGGAACCTTTTCAAACAGAAGGGTACTGGTGGATTCGGTGGAACTAGTGTTCCTGGTCAGGGTGGCGGTAGTAATGTCCAAAGGGATTATACTAAAGCCGCTGTGAATGGGAATATGGCCGATTACATTAGGGCCCGAAATGAGGAACTCGGGATTAAAAATGAATAAGCATTTGGTAGTTTTTCTTTGCCGTTACGAGACGAATGATGTTGATGCGTCCATTCCTGAGGTATGGGCTGCTGAGACTCTCCGTATCCTTGAAGAGGAGCTGGTTGTCTATCCGTTGGTCAACAACGATTACAACAATCAAGTTGCCTCTTACGGGGATACGGTCAACATCTCTAAGCCAGCGCAGTTCACTGCGCGCCGAAAGGCAGTCACCTCGGATGTGACCACGCAGAATGCCACGCTGACTAACACCCAGGCGGTCTTGAATCAACAGTTGCACGTGTCGTTCCTGCTCAGGGATCGTCAGATGTCACTGTCCTTCCAGGACTTGGTCGCTATGTTCCTGGATCGCGCGGTTCGGTCCATGGCCCACCAGATCGACACGTCTATCCTGGCACAGCGTTATCAATTCATCAGCAATGGTGTTGGTAAGCTCGGTACGGCATTGGCTCGTACTTCTCTGATCGCTAATAACAAGAAGGCAGACGATCTGCTTTGGCCGAATGATGATCGTGTTGTGGTAGTCACGCCGGGTGCAGCGGCTGATATTCTCGACAATGATAATATCAGTCATGCTGATTCTCTCGGTGACAATAGTGCTGTTCGAAGAGCTTCTCTTGGGCAGCTCTGGAATATGCACTATGTGAAGTCCACCAACAACAAGACCATTGCTTACACTGGTGGGACGACCGCTGGTGCAATCAATGCCGGTAATCTGATCGTTGGGTCAACGTCGCTCACAGTTGATGGTTTCACCGGTTACCTTGATCCTGGTACGTGGTGCACGATTGCTGGGGATATGACGCCTCAGAAGATCACTGATACCACTGATACCAGTGGTGTGACTGTTGGCATCACAATTGCTCCGGGACTCAAGAGCGCTGTACTGGATGACGCTGTTGTGACGGTGTACGACAAGGGCCAGGTCAACTTGGCGGCTGGTTATGCCAGTGGTTGGGAAGAGGACATGGTCATTGACACCTTTACGGCAGCGCCTGCCGTTGGTCAGTTGATTAGTTCCGGTACTGCCAGTACCGGACCGATTTATGCGCAGATGAACGGTGGAAGTGCTACTCTCTTGCGCACTGACCGTCCGACTGATGCCATTCTGGCTGATGATGCCCTCCTGGGTATCGGCCCGGTTGGTGACTTCAGTTTTGCGTTCCATCGGGATGTGCTGACTTTCGTTAGTCGTCCCCTCGCGAAGGATCCGGATGCCAATATGGCCGTCTTGGACCATAACGGACTGGCTCTCCGTGTTGAGTTGAGTCGTGATTCCGTTGGACAAGGTAAGCGGGTAACCGTTGACCTTCTGTACGGGATTAAGGTCCTGGACACCAATCTCGGATTCCTGCTCTACAGCTAAAGGCCCGGCGGGTGGGGTAACTCCCACCCGCCTTACCTGATTATGGTTACATCACGAGCTAAACAGACTAGGAAGGTGCTCTACAGGCTGAAACGCCTATTAGGTGAACCTATCACTGTGCGTAATCGGGTAATTCACGATGTCGCTCTCGACACTGGGTTAGTAACTGAGAATTTCGTAGGATATCACGTTCGTCGAGCAATCGTATTGGATGTAAGCATTGGGCTTAAGTTCAGTTTTGATCTGGCCTACATTGCATCTGGTAAGAATTTTACCTACGGAGCTAATTACAGTGTTGGTGAGCGGAATTTGCTCATTGATGCCAAGGATGTGACAGGCGACTTGACCGTCACTTCTGAGGTCGTAATCAATGATAAGGTGTATCAGGTGAAATCTACACCTAACTACGTTGAGTCACTACTTTACGCAGTGACGATCTCACTACTAGGGAGTGAGGAATGAGCACCAAACGATACTGGGATAAATGGATAACTGCCTCAGTTTATAAGCACTTTAATGATAACATCACGACGGTGCCTATCTTCTTTACACACGTTTTCGCTGAGACAGCCAGTGCCCTAGGACACAGTATCGTCAGCAAGAAACAGGATGAAGCGGAACTGCTGGAAGTGAGAATGGATGGTCCATGGTTGTACGTAGAAGGAAAGACGGACTGGACGGCGCGAGTGGAATTGAATATCCTGGTTCAGCGCAACCTACGTGGCAGTAACATCTATCGTTTCAACGAATTACTTGGTCTGGTGACAGACAATATGACGAAAGTACCTGTATACAAATATGGTTCCGAGACAGCAGATGATGAAACATTCGTTGGCTGTTTAACCATATCTGGAACAGGGCGGAGAGGTAGCGGCATCGAAATCAATAAGTTTGGTCGTATTGACAAGACAATACCCTTGGTACAAGGGACTGTTGAAGCTCATTACGAGATCACGTTGGAGGAAACCTAATGTCTACGCGCGTAGATTTGAGAGATGCAACCCTGACGATTGGTGGCGTAACCGCCAAGATTGCTGATGGTACTCTTACCATCGAGCAAGCTCGGAATATCGAGTATGTACTCGATAGACGGCAGTTGGATGATGTGCGACAAGGGGACGATGTGCCCTTGACCGTGGATATGTCCATTCGTTGGCTGTACTCGAACGGTAGTTTGCGTACGGCAATTGATGGTAATGGTGGTGAGACCTCCTCGGACTCATCGCCCTGCCGACCGTATGCCTGCGATCTAGTCTTGGCCCTTGATCCTAGTTGTTCTAGCTTGGGTCAGAGTGTGGAGATCAGCGATTTCAGGTATGAAAACATCACTTTCGATGCGCCCAACGGAGTGATGCGAGTACGAGGTCGGGCGAATGTGACGACGCCAGTATTTGGTAGTGAGTAATGACCACCCTATTTTAGGGTGGTGTACATCCCCGCCCTCGTAATGAGGGCGGGGCCTTAACAGGAACCCAGCGGAAGGACGAATGATGAAATTCAAGGGCAAGGCAGTAACTAAAGCAGATCCGGTGATTGTGGTGATCCCTAAGGGTGATGATCACATCGTATTCACGTGTAAGCCAGTCGAGGACTATAAGCCGTTCGACGCGCTCTGCCCTGAACCGGTTGAACAAGTGTTTAAGCGACCAAACGGGGAGATTGTGGAAGGGGCTGATCCGAATTACGAGAAGGCAAATGGGGATTGGTTCCTTCGTAAGTTCAACTATATGTTCTATCAGTCTATTCAAGGTGACGGGATTGAATTCGAGACAGTTGACGCTAACAAACCAGACACTTGGGAGAATGCAGAACAGGAACTGCGTGATAATGGCTTCTCCTCGCTTGAAGTGAGTAAGCTCATCACAGCTTGTCAGACTGCGAACGGTCTGAATAATGATGCAATACAGGCGGCAACAGACTCTTTTTTAGCTTCTCGGCGGGAGGGGTCAAAGCTGAGCCCGTCATCCCAGACTACCGATCAACCCGCTACTGCATCTGGCGAGTCTGCGAAAGATGGGGAATGAGGCCTCCCGCGGTCAGTGAAGAATGGGCCAACATACCGGGTTTCGTTCAGGCTTCTTTAATAGCTTACGAGAATTTAAGGCAACTAGAAGATGCCAACGAGCGCAGCGCCCTTATTCAAGCTGGCCAACATTGATAAATTTGCTACTGGGCCGGCAACTGCCCAGCAGCAATTAGCAATCAAACGATTCTGGCGTTTGGCTATACGGGAATTCGTCCGTGTAGCCATTCGCCACGTTAACTGGCAAACTGGGATGACTAGAGGCTCATTTATACCATTAGCAACAGCCGTACAGGCTAAGACTGCTATACAAGGTGTTTTGTCAGGCACATCCTTATCTGGCAAACGTTACTGGCACATTGGTTCTCCTTTTCACAAACAGCCCCAAACAAGAACCCTAGGTGAGCGGGCAGGACAGGATGCTTATAATATAGGTTGGGGTTCACCAACTAAATTGCATCTCACCTTTGAGTTTAGGATTAGTACAATCCAGCATCAGGTGCACGAGAGTCTGTGGCAGAGTTTGGATGCTGGGATAGAGGCAATGGAAGCCTTCATTGACATGAATAGTCCTGCGGGATTAGATGATACATTTGGGAGCTTTTGGGTGTAAATATGCCAAACGAAAAAGAACTTAAATGGATCTTAGATTCCACACAGCCGCAGTTGTCGCTGGAGAATCTGGGGAAAGTATTTCGTACCTTCCAGGATAGTGGGGAAAAGGCCGCTGAAGCATTCATTAACTTTTCCCGTAAGGGGAATGTTACTACTGCAACCCTAAAAAAGATTGATGAGCAGGGTAGGACTACTACTAAAACTCTCCAAGCAATGGGCGATGGTTGGGTACAGGTTGCTGCTAAAACTGATAGAGCAGTTGAAGCCTTTCAGCGATTTAATACTGCACAAGAGGCGGCAAGGCAAGTTGGTACCCTTGGCACTTTGGCTGGACAAAGCAGTGATTCAATTGCGGCGACAATAAGTGCTCGTGAGCTAGTTGATCAAGCGGGAATCAAATACAGAAAATATAGGGCTCAGGCTGATGCGAATATAGCTGGTGTCCAAGAATTACAAACGGCTGAAATTAACGCAACGAAAGCAGAATTAGAAGCTGAGCGAATATCAACCAGACAAAAGTTAGACAATAGGCATAACTTACGGGAGCTGAATAGGTTAGGCCATAAAGAGGCTTTACAGCAGAATGAACAGCGAACACAAGCTAGTCAAATAGCAGCGCAACATGAGCGGGATAATACGAGGAATAATGCATCATTAGAACGTGCACAATTTGCAAAAACTCAACAAGAGATAAAGGCTGCTGATTTCCAGCGTTTTATAGCTCGTAAAAATGCTGCTGAAGTGGCCAGAGTAACTAAAAGCCGACAGGTAGCGGATGCTATAGCCGATCAGAAAAAAATTGAAGATCAATTGGATGAGAGTAAACGCCAAGCAGCAACAAATGCCAGGCAAGCTGCACTTAATCAAAATGTCCAACTTCGAAAAAATCGAAATCTACGGGTGCAAGCTAATAGAGAGGCAGCAGAAGGGATTAAACGCGTTCGTATTGAGCAAATGCGGGCCAATTCAATGGCTACTAAGTTCAGTCAGACTTGGTCTAATATTGGTAGGATAGTCAAGGTCTCCCTTATCCATCGAGCTATCTTTGCCTTAACCAGAGGGATAGCTGAGGGAGTTAAGGGTGCGGTGGAGCTACAGAAGCGTATTGCTGAGATAAGAACTATATCCCAGGGCCAGCCTATAATGGTGCCTGGTTGGATTGAGGGACTAAGGGCAATATCTGATACTAGTGGTCAGGATATAGGTGCAGTTACGGAAGGTGCGTATCAAGCTCTCAGTAACCAAATTACACAGGGTGTCGATACATTTGGATTTCTTCAAGAGGCAGCTAAATTCGCAAATGTGGCTGTTACTACAGTCGACCAATCAGTCAACCTACTTACTGCATCATTGAATGCTTTTGGGCGGACTTCTGGTTCTGCAGGAAAAACAGCGGCACAGTTGTTTAAGACAATTGAGTTGGGTCGGTTACGTGCTGATGATATGGCCAATTCTTTTGGGCGGATCGCTGTCCTTGCCAACCAACTAGGTATTGCTAATACTGAACTACTTGCCTCGATTAGTACACTTACTATCCAGGGTATGAAATACAACGAGGTAGCTACACAGTTACGCGGTTTGATGATTTCTCTTATTAAGCCCACCAAGGACATGCCTAAATTTTTGGCCAGTATGGGTGTTGAAACAGGTGAGGCAGCTATTGCAATTGATGGGCTTTGGGGTGTAATGTCTAAATTGCAGGATTTCACTAAAGGTAGTGCGAGCGAATTAGCTAAATTAGTACCGCGTATCCGTGGTATCACGGGTGCCGCTGGATTGAGTGGACGAGGATTGCGACAGTATCTTGAGAACTGGAAAGAGATTTCATCGGCCCAAGAGGACTATGGTAAGGCTGCTGAGATTATTTTGAATAATGTGGGTAAGCGTCTCGAAATTGGAGCAACTCAGCTCAAGAGTTTCTTTCGAGTAGATATTGCCAATGAGATGCTGATGACGCTAGATAAGCTACCTGGCGGTATTGACAAGGTAGTTGCTAGTTTGCAAGGACTGGTTCGTGTTACTGTGCGTGGATTAGTTCCAGGTATAGCGGCAGCTCTTATTGGTTTCAAAGGCTTGCAGGCTGCTTTTGTTGCGACTGGTCCAATTATATTATTGGGGCTGACGATTGATATGCTTTGGACCAAACTGCGTGAAGGCACGGAGATTATCAAAGCCCAGGCCAAATTCTGGCGTGAGTATTATGCCGCTCAATTAACTGCCACTAAAGAGTTTTCGGCCGCGATTTTGGAGGCTCATAAGGATAGAGTATCACAATTAACGTCCCAGGTAATCTCGGCTAGTGCTGAGCGAGTTAAGGCTCTCAGTGGACGGATATCTGAGAGTATTGCGGCTGAGAAAAAGATAACTAATGCGGTAGTTCAGGAGTTTGACGTCCGTAAGAAGGCATTTGATCAGATGGAGGCTGCTCAACGGAATCTAATTAGTGGTAAACGACAATCATCAGATGCCTTTTTGGATGAAGCAAAGACTGCTCGTGGGGAGCGTATTGATATTCTTGTCGAAGGTCGTGGTGGCGGTCGTGGCTTTATGGGCCAACAACGGGGTTTCAAGCGGCAATTAACTTATCTTCAGAATGCTCAGAAACAGATAAAGGTAGGTTCTGATGCTTACTTTGACATACAACGACGTATCCGAGATATCCTGAAGCAGAGAGTGGATGCGGCAATTCAGTTTGCAAAGACAGATAAGAAGGGTAAGAGTAAGAGTGAGATTAGGGAGATTGAGAGAGCCGAGAGGTCGATCAACACCTTAATTAACCAAAGATTGCGCTTTCTGATTAGACTTGAGAAGCAATCTGTAGCAATGGCAAAGCAACGAGCAGCAGAGGCTAATGTTGAGGAAGCGCGTTTAATCCGATTTCAAGCTCTTCGGCAGGATTTCACTCTTGCCTTTAAGACAGTCAAGGGCGTGGATACTGAAAAGGCTGCTAAGGCTGGTGATGCAGGAACTCTTGCCCAGCAGACAGAGAACCTTAAACAGTTGATTAAAACACAGAAGGCACTTGGTCTAGATCCTAGTGTCACAGAGAATGCAGTACGCAGTCTCTTCAAAACAATGGAAAATCTATTTGTAAAAGAGGTTGAGTTAACAAAACAACAAACCGGTCTAAATCTAGAGAAGGATTTGAACGCAGCGGCGGAGGAAAGCGTTAGAAGAATGAATGAGGTCGCTACTACTGGAGCGCAACTGAGTTCTACTTTTGCGGGGATAACTGCTGATATATTGTTGGCTAAAAAGGAAGCATTTGGACGGGGGTTAGTGCTGCAGAAGGGGGCAAGGGCTGCCGATCGTCCACCTTATCGGCCTATTGTGGAAGAGGGTGATCAGGTACTAACCGCCGCGTTACGTGCCTTCAGAGAAGCTCTCGAAACAGGTGGACCACTTGAAAAGAGTCGACAAGCACTCCTCGAAGCCTCGCAGAATATGTTAAAAATAGCAGATCCGACATTCCTTCAAAGGATGGAGGGGTTACGGGGTCAATTAGAGAGAATGAATCGTATATTGGAACAGGACAAACCCTTCCAAATTCTTAAAGGTAAGAGCGCTGTTATCGATGCTGTTCAGACTCTAAGAGTAGCCCAGAAGGCAACTGAGAATATTGATGGATTGCAAAGTGTATCTGCTCGCATGATAGACAATGCCCAGATACGCTCAAAGGCTATTGAGAAGCTAACGACGCAATTGGGTGAGATGGTGCTACAAGCACAAGGTGGATCAGGTGGTGGGGATACTTACCAGATTGATAATATTACTATTCAGGGAAAAGGATCAGCGAAAAGTACCGCTGATGGGTTAGTTGATGAACTGCGGCAACGTAAATCAAGAGTGCGGCCGAGGACGGTAACACCATGAGCTTCCTAATAGCACAAGGCGCGAATGAGATGCTTCTTAGTGAACCCCAACTCATGAACAGGGATATGTTCACTAAGAAGCAGCGTACGATGTTTAATCGTAGTGGACAGAGTTTCGTCGGTGAGCGTGAGTGGGGCTCTAAGATCAAGTATAGTCTCTCTTTCAATCAGAAGCTACGGGATAGTGTGCTGACGATGGATGGGCTAGTTACGTTCTTCAATACAGTGCTCGGTCAGACACTAACGATCACGTCAGCAGCCCTTACTTATCTAACGAGTGGTTATATACTGGTGCCACCGACAGTTAGAGACGCTGGTGTGTCTGAGGGGTGTAACTGGGCCACTTTTGACCTGGAGATCTGGCAATAATGGTCACCTTCACAGGGTATAAAAGTGGGGATACGGTCTCAGTTGACCTACCCAATCCACAGGATGATAGCCGTAATGAGGACAGTGTTGCGGTATTTCAGAAAGCCGAGGATGACACGCAATTCTCATATATCAGAACAGGTGGGTATGTTATTTTTAATCTGAGATTTAACAATTTAACTGAAACGGAATGGGATGATCTGTGGGATGTGTGGCGTGCCGCCGCCGCGCAGGATCAAGTGAATTATACTGATCAATTTAGCACAGTTTATAGCGGCCACTTTCTCAATGATGAGATCGAGCGCGAATACATTGATAACTGCAATTCATTCGTGAGCATACAGTTTAAGGGTGTATAATGAGAGTCATCGACGGTGGAGTAGATGCAAAGGTCACTACTAGGATCGGCACTGAGCCGCTGATCATAGTATGGGTTGATTGGCCTAGTGGGGCAGTATACTATAGTGAGAAAGCATATAAAACGGCTAGCCCCTGGCTAAAGAGCGTTGGTGACATCAGTGTAAGTGGCACATATAATGAGTTGAATAGTGTCAGTACTGTGCAGATCCAGCTCATTGACCCAGAAGAATCACTTGAGGATCTATACCAGCAAGATGAAATAGAGGGTATTGATTGTACTGTCTATCTCACTTATCCTAACATAACAAACTACAATCAGATGGAGCCATTGCTTAAGGGCAGAATCAAGGGTGATAGTTCCTTTGATACAGGCACTAGTATTCTCACTTTTAGTGTTGAGAATATCTTCAGTGATCAGAAGATTGGCTATGCCCCAGAGGATGGCGATATCACGGATATGTCGCCTGATGCAGTCGGCGTAGCTTGGCCTGTCTCCTTTGGCTCAGTGCTTAAGATCCCCGCTATTAGAGTGAAGAAGGCTGTTGTTGGTCAGGCTGGGGAAACAGTCAGTGCAAATCAAACCAGTTTCATCATTGAGAATGGTTCCTCGTTTCCTCAGAATAGCTCAATAGATATTAAGATTGGGCAGATCGGTTTCACCGGTACGTTCAACGGCAATGTCTTTACGCCGAGCGCAGATAATATCGTCCTACATAGCAATCTAGGCCTAGATACTAATCTAGGTACTGATGGACAAATAGCATACCTCGACGAGTATAAGCATATCGTCGGGTTATATTGTTATGTTGATCACCCTACCTATGGAGATATGTTCAATAAATGTGTTGCACAGAGTGGGAAGAAATGCTGGTTCTCTAAGCCGTGGCGGGAGAATGGTACTTCTAATGAGCGGGTGCTAGGGGCAACAGATATTTTGAAGGAAGTGAGTGGATGGCCACGTGAGTCATGGAGTGATAGCTATCAGCTTGAGGGTTTCTACGAGGATAGTGTGATGGTACACTATCGAGCTAATGCTGGTGGTTGGTGGATTCCTGCCGGCGTGGAGGTATCAACAGTTGAAACATTCGATGATCTATATGTCTTTAATTGCTTGACCACAATTGACTCAGTAGCAGAAGTATACGGTTGGCGCACATTCAATGACAAGCGACTATTCTCGCCTATTCCATCCAGTTATTATACGAAGAACCTAAGTAATACACTTAATAGTGTGGCTTGTGCCACGCTGGAGTTCCACACTAGACTAGAGGATTATCCTGGTGAGAACTGGGATGGTGACATCTTCGTCTCTGTACGCGGCTCACTAGCTGGTGATACCGGTGATATTGTTAAATGGATAATTGATAACTACACTGGGTTAGCTAGTGATAGTGGTTCCTTCGCGGGCGTCAGCACGTCATTGACTAATTTCCCCAGCCATTTCCACATTAACAAAGTGTGGAATGCCCTCGATTTAGCTCAAGAGATAGCTTGGCAGGCACGGTGCTCGTTGTACGTAAAGAACGGCACTGTCTTCATGGATTACCTAAGTGAGATCGTTGCCGGCGTAGGAACGATCACACTAGCTGATGTACTACAAGGTAGTCTCACTTATGGTAGACGGCCATCCCGTGATATAGTCACAAGAATCGAAGCTAACTGGCTCAAAGACCACAGTGGTCGTCCCTCCGCCACACAGCAATACGTATACGAGAATAACATTGATTCATTCGGTATGCAAGAAGAAACATATGATTTCTTCATATACAATATCTTCGAGCTAGTGGAGGCATCAGTCGATTTCTGGGGGTACAGGAAGAGTCAGGCATGGATGCACGTTACTTTTGTTACGCCACTATTCAATCTAAAGTATGAATATCTTGATGTATTGACTATCAATATGCTGGATATCTCCTCTGTACGTGGCGTACTGATGGAGCAAACTATATCGGATTTCCTTAGTGAGACACCCATAACGAATAGGGTAGAGATAGCAATGGCATCGGATTCTGCTGTCTCTGAGGATACACAATATTGGGGCGCACCATATGTTGCCCTACCTGATGATCCCACTGACAACATGGCGGAGATTGACTATGACCCGATAAAGAAGCCAGGAACTATAACGTGGCGAGGTAGGACAGATGACGATGAAGATGATATCTCCTGCTATTTTAGAGTGAGGACAAAGACGGAGATAGAGCGTAGTACGAATTTCAACGTTAGGATTGATGCATATGATGAGCGACGTAAAGTTCGTCTCAGTATTAATGTAGATGTGCGACTGATTCTACAAAGTAGTGATAGTAGCGATGGTCTTAGTGACACAACTAAGACTTTGAAGAACGGTCGATGGGAGGGTAATCTTCAGGTTACAGGTGGGACAGGTGATGATGTTGCTCAGATTGAAGTTATCCAGGAGGGTGGTGATCGCGGTGCAACTAAATGTACTTCTGGCTCATCTGAGTTCTTTGATATTTCGGGGACAGCAATCAGTCCGTCACCTGGAGACATAGGGCCGGCTTACTTAATCCCCGTTAAGGTCACCAGTAAACACGATAACACTACTTATGTTTGTAGTATATATGAGGATGGAACAGATGCTGCGGCCACACAGACGGGTGTTGGGGTGAAGGTCAATCAAATAGCTGCCAATCAAACTATCCCTAATGACACTATTCTTTCTGCTCACAGGCAAAAGTGGGCTGGAGTGTGGTGGCTTACAATAGATGTGACGAGGTTATACTAAATGAGCTATGAAGAGCCAGCTAGTTGGACAGACGTAGATGCTGGGGGCAATGCCATATCCTGGGCATCTATGACAAATAAACTCATATATCCGGCTGTAGAAATGATACGTCGAGCTATCGATGAGAGGACACTTGGCGGGAGTACAAGTTTGAGTGAACTGGAACCAGGAGGTTCACTTATCCCCACTGGATGGATGTATGCTGTTGAACAAGAAATAGATGCGTTGGTACCTCTGTTTGTTGATCATACACAAGTGGGTGGGTCAGATGCTTTTGAGGATGTCTCCATTATTCCAATGTGGACCATAGCTAATTTGATGACAGCAATTAGTGAGACTCGTATTACACATACTGATACTGGTCATCAAATACCTTTAGCGGCTTGGGCTGTACAACAATACAAAATGTTGAATATGCTCCGATGGCGGCGCTATTGGGATACAATCATTGATCTAAAAGAGAACACCGAAGAAATTAAGGTAGTTGAAAATGTCACTACTTGGGGCACTGTTGAGTCCTCTTTCCCAGGCCAATCGTGGAATGCAGTGGAGACTGAAGATGGTGCATTATTCGCGATGGCTTGGGCTCAAGCTGCTGACGATTTCTCAGCCCAGCGAGAACGTGTAACTGCACAGTATAAACAAACATCTCATGGGTTTGATGTGGCATTAGATATATATGTCAGACCTGAAAATCACGCGTTAATTGATAATTGGGAATGTAATGATTTCGGCTCACCGTCTGAAGCTAATTTAGGTCTAGATTTCCAGGTAACAACACCTGCAGAATATGATAGTAATCCCACAGATATTGGGGTAGTGGCCGACTATGATACAGTTCCTGTTGCGGAACCAGCAGAAGGAGAGAATGCAGGTTATCGTTTAGGGGAGATGGATGCTGGCTTGAATGAGAATGCTGCTGGATTAATTGTAGTGGCCAAGTTTGACGTGGCAGGTGGCTTTGTGTGGAAGGATTGGTAAGATGTTATTCGGCTTCGGACACTGCGAGGAACCGTTCAGATCCAATGTAGTGGATATACTAGAGGCAAACGGACTATCTGTCCAAAGCAAGAAGAGTGTCAATCCTGTATTCTGGGATGGCACCTTTGCTTGGAATATGGGCTATCGGTTGGATGAGTTCAAGCGAGAGCGTAATATTCTGGCCATGGAGAATACTGTTCTCGGTGATAGTAAGAACTACTATTACTTAGACATTGATGGTTACGGCTATACTGGCTCAATACGTAAGTATCGGTGCGATGAACTGGCCACTGTGAAGGGCACATACGCTGAGGACGGCCCGATCCTAATCTGCCTGCAAGGTCCGACCTACCAGACTACGCGGGGTATGTACCACGATACCTCTAATTACACTAACCACTTCCTTGAGCAATGCTATAAGTACCTACCTGAGTGGAAGTATGAAGTGCGTATGCATCCGAGTCATAGGAATTATCCTATCAGAAATATGCGTAGTGATTGGACGATTGATCCGTGGGATATGAAGCTACATGATAAGTTGCCACACTGCCGTGGCATTGTCACAATTAATAGCAATTGTGCTATCCAAGCTATGTACGCAGGTGTGCCAGTAGCAACACTTGGACGCGGCCCCTGGAGCGAAGCTAATGCGGCTTTTGATTGCTACGTAGCTTCCAATTTGAGGATGTTCCTACATTATAAAGTGAATACACTCTCGGTTAGGAGTTTCCTTGCTAAGTTCCGCCGCTTCTGTTTATGTGCTGACAGCACTAAAGAGGATATCCTACACTGCCCACCTTTCAAGAAATTCATTGATCGGTTGCTCTTCAAAGAGATCAAGACAGCTAATGCAATGAATGATTACAAGAAGGTGAAAGCCAAGATCCTTGTGAGTGAGGACAGCCTGTTACAGGCATTCCTAGAAGAGCATGAGCTTTTAGTTGAAAATAGCGACACTATGTCAGCCTGCCAAAAGAATGCGCGTCGGAACCATTTCGTAGGAAAGTATAATGCTAACTATCGTCATGTCCACATATAACAGAGACCACTTGCTCAGGCTTACCCTTCCTCGCTTACGCAAATATACAGATGCCAAGGTTATACTAATAGATGATGGTGTGGTTGGAACAGGGCCGGAGCTAGCAGCACAGTATGATTGTAAGTATGTATTGACTGAGAACACTGCGTGGCGCTCACCAGTAACCAGCCACAATCTAGGTGCTGGTATGGTGACCACACCATATATGGCGCTAATGTGTGCTGAGATCTACCTAGTTAACGATTGCATCACACCGATGCTATTCAATGTTAAGCACTTTTCTTGCATGGCGATACCGACAGGCCGCCACGGTGGTGGAGCTAATCTGAATGCTCTTCAGGATGGTCGACCTGTGCCTTATAAAGGTAGTGTCCTCAATACATACCTACCTTTCTTCATGATGTTTCGCACTGCTGATTACGTTGGTTATAGTGAGGAATTCGCTCACGGCCATGGCTGGGATGATGATGATTTCGTTCTGCGTATGAACATACCATATGGATTAACATATGGTCGCTGCATACACTTGAAGCATGCTAAGGGTCATTCAGTCCGCAAAAATCTACGTTCCAATACAAGAGTCTTTAAGCGACAAAAATACAACGGTCTGTATTCAAAGAAGAGTATTGAAAATGGAGCTTTCTGAAAGCAGGATAAGATCAGTTGTGGAGGAGGAGGTGTGGGTAGCCGGCAAGGGTCCATCTCTGGACACCTACAATTGGGGCAATAGTAACGGCTGCAATTTCGGCCTAAATGAAGCTGCCTTTCTCGTGCCACACTGTGTTGGTGCCTTCGCTGTGGACACGAAGATACTGGAGAAATTCACGCGTGAGTTAGCACTCCCTACTATTGTCTTCATTGAGCACCGCAAAAGATTCACCTATGAAAAGTATTTCAAATTCAACCGACCGAAACACTTCGCCTTTAGTGGTGGCGTTATACTAGTAGCAACACAGGTATTGAGCTATTTCGGTGTTAAAGTGATCCATTTCGTAGGCTGTGATAGTATCACACAGCGACAGGAAGATCGTGGTTATGCTAAGGGTATAAGGAAGATAAAAGGGCAAGGTACGAATAATGATTTTTTTAAGGTTATCAATACTAGGTTAGTCGAGAACTTAGATAAGATGGGTTTGGAGGTAGTATGGGAACATACCGAGTAGGGAAGGACGTATGGTCAGCCGGCAAGGGGGCATCCCTTGATACATATAACTGGTCACTTGCTAATGATTGGCGCTTTGCTTTGAATGAAGCAGCTATGATTGTGCCTCGTTGTATAGGGGCCTTCGCTGTTGATATCGAATCAATGTGGAATATAGTAAAATATAAAGCCAATCAGTGTACACTGTTTATTGATCCCGAGTATGTATGTACGGTCAAGAGTGTTGAGAAACTGAAGAATACCAAGTTAGAGGTGAAGCAATACCATGAGTTACGCCAAGGCATTCACTACAAAACGATCTTTGGTGTAGTTAAGCCAGCGATACAATCACTATACTCCTTCGGTGCAAGAAGAATACATTTCATTGGTTTCGACAGTATGGAGGGCTACCATAAAGGAACGATGGATGGATGGATGTAACGTAGCGAATAGTCTAAGACTATTTAATTGCAAAGTACCAAGAAATAATAATTACTACCATTTCAGTATTCATGTACTTGCTATGCTTAGGACACTTGAAATGGAGGGTATCTGGCATCTACCGAGTGGCGACCTAACTTTGGAGTTTCTCCGTGAGCCTGAATAAATTCACATCAACAGCATTGTTGCCGACTAAGGTGCTACGTAAGCACCCAATCGACAAAAACAATCATATTATCCCATACCATATACAATTGTATCCAACGCATAAGTGCAATCGGAATTGCCACTATTGTGTGCTCAGTAAACTGGACAGAACAGTCGAGATGCACTTTGATGAGATATGTGCATTACTGCGTCACTTCTGGTTCTTAGGCACACGTGCCGTAACGTTGACCGGTGGTGGTGAACCAACACTACACCCTAAATTCTGGGAGATAGTTGCCTTTTGTTACAATGAAGGCATTGAAACAGGGCTCGTAACCAATGGAGATTTCCTCCATAATGCGCCAAATATAGCGCATACTCTCACTTGGATTCGAATGTCAGTTAATGACATAACTAAGGTGCCTAAAGCTATCGAGAGCCTAATTAATATCGACGTTGGACTGTCTTTGGTTATTACTGATCGAACACCACTTTGCCAAGTGGAAGCATTGTGTGAACTAGCTAATGCTTACAAGCACGTAACGCATGTACGCTTTGCGCAGGATGTGGTGCATTTGCCAAAAACGATCTTTGAAGAGGCGAAGAAAGTGGCCGCAGGATTGACGGATAAGGCTGTCTTTCAAAACAGAGACAGTCCAACTGTAGGTACTAGGCAGTGTCTAGTTGGTCAGCTTAGACCGCTGATTACAGCCAATGGTGATGTCTACCCGTGCTGTGGTATTCAGTATTCTACCCGGTGGCAAGGTAAGTACCCGGCCAAGTATAAGTATTGCCACTGGACTGATTATGAACTAGGAATGAAGGCATTCGACGGAAGTATTTGCGAACGCTGTGATTTCATGAACTATAATACGTTACTTCAAGCCATGACAGAACCGGTTGAGCATGAGGAGTTCATTTGATGAATTTTGTAACATTCTACACGTTAGGTAATCGTTACGAGCAAGTGGTACAGAAACTACTTGAGTCAGCTGAGAAACACGATATCGAAGTATACGCAGAGGGTGTTGAGGATAGGGGTACGTGGGTTGCTAACTGTGGCATTAAGCCTGAGTTCATCCGTAAGTGTTATGATATGTTCGATGAACCATTTACATTTGTGGATGCTGATGCTCAGTTCCACGGCCAACCTGTGCTCCTCGATGAGTTAGATTGTGACATAGCTGTGCATTATATGCGAAAGGAACTGCTCTCAGGCACTGTCTATGTGGGCAATACCGAAGGCGCGCTGGAGGTGTTGGACGCGTGGGTAGCAGAGCAAAAGAAAGCCCATAGAGACTGGGATCAAAGAACACTTCAGCGCGTACTCGAACGTCTTGATGTTAATGTAACTGAGTTACCGCAACAGTACACAGCAATCTTTGATAGAGACATTGAAAATAGGATCATTGTGCACTATCAAGAGAGTAGGAAGGGTAGGCGGGGGACTGAAGGAATGATGGCGAAGCCGGTTGACGAACCGTCAACGCCAATTAATATCCTGCATACTCGGGCCGAGATTGAGTCCATGATACAGACGAACTGTAATCGGAACCCAGGTGTGAGAGTGCATTCGAATGGCACTCTCAGCATCTGTCGTCCCTCAGAGAAGGTAACTACTTATCTTAAGAAGCATTACCGACAAGTGCATGAGGGCAACGAAAAGATCTGGGCTCCGATTGACAGTACCTCTACGTGATGTAGATCGGTTGATTAGTGTCTTCAGCAACATACAGTAATATGCAGAAATCACTAAGCCATTCTCTTTCAGTGCTAGGTACCCAGTTAATTAGGATATGCTCTAGTGTTTCTAAAAGAATGGCGGCCTCTTGATCAGTTATCATCGTCGTGAATGTGAAGAATTTAATGGCCGGATGTCCATCCAATCGTGCGATGGCATCCGGCCATGTCAGTTTAGTCCCCTTGTGTACACCATAACTAGCTAGCACTAACCCTCTAATGCGTGACAATTTGAGACTACTCAGCCACACATTAAAATAGTCTTTCTCACCGATTTTGAAGTTCATTCGTCTTCATACTCCTCTAGTCCCGCTACATTCTTGAGTAGTTCCATTGCCTTAGCCCGTATTACAGCGGGTGACGGCGGTTGTCCGCGCTGGACTATTCCCTCAATACGGGTGCAAGTAGCGTCAAGTAGTTCCTTAATTAGTGGCATGATTGAGGGTTGGCGCATACTGTCAGGCAATGGTTTCCAGAAGGCCCTCTCCCAATCTATACTACCATCACAAAATGACTTTCCATCCCAATACGCATACCTCCCATTTACGGCTTTTGCCAACTGAGATATCTCATAGAAGCACTTCACATTAGGCTCCATGAAATCAGTGTGGAAACGTTCTATTGTATCATTAGGACCGGCCGAAGTGCTGTACCTATTACACTTCTCACACAGGTGGATTAGTTTATCTTTGTCAATTACGATTTTATAATCACAGTGAGTGCATTTCATAGTTTCATTTACCTCCTCAAGTGTCCAAGCATGATGGCATTTGCTACAACAGTAAATGGCTGGATTGTCTCTTGTTGGTAGAATAGTATCGAAACTAGTCGAACCACATGCATTGCATTTATTGCTTATAGATTCATCCTTCTTATTTTGACAGTCTATCCGACCCTTAGAGCATGCTTTACAGAGATATTCTCTATTTGGTCCATTGGGCATACCGGTAGTCGCTGTTTCTCCACACTCGTAAGTGACCATTTTCTCAGTATCCTTTTTTAACCACACATTCTCGCAATGTTTGCAGTAACAAATTGTGGGCTCGAAGTCAACACGAGCGATAACGTCAACGTCAGGCGCACCACATTTTGGGCATTTCATCGTCTCTTCCTTTTCATTTAGCCCTATAAACATACAAGTATGACAATAATCACCACCTACAGTTTGACTGCAATTAACTGAACCGCAAGACTGACACACAGTTATCATATCCTAGTCATCCTCTTGTATGTTTCCGCCATTGCTAAGCAATCAGTTAATACTGCGATTGGCCTCTCCCGAGCCACCTTCATCGTTACACAAAGATAACTGAAACTGAACTTAGGGAATGGTGTCTCTGTTGAGCGCAACCCTGCCTTATCATTTAGGAATTGCGCTGTTGCACACAGGCTACGTTCGTGAAAGAAAAGCCTGTCATAGTCATCTTTGAGCCAATTTCTTAGGAAAAGTGTTTCCATGTGGCTGTAGACTAGTGGTATGATTTTACGTGGATTACCGTTTTTATCAGTACCGATCCCCATTCTACGTATCCAGTTCTCAAATGTGTCAATTGCATCGATTGACTCTATCCCTAGTTCTAATGCCTCGTAAAGATCTGCTTTTTTGATTTTAGCTCGATGTGGATGATCAGGTGCCTTCAGCATACGAAAAGAAGACTTAGTCTTATTACGATCTAAGCCATCTTTTAACATGAGACAACCTATCTCAAGAATCTCGTGGAGGAACGGATTTTCCCCTGTCGTTGTCATTGCTAGTGCTACAATCGGTCGTCCGTTCAGATGCTGCATGAATTTGGGCATTACTCTTCTCTCCGTGCTCGTCGAACCAACGTAGGAACAAAAGATTACATATTACATGGGCCATAGTAGCAACCCCGCTCTTAGTATCTACACGTTCACCTTGCATGTAGGCACTAATGTGGCGCATTAAAGCACCTTCGTAACGCTCTATCCCTACCTCCATCCAGTTATTATCACTGTACTCGATTGCACCCAATGTGAGGACTTTGACTATTTCGTCGAGATAAGGCCAGAAGGGTTTCATCAGTTCCCATCTATTCTTGCCCTTATCGTGCTTGGTACCTAATGGTATCCCTCCTGCCCGCAGGTTGAGCGTGTCATTAGGGCCAAACTCTCCATCCGTGAACATTAGTCGCGCCGCCTTTTTCTCTTCATCTGTCATGGGCTTCCTAAACTCCTCTAGTGTCCGCTTATTCTCATCTAGGATGTGTTGTATGTATGGGTCTAGAGTGTGCATGCGTCACCACAGTCAGCCTCCTCTTCCGTGGTATCGGAAACTACCTCTGCCAAACACTCATACCGTCTGCCTATCTTTGTTTCCTCCATCAATCTGATTGTATACCTGATGGTTAGGAGGGTGTAATGACAGGGCTGAATCAAATGGATAGCACTCATAGCAGCCCTGTGCTGCAAGTCTATCCGCTGTTCAACTGTCAACTCATCGGTAGTTATCTCTTTTCGGCCTATGTAGGTCATGAGAGTGGTGGTCCTCCAACTATGAAACCGTGTTTGTTAGGATGGCCTGCTTTACCACAGGCGCTACATTGATAGAATTTATTGTTGGCTATATGTTCATAATCATGGGTACAACGCTCTTGTACAAATTTGATTGTGTCATCACGTTGCTTGTTTGCGAAATCAAGTATTGCCTTGGCTGTGTATGGGGTCAAAAGTTATCCTCCCCTGTGATAGCAATTTCAGATGCATGGCAGATACTACAATAAACAGGATCACGTTCCCGATCCCACTTATGTGGACATAATTCCCATATTCTATGTATTTCTTCCCAATGCTTTTTCCAAGCGTCTTTTTTTGCCTGTTTCACTTCTGCTTCTGTCATGATTGCTTCCCCAATTTATGGACTGGGATGATTTGACCGGCTTCATTAGCAACACCACATGCAGCACACACCTCACAAATGTAATATGTTTCCTGTGGGTACCATTCATGGCGACAGAGTTTCTGTAACAACTGGAATAGTTCCTCGTGTTGCTTGTTGCTAAGGTCCATAATTTCCTTGATGTCGCATATCTCCAAACTCATATCACACCTTAGATTTAAGAAACCCATTAACTGGAATTAGTGACTTCTCGCCTATCTTTGACACGTTACAACTATGTGCTGTTCCTTTCGGTATGATGTTCCCAATATAATGACTACTGTCCTTACCGCGGCCCTTAGGATACTTCTCTGGATTTAGCTCCTTACCGAACTTACGTTTCGTCCAGTTCAGTTCCGCAGTGGCGTCACTCGTCGCCAGGAAGAGGTCAAACAGATCACCATACTTAGTCGCCATGCCAGGAGCATATGAACATTGTTCCTCCAGGAATATCTCCACTTCGTTCCGATTCATGCCCTGTAATGCCTCCTTATGGGCACTTGTAATAGTAGGTAGATTAAGTCTACCAGTCGCTTCAGGCAGCTCAAGCCGCTGTATAGCGGCTAAGAAATCAGATGCTTCTTTCTCAAGTAACGATAGTAATGTTCGTTTGCTTATCTCCTCTGTTAGGTCATCCACAAAGATTATGACAATACGTGTATCACCTCTGAAGACTGGGCAGTAACTGTGATGATTTGCACACTGTACCCAATGCGTTGTATTCTTAGTATGGTAGGGGGCATGATACATCGGTCGAATCAATAGCTCCCTTCCTGTTACCCAATCTTTTATTCTATTGTGAGCGATCTTATTCGTTCCCAGATTAACCTCCTCTACTACACAAATGATTGCACCATCAAGTTCACCATTGAAATTGGAACTACTAGTTAAGGCTTGATCAGCGCGCTGATACCCTTTCGTCACTAAAAGTGATAGTGCCTCGTGAAAGATACTCTTTCCACTATTCTCTGGGCCATAAAAGAATAGATAAGGTAGTGGCTCTGTGGGTTGCTGAAAGATACTCGCTATCCAACATTTAAGATAATCGCTCCCGGTTAGGATACCTGCATTTTGACACCACGCATTCTCTTTAACTGGACCGTCTAAATTTTCCCCACAGTGATCCAATATACGGAGCCAATTTGGGTAATTTAGTTCCTCTTCCTGTGTGGGGTGAAAACGAAATTGAGCAGCGTTAAAGTTCCATTCACGGTCACCAGGATACTCACTTTGAAAGGGCTTATTAACAAGTGACCATGGACGCTTAATCGCGTTACCGATGATTGACGTTACTTCATGGCTGTTTAATCCCTCCGCAGCTAGAGCTGCACGAATATGCACTAAGGGCTCACCTTTCCATGTTTCATCTGTGTGGATCATCCAGCCGGCGTCACTACCTGTTTGTTCAACGATGTGGCGTATGAAATCATCATAGTTCCCCATCTCTAATTCAGTTGAGGGTGATATCTGTGGTTTGGCGACTTTTGTCCATACTTTAGGCTTACGCAACCATGTCCCCATATCCTCTATTCTGTCATTCTTATCCCCTTCCACTTCAATGACTAATCGGCCATCCTTGGCTTGTTTGAGCTTAGTTTCACGTCCCTGCTGCCGCATTCCGACCTCAAAGAACACACCCATCATCTTCGCCGCAGCTGCCGCTGAATTAGTGTCCAAGAAGACGAAGCCACCAGACGGATCTTCGATACCTTCGAATGCTTTGCATGTGGTTATGAAATCAGGCTCCCGATTATAAAAACATCTAGTCCATCCTTGACCGTCTTGATCCCACGATATGTCCTCCTGTACCCCCATACCGTATCTACGCACAACCCAAGCTCCCTTCCTAATGGGGAAGAGAAAGCAGTTGTGGGCGCTACTGTGGGAGCTATTGGTTCTGAATATACCCTTGAAAGAGAGTGCTGTGAAGGCATCGGCGAGATGTGACGTGTGCGTGACCAGCATATGGTGATCGCTATCCCACCACCATACACATTCATTAGTATCTAACCATGCTATCAGTGCCTTGTGAGGTTCCTCAAGAGCCGCCTTAGTAAGTTGACCGTATAAGTCAGCAAAAGCAGTCTTATTCTTAATTACACTAGGGGCATTCTTGCGTCGGTTACCCTTCACTACTTCGAGATGGTCACGCCAATTGATTGGAGGATCAATCTGCTCAGTTGATTCCTTCATCAATGTGAGTCCGTCGGTGCCAGCCATCTTTCTATGCCACACCCACAGAATACCGCCGCAAGCATCTACCTTCGACTGGAAGTCAATGGATGTAAGCGCTGCCAATTGACCAAGGACAGCCCTAGCCAGAGCAGCATGTTCAGTGTGGTTAACTGTAACATTGGGGTTGAGGTAGACGTAGATATGCAGGCCATTGCCAGAAGTAGATTTGCGAAGCTCAACCCAGGGTATATCAGATACGGCATCTATTATCTCCTTAATCTCTATATCGGTTAGCCCTTGCTTGTGACTGATTATATCATCAAAATCAAAGGCTACCCACTCACTGCATTCCAATACCCAATTCCATCCTGTCAGACCTATGCCCTCAGCATGTACACTTAGGTCAAAGCGTATTTCTGTATCAGTATATTCGGGTTCTGACATGGCCTTATACGGTATGCGTATCGGTTTCCATGTCGTTAAGTGGTCGGTCCATCCCTGCCACTTGTGTCCTAAATACTCGCCTTCAATACGCTCACCCTCACCTCGGGCTACATTTACCTGTACCTCCATTTCATGGCTATACTTCGATGCTAATTCAGGCAGTGTTTCATTCTGTAAGAATAGCTGGATTGCCTTGGTCTTATTCACTTATGCCTCGATGCTTGCGCCTTCGCTTGAACTACAGGATTGCGAAAACCATGATTCTTGCCTCTCTTGAACCCTCTCCTCCTTCCTGTTTTCTTCTTTGCTGTGTAATGGCTTTTTGTCCAGTAGCCAACCAACCAACCCAACATAAAGACAGCCTGCTCTCTATTTACCTGGAATCTGTGCATGTAATCATTCACCAGATGATGACTAGGTTGGAATGATCGTGCCGCTGTCTCTAGTACGCCTAGCTCAGTTAAATTCATGTGTTCACCTTTTGATCGGGTAATCTTTCCAATTCCTTCTTGGCCTCCTCTAATACATTACGAATTCGAGTAGTCCGCATAAATGTTTCATAATCAAGTTGTTTGACACCACCCCTGTGGTGGATAATAGGTACCACTTCATTGTCCAACTTACGCATAGTCGCTGTTACTTTACTTAGCGCGCTCATCTTTGTACTCCTTGACTACAGAATCAAATTCATTCAGGACAGTCTCGATTAGTAGTTTCTTAAATTTGTCTCGTAACCATTGTGGGTCACGCAACTCAATGCAGGCCATCTGCCACCTGAAATTCAAACATAGATCAAGATAGCCAGTGGTAAAATGATGTTCAATAGCCTCCTTAATAGGACCTAATTGTTGCCATTTGGTATAGGTTATGTCATCAAGTTGCTCCTGAAGGGTATCAATGTGGGCCACCGCATTCTTTAGTTGATTACGTAATCGGAAGTTGCTCTCTTTTGCTCGTTGGTACTCAGTTAATAGTTTCTTCATGGACGTTCTCCATGCAATATCTCCGCTACACGTTGGTTGATGTAGCTTCTGTTTATGTAATCACTCACGTGATGGTAAGACGATTTACATGTAGGGATAGTCGGCCCACTGTATGGCAGACTGTACATCCTACGCATGTGCTCCTTCGTGTACGTGCGCCTCTTTTTAATAAGGTTAATGCACGCGCCCATAATCAATTCCTCCTGTTCTACTTTATCCAACTGTAGCACGCGACGACAGAGGTGATTGTGTAATCAAAAGCGCAGACTGATTACGAAATCAAATGCTGACATTTATTAGCTAGTAAATGATTTGATTACACGGCGTGTAGGACTTTTACCTACTATATTCCCAAAAAACCGAAAAACGGAACTATGTAGTTCCTAATATTTCTCTAGCACTCTCTTTTCTATCTCTCTATTATGTAGTAGAACTATATTTCCTTTGTAGTAAAGTATGTAAGTAAGAATAGAAGAAAGTCCGATTTTACGGCTTTTTGGGAATATAGTGGTATGTAGGTTGAAAGCGTCGTGTAATCAAATCATTTTCGACATTATTGATTATACAATCACTTGATTCTGTAATCACTTATTAACCTGGTGATTATGTAATCAAGTAAGTACATAGGAGGAACCTAATGCGTTGATACTTACGATGAGGTGAGTGTGAGTGTTGATTGTGTAATCAGAAGGAGAGAGAACGATGTCTGACGAAGCGACGATTATTCCGACAAGTAAGCTCAAGACGGTGTCCGTTGATAGGTGCGTGGCATCACCCACTCTTATGAGGGAAGTGGACAAAGAGAGTGAGGAATTCATCGGGATCTGTGACAGTATTCGGCAAGAGGGATTTATCTCAGCGGTCACGGTTAGACCGGCAGAACGGGGGCAGAAAGATTACGACTATTATGTCGTTGATGGTCTTCACAGATTCCTCGCCGCGCAGACAGTTGGTATGACTGACATTCCCGTTGTCATTCGCAACATCGACGAAGCGGAGGCTTTGAAGGTGATGTTGATGGGCAACATCCACAAGAAGGATGCGAAGCCTTTTGAAGAGGCTAAAATGATTCGGGCAGTATTGGCGAATGAGCCAACTATGACGATCACCGACATGGGACAGTCCCTCGGTAAGAACGTTATTTACATCCGTAAGAGGCTCAAGCTCGTTGCCAAAATCACGAATCCTGAGATTATGAAAGAAGTGGATTCGGGTAAAATCAACCTGAATAACGCTATCGAGCTGTCACGTCTGCCTGCTGCTGATCAGGTTGCCATGTTGGCCGATGCCAAGACCATGTCTTCACAGGAATTTACTGCGAATGTTGAATCGCATCTGACTGAGGCTCGTAAGGCCGCCAACAAAGGTGAAAAAGCCGCACCTAAATTCGAACCCCATTTGATTCTGCAAACAAGGAAGAAACTCCGTGAGGAGATGGAATCTCTTACAGCAGGTCATGCCCTCTGCGCTGACCTCAAGACCCCTCTTGAGGGCTACGCTGTCGCCTTGAAGTGGATTCACTCTATGGACCCATTGACCTTGGAAGAAAGACAGGCGAAGTGGGAAGAAAAGCAACTACAAAAGGAGCAAGACAAACAGCGAAGGACGATGGAAGCATCGTTGAGGAAGACCGAGAAGACGCGGAAGGAGTTGGCAGAAGCGGAAGCATCAGCCCAAACCGCAACTGATTGGCTCCAGAAGCACAGTAACGAAATCGCAGCAGCAGCAGTGAACAGTTAAGGTAAAATAAGAAAATGGCAAAGAAAGAACTGACAGTAGCGGATAGTGTTCTGCCGGCGACAGCGGACGAACTGGGTGCCCTCCCAACGGGGATGGTGAAGCAAGAGGAGGCAATCAATCAGTATGAATTGAGTGGGTTCCTCCCTCGAATGCAGGTTTGTAACGCGACGTCGGATGCATGTAAGGTCCACGGTGTACCCATTGGCAACATGGCAGTCGTACCCTTCGGCTCGAAGTCAGTTGACGTCGGTACTCAGGTGGATGTTTTTCCAATTGCTTACAGAATGTTTGCATTGGATACACGCCAAGAGAAGGGTATGTCGAGTTCCGACCCTAATCATCAGGTGTACAAGGACATTCTAGAGGCATTCAGTGCCGGAGCGAAGTTCACGTATCATGGCCCTCAGGTATTGTGTTACATTCCGATTCACGGGTTCGTATCCGTGTATTACGGAACGAAATCAATGGCCTATGTCTTTGCTCAGGTCAAGGTACAGATGAATCCGCGTGTTTGGTGTTCCATGGAACCCAAGCTCATCGAAAAGAACCGGAATTCCTGGTATGTAATCGAAACGAGAGCTACCGGGGCCGAGTTCGAGCTACCTCCGACGTCTGAGATTCAGAAGGTTCTGGATAAGTTCCTTGTGGAAGAGACTACGGGCGTTGAGGAGGAAGAGGAGGAAGTGGAAGGCCGCAGTGTCTAACTAAACAACGGGCCGCATCGGGTACTCACCTCGCCTGTCTCTACACCACCCGATGCGGCCCACCTCAGGAATTGATCATGGTCCCTATCGCTATCACTATACCCGATCCAGCCGCTATACAAAAAGCTACACAAGAGTTCAAGGTCGGCATTGATTGTAAAAGCAGAAACCCGAGTGATCTATTGTCAAGCACTGATGACAGTAGATTCGTGCACTTAGTGGTTGTCGAGACGGTAGATCGAAAAATAGTGATGGAGCTAACTAAGTATGTCGATGTGAAAGTGGCCCATGTGGATGAGTTTGGTTATTATTCATTCATAGGGGGGACGGTTGATAATTGGGAGCTACTAATAAAGGAATGGTGTACGGATGAATTTGACACTGATGCTGAGCGCCGCTTCGGTACCGATGTATACAGAATACTGAAGTCCCTATCGCTCACTACTATTAACGTCAGTACACACGCGGATGGATCATTTATATGCAAGTGACATTGGCTACAACACACAAGCGTCTCGCAACTATTACTCGAATAAACAACAGATTATCATTCGATTTCCGCTATGATCTTGGAATCAAAGATCACATTAAGGCCCAATCAGGGGCTCGCTTTGATTGGACGAGTAACATGTGGAGTTTCGATATTACTCCACATAATATGTTCCAGCTTGCCTACCTTCTACGTTTGAATCCACCAGACCCAAACTCGGAACTACCTCTCGGTTTCAATCCATACGCGCTATGGGAGTCCCCTACCTTGGGACTCACTTACGAGCGGCCCCTCTACTCCCATCAAAAAGCCATGGTCGAGCACGGCATAGCGCACCACTATGTCGTTTTCGCGTGTGAAATGGGTACTGGTAAGACTCTTTCTGCCATCGAAATGATGGAGCGCATTGAGGGTGAATGCTGGTATGTCGGTCCCAAAGCAGGCGTGTATGCCGTCACACGTGAGTTAAATAAATGGAAGAGTAAGGTGCGCCCACGTATGTTAACATATGAGGGTATGAAGAAGGTACTCAGTCAGTGGGATGGTAGTAAGGCACCACGAATGCTCATCTTCGATGAGTTTCACAAGATCAAGAATGAGACTGCCCAACGCAGTAAGGCAGCACGTCATCTTGCCGATGCCATCAGACGAGAATATGGTCAGGATGGTTTCATAATCGGAATGAGTGGTACGCCGGCACCGAAGTCACCTTTGGATTGGTGGTGGCCTTGTGAAGTGATTGCGCCGGGGTTTCTACGGGAAGGAACGAAGGGGAAATTCAAGCGTAGGCTGGCGTTTACTGAGAAGAGAGAAGGATTGTATGGTGCCTATGAACATCTGCTATCTTGGCGTGACGACGAGGAAAAGTGTGAGGTATGTGGTCAATATTGGGAGGAGGCAATAGAGCATCACGTACCTGAGGTACCTGATTATCACATATTTAAGCATAGTACCAATGAGGTAGCTGGGCTGTTTGAGCGGATGAAGGGATTGGTGCTAGTGCAGTTCAAGAAGGACTGTATACAGTTGCCTGAGATGACCTATGAGGTGATTAAGGCGAAGCCAACAGTCGATATGCTGCGGGCAATGCAGACTATAATCAATACGTCTACACGTGCAATTACAGCACTTAGCCGGTGTAGGCAACTGAGTGATGGTTTCCAGTACGTAAAGGAAAAGGAAGGTGATGAGATATGTGCGGCATGTGATGGTAAAGGCAAAGGTATTCATCCTATTGCAACGGATACAGAAGGCCCCAATACAGACACTGTGTATGAGTTTGAGGAGGGACCATGTGCTGAGTGTAACGGAACAGGAAAACAGCCTATAATCGTCAGGAATGTAAAGGATGTGACGTCGCCTAAAGATGAATACTTAATGGGGGAGGTAGAGAAACATGAAGAGATAGGCAGGCTAGTGATCTGGGCCGGCTTCCAAGCCAGTATCGAAAGGATTACACAACTATTAGTAGCAAAGGATTGGGCGGTACTTAGGCTCGATGGCCGAGGTTACATTCCATACAATACAGATGCATCAGTCGAGACACTGATGAATGAGATGGACTGGTCAACTAACCCAGGAACAATTGAGAAACTATGTATCGTTGCCAATCCACAGGCAGGAGGAACAGCCAATACTTTCACAGCTAGTCCCACCGCTATCTACTTCAGCAATACATTCGATGCTGATGCACGGCAACAGAGCGAACCGCGTATCCATAGGATGGGCATGGACCCAAATAGAGGCGCGAGAATAGTCGATATATTCTGCCTCCCAACGGATGTTTTAATCTATGATAACATCCACTTGAAGAAGAAACTGCAAGGTATGTCAATGGGGCAACTAAAGGAGCAATTGTGGACCAGCAAACAGAAATAGTAGAGCAACCTGAGGTCGAGGTCGAGGTCGAGCAAAGAGTAGAGCGTCTTCTTCTCAGAGACATCTGGGTCAATGAGGAGTTCAATTGTCGGGGGAGAATCATACCGTCTGAGTGCGTAGATTTGGCTAAGGCGATTGAAGCTCAGGGATTGATTCAACCGGTAACGGTCTGTCCAGTTCCAAGCGATATGGCGAATCCACTTAATAAGAAGTACCTTCTTGTTTGTGGTTATCGACGCGTCCTGGCTATGCACAGGATACTGAAATGGGAACGTGTGCCCAGTGTAATCTCGACTCGCGTTGACTCCCTCAGTATGGCTATGGCATACAATCTGAGTGAGAACCTGAAGCGAGAGGACTTGGACATTCTTCAGGAGGCTCTCGCAATTGCGAAGCTCAAAAAGCTCGCTGTGCGTCGGGATGCTATCATGGAACAGATGGGGGTGAGTAATGGTTGGCTCCAGATACGTGAGCAGCTATTGCAGCTACCTGTTGAAATCTTTCCCTCCATTAAAGCGGAATTCATCAATCAAACAGATATCCGCGAGCTATACACGATGCTCAGGCTAGAGGGACGGGATGCCTGCTTGGAGATGGCTGGTGAAATACGGGAGGCTAAGCAAAAGGGCAATACTCGGATCAATAAAAGCAGTATCGAGATGGGGAAAAAGAAGAAAACAAAGAGGGCGAGAAAGAAGCAAGAGATGGTAGAGATGATACACCACTTGCTGGCTACCATCGGTGAAGAGACAGCTACGTTTGCCTTGGCGTGGGGCTCCGGTGAGCTGTCAATGGGTGATTTCGATACCAAGATGGTGCAGCATATACAGGCTCAAAACGCTATGTTGGAGAATATGAGAAAATACATCATAGCCACAATGGAGGGTATTGCTGTTCCTGATGGTGTAACGGATGCGCTGATACAATGGATTGACGATCAAGAGCGTATCTATATTCAGTATGGGGATCTGTAATGAAATATCGAAAAAGACCTATTGAGGCATCACAATGGAAGAAGAACGGTGATCATCCTAAGGATGCTTGTGAGTATATTCCTGTTGAAGAGGGTGCTGGTCTGGCTTTAACAGAGGGTAAAGTAGTTCGCTATTATAGAGACCCCTCACTCAACGGTCAGCTAGAATGCCCTCACTGTGGCCGTAAGTCTCATGATCATGGTTGGATTGATACACTTGAGGGTGGTCATACAGTATGTCCAGGTGATTGGATAATCACTGGCATCAAAGGCGAATATTACCCTTGTAAGCACAGTATCTTCATGCTCACATATGAGAGGGTCACATGAGTAGGGTGTGGATCCACACAAGCAACAGGAAGAATAAAAAGAAAAAGCGCAAAGTGGTGAAGGCAAGCAGGAGGAAGAACAGATGAATAAGTTTGTGGTGGATGAGATCACAGGTGGCGTTGCACTGATCTTCGCCCTTATCGTTTTCGCCTTCATCGCCGGCTTCTATCTAGGCCACGAGACAGGCGAAGCCAAAGCATTGGCTCAGATCTATTTGGAGACAGAAAAGTGATTTTAGTATATCTAGCAGGGATATGTTTAGCTGTTCTCATTGTCGGTCGTGAAATCATACATGCTATTGATGGCGTCATATATGAAATATATGAATTGAGGATGCAGATCGAAAGAGAGAGTATGAACAGATGAAACCAGACTTTTATGATAACGTACTGGGGCAGCCAGTTAAGGTTCAAGGTACATTGTTCAGGTGCCCTAAATGTTGGAAGATACACCCTAGTTTGAATAAGGCAGTCAAATGTCACGGCATGAAGAGTAAGCACATACATAGGAAGGTACTGTCATGAAATTATGGATACTTGAACCGTGTGTTAACCGTGAGTATGATCCATGGAAAGCCGGCTATGATACATATGCCGGTCACGTAATCAGAGCAGAGACAGAGCGCAAGGCTCGCGAAATAGCGGCTCGACACCACGGTGACGAGGGTGCTAATGCGTGGCTACACTCGACGCTCTCAACGTGCATTGAACTATTACCTGAAGGCCCAGAGGGGACTGTACTATACAGTTACATTGGGTCCTAAAGTCCAATCAAACTAAAGGTAGATCATGAGCAGTTATGCATACATCAGAGTAAAGCGGGGCAAGGGGTTCGACTCGATTATGTTGGAGGATTTGAGTGAGGGAGAAAGGACCAGCCTATTGCAAAGCAAGGGTACTGATGAGTTGATTCGGTGGATTAACATGCTGTGTGATGCACTGAAGGACAATGAAGGGACTGTAGAGTGATCTATGCTGACACAGAAACATGTGGACTATATGGTCCGATTGTGTTAATGCAGTGGGCTATCGATGATGGCCCAGTGCATATGCTCAATCCGTGGACCACTACTATTGATACCACTATAGACTGCATACAGACTATTGTGGATAGTGATAGTGTGTGGTTCAATGTAGCATTTGATTGGTTCCACCTGTGTCAAATGTACACAACACTGACATTACTAAGAGGACTACAGGGTAATTCAATTCCTATCATTGATGATTACGCAATCATGGAGGGCCAAGCTCGTGAAGTAGACATATGCTTAAAACCAAAAGGCGTGTTCGACATTATGTTACACGCCAGAAAGGGTCCGTATCAGGCTTTAATGGATAGAAAGCCAATCAGGATCAAAAGAGTACCTCGCGTTCTAGCGCAACCATTAGCTGATAAGCTAACTGAGCTGATTAAGCTGAAGGATGTGCTCTTTGCTAAGAAGGCAGATAGTAGTAAGCGTTGGTCTGTACTGGAGGCAACCAACACACTTGGCGAGGTTGATGATGATTTTAGAGACCTGGAACTTAGCTTTGCCCCTAGTGGTGGACTTAAGGCTCTTGCCGTCGATGCTCTTGGTGCTACGGTGCAACATTATGTCGATATTGCTATTGATAGCCAGTTTCTACCTAAGGAAGTGGGCTACGCACCTTTCGCATTAGCGCCATACAAGAAGAATAAACGCTGGGTACAACCAAGGGTAGGCGACTGGAAAGGCAAATGGCCAGATGTAATCACACAGCATATCAGTCATTGGGAGAATAATCAACAAGCAAGGGAGTATGCAGAGCATGATGTAACCTATGTAAGGTCGCTATATAACTATTTTAAGCGCCCTGCTATTAATGACAAGGACAGCATATTGGCGGCTATGGTAGGTGCCGTTCGCTGGCGGGGATTCACACTCGATATACCTAAACTAAAGGCTCTACTTACGGCTAATCGGACAGCACGAGGTAAGCTAGTGCCGCTGAATAGCCCACAGGTATGTAGGGTATACCTAGAGCAAGTGATGTCGGACACCGAAAAGATCGTTTTGATTGACAATGATAAGGTGACAACAAAGAGAACTATACTAGAGGAAGTGGCACAGTGGACGGTCGATGAAGTGTGCGACGATTGCTATGGTGCCGGCTGCGACAAGTGTGTTGATGGCTTAATCAAAGGAACTGAGAAACATAAGGCCGCTGTAAGAGCACAGAACATAGTTGATTACAGAAGACTGTGTCATGCTATTAATATGTTCGAGAAGCTGTTAACAGCGGGTAAGTTTCACGCATCATTTGAGGTGATTGGTACTCTCAGTAGTAGGATGAGTGGTGGCGACGGTCTAAATGCGCAGGGGATTAATCACGCTAAAGATGTGCGAGAATGCTTCACATTAGCTAACAAAGGCCACGTACTCGAAGGAGGTGACTTCGACTCATTTGAGATTAGTATAGCTGATGCGGTCTATGATGACGATTGGCTACATGAGCAGCTACTGAGTGGAAAGAAACTACACGGATTAATGGGGGAGAATTTCTTCCCCGGAAAGAGTTATGATGAAATACTTTCGACTGATGGTTCGGTTAATCAAGTGGATGATCTCTACAAAAGATCAAAGCAAGGGGTGTTCGCCTTGCTCTACGGAGGCACACCATACACTCTCCACATCCGAGTTGGCATTGCTACCGACGTCGCAGAGGAAGCAGAACGAAGCTGGCTCAAACGATGCAAAGGATGGGGAGAAGCAAGAGCTAGAATCTTTGACAAATTCTGTACAATGCGCCAGCCTGGAGGACTTGGAACAAGAGTAGAATGGCATGAGCCAGTACAGTACATAGAATCAATCCTAGGCTTTAGGAGGTATTTCACTCTAGAGACACAGATATGTCACGCATTGTATAAGCTGGGTGAAGAGCCACCTGAGGAGTGGGTACGATTCCCTGTTAAGGTGACTAGGCGTGATCGAGAACAGACGGCAGGTGGTGCGTTGAGGAGTGCTCTCTTCGGTGCTGCATTCAAAATCCAAGCTAGGATTATGCGAGCAGCAGCTAATCATGAGATACAAAGTCCTGGTGGTGAGCTAACGAAGGAGGTGCAAAGTGATCTGTGGACGCTACAGCCGGCAGGCATTAACTCCTGGCATGTGCAGCCGCTCAATGTCCATGATGAGGTGAAGTCACCTTGCATTCCTTCATTATGTGGTAAACAAAAGGAGATAGTGGAAGCCTTCATAGAGAGGAGAAAGGCAACGGTGCCACTGTTGGCGATGGATTGGCTCACGGGACTTAATAACTGGGGAGACAAATGAGAGCACACACAAAACGGGAACTACGAAGATGGAGGGCAATTGACTATTTTTTACGTCGGGATTGGTTCCCTATATGGTTCACCCGACAGCCGGAGGCACTTAAAGAGACTTTTCAGTCTCATGTGAAATCGGGTGATTTAGACGCAATGCGCACATTGGTCCGTGACTCAGACTGTCTTGAGATCATGACATACGGCGAACTACTGTGGTTGGCAAGAGAGTATCGAATACATAATTATTCACGATTGAATAGAACAGAATTAATGGAGGCAATCCATGCGAAAAGACGAGCTAACCAAACTAATCCAGAACAAGATTCGGATGCTGGATACAATTTGCCAGATGGCGGGAGTGGAGCTAAAACTAGCTGATGACCTACCGATGTCAAGACTGTATTTTGTACATACCTGGCTGAAGGGACTGTTGCTTGGCCCTGTCAAGGAGGTGAAAATGTATATGAATGCTACCGATCCTGAGCACTGGGATCTGAAGAATCGCAGTTTCCAGCAGCTACCTAAGGTGAAGAAACTCAAGAGAGCGGTATTGGCATTCAAAAAAGCATGTTACAAAGCACCGAAGGAGCTAAAATGACCCATCGAGATGTCACTAGAATCCTTCATCAGTGTAAGTTCAAGCCAAAGGGAACAGCTATCAATGAGATGCGGTTCTGTCTGGCAAAGGGACACCAGTATTACCGACTACAAGCGAAGATAGCACTTGCTGAGATTGAGGAGTGTACTGATGATGGGATGCTTAAAGCTGGTCTGATTGATGCAATTCGATTCCTCGCCATAGCAATCCATGAATTGGAGGAACCCTCGTGAGTAACTTCACTAATGCAATGATTGTGTTCTCACTGTTAACGTTGGGCGTGTTTACCATAATTAATAACAGTGAAATAGTGGCACTAGAGCGAAAAGTAGCAGATTTGATTGAAGTGGCAGAAGGGCACATGGAGGTAATGCAAGGCCATAGCAAACTACTAGAAGAATATGACGCCTTAGTTGGAAGGATGATTAAGCTACATGAATAAGCTAACTATGTGGTGGCGTCGGCGTAAGCTAAGGAAGCTGCCGACTACGAGTAAAACCCATGAGAGTGCTTATATAGACTGGGAAATATTATGTTATCGTCGTGATCAGCTAGAGATAATGAACTTTTATCTGAAACATATGGAGTTTGATGACTATGCTTATTAGTATACTAATGGCGATACTTGTATTGATTATGATGCGGATGTACTACACACAGTACGCCATCGTACAAGGTATAGGGTTAGCATCAAAAGTGGCCCAAGCACAGGAGCAAGTGAACCAAGACGTACGAACTGCAATTAAACTAAATAGTGAGGCTATATCAATAATATTGGAGGCACTGAAACGTGTTGAAAGAACTACTGAAGAAGCGAAGAGAAGCGCTAGCGATATGTAGGGAGTGTCTGTCGGCCGATTATAGCCCTGATATTACTAGTGACATCCCTTCGTTTGTGTGATAAGTGTGGTCACACATGGACGTTCGGCAAGAGTGGCGGTAAGTACGCTCAATACAGTGAGGATACTATCGCTCAGACAAGAGCTAAGGTGGATGAGCAACCTAATACGTCCACCTCCAGTCAAGAGACCATTGATAAACTGAAGGCATCACTTTCAGGCAATGTGGAGTATACAATCAATGACGCCCTCAACTGGATTGACCTCTAGGGATGATTTACCTGTGACTATACATGAGAAGGAAGTAAATGCTTTCGTTAAGAAGCGTGAATGTGAGCGTAAGCGTAAGCAACGTACCCATCAGGTATACTGGAGGAATTATTACTATGACGATTATGGAGATGGTTACGGCGACGACTCACTATTTGATGCTGGTGATCCCTAAAGGAACTGAGCTATGCACTTATGGCAAGCAACATACTTATACAAGGATAAATGGAAGGCAGAATGGGTGGAGAGAGTGGCGTATGTAGCCACTGAAGGTGATAGCATACGCGATGTGACTCGCACAATAATGGCTATGTACCCAAAGTATAATGAGCCCTATATTGACGTACAAAAGGCGACTATGATGGGCCAGGTGCACGTCGAGAAAACAGTAGAATATGGAAGGATAATCAATGAAAATATCGACTAAGCTGGCTATATGGGTAATTGTGGTTGGGGTACACTGTTGGCTCTGGAGCTTCCTACTTGAGAAGCCAAAGGAACCGAAGTCTCCCGAGATGTCACTCAACGCTGGGGGAACCGAGCTATGGCGGCATAGCGTTGATAGTGCCCCTACCGAACACTCCGTCTTCCTACCAATTAGTGAGCCAACAGAAATACCTGATGTAGGGATCAAAGTATACTACAGGGATAAGCTGATGTTAAAAGTAGACACAAATGGTGGTGTGTGGTCAAGTGATAAGAAGTGGTTCAATCTGTATGAGGAGTCCAAATGATTATTATAGTTATTGTAGTGTTGACTCTCATCCTGTTGTTGGAGGTGTCAGATGAACTATTCACCTACTTAAGGATGAGACAATGCAGTCTGAAGAAACTGGAGCAGAGAGTAACGGAACTGGAGCGAAGAAGTAATGATTAAGTTCGAACTAGGCAGCAGCTACGTCGTTAGTCCGTTGGTACGGTACACGCAGACTAATCTATTCTTCCTGTTCAAGGGGAACCTTATCAAGAGGCATGTCTATAAGCATCTGATGATGCAATGCAACAGATGCATGGCATGGATTCGAGTGAAGTCAGTGCGTAGCGACTGCGAAACATGTGGCTGCCGACACAATACCAGAACAATAGAGGAGGTACTTGAATGTGGAAGCTTTCCAGACAAGCGCACACAACAAGGAAGCGAAGATACAGAAAGCGATCAAACTGATGCTGGAGAAGCGAAGTTGGTTCGTGAAAGTGACGACAGCTAGTCAGTATATGAGTGGGTTCCCTGATTTGTTTGCTACACACAAAGACTACGGTCAACGCTGGATCGAGGTGAAGCTACCTGGCATGAAAGGCAGTCACTTCACAAAAGCACAACTGAAGGACTTCCCTCAGTTTGAGAAACACGGCTGTGGCATCTGGATAATGACAGCCGACACAGAGAGAGAATACATGAAGCTATTTAATAAGTCGAACTGGTCAACCTATTTGTTTTTGAAGAGGAAATAATCATGTGTGGCAAAGAAGTATGTCGAATTGCTATGATAGTCGCCTGCGGAGTAGTAGGCATCGCACTGTGCGTCACAGCATTTGTATGTCAAAGTAAGAATGTAGAGGGTGCCTGGGTGATCGGAGTGCCAGCAGTGTTACTACTCCATGCTTGTGGGCACGGACTAAGAGGTACACCATATGAAAATCCAAAAGATAATCAGTAGGAACAGAAGGGACTTCGTAGCTAAATATATCTGTGAACACTGCACGGCGACCGTTACGACACATGGCTATGATGACGCTCATTTCCATAATGAGGTGATTCCTGCTATGGTTTGTAAGACATGCGGTAAGACAGCCGGCATTGATTACTTGTCGCTGGCGACTAAGTATGATGCAGAGGAGGTAGTATGATAAGAACCCCCGAGGAAAGGACTAAATCGTTATTTGATTTAGCTGAACAACAGGGGTTAGACGCACCCACTGAGGATATGGTCCAGGATGCAATCAATGACGCTATGGCTGATGCATTGGCCAACTATAGCACACCGAAAGAGTATGAGCGTTTCTATTCTGACTGGGAACATAGGTGTTACTAATATGGGCCTAGACACATCACATGACTGCTGGAGTGGCGGATACGGAGCCTTCATGACATGGCGGGAGGCTATAGCAAAAGCTGCTGGTTACCCGCCGTTAAGGCTAATGCAAGGATTCTATAAGCCTAGGTATGCCTTTAAACTACAGTTTGACAGTCCATTCTTTGGCACAGTTGAACAGGATGTATACATAAAGCAACTACTACGATCAGTAGCCGGTAAGCTACCTATCGAGTGGGACTATTACAGCCAGGATGTACTAACGTCACTACTTAGTCACAGTGACTGTGATGGTATCCTTGAGTGTGATATATGCAGTGATCTAGCGGGGCGTTTAGACGAGCTACTACCCAAGTTGGAGCAGGAAGATGACTGGATACTGCCGGCAACGATACAATTCATTGGTGGACTACGCGAAGCCTACCTCGCCGGGGAAGATGTGGTATTCTCATGAGATCCGACATGCGCTGGCGCAGATTAAGTGATACCGAATCAATTGCGCACATGGATGGTGCTGTAATATTTAGGTACATTGAATACTATCATAGATCACACGGTACCAACTATAAGGCGTTGCGATGCAACCTACCTATTCGATTAGGTATGCATGTAATCAACGAGACTACTACCTTTCAAGTAGTCCCAGGTATCTGTACTCAGGATATCTTCGTGGATAGTTACCGGCATGCCAAATGATTGGCTAAGGCTATAAGTTAGCAGTTTGCAAGGAGATTATACTCGTGAAGGTCAATGTCTGCCATTCTGACTATATTGAAATCGCCCATAGAATAACTGAGGAAATGATTAAAGGAGGACCGTTGCCGCACCCTAAGATGGAAAGAGGACCGGATCATGTACGGATTGATTTGGAGCACTGCACACTATATGGCTTCGTTAGCGATTGGGTTATCCTCGGGGAGGGTGAGCCCGACATAGTGTCGGCAAACACATACAGATGTAATTACGCTGAGGTAAAGTAATATGAAAGTGTCCGTTTATGTTGACATCAGTAACTTGTTCTTTGCGTTGAAAAGTACGTATGATGGAGGGAAACTGAACTATAAGAAATTGTATGGGTATTGTAGTGAGCTAGGTGAAGTGGTGGTGGCCCGAGCCTACGGTGGCTATTTCAAAGGCAATAAGAAATTCATCGATGCCCTCACACACGCCGGATTCGAGCCTAGATTCCAGCCGTGTAAGGTGTACAAAGAAAGGGTTAAATGTAACGTCGATCCCGAATTATCCATGGATATAATCGAACACGTGAACTCCACCGACACTGATATGATTATACTCTGTTCGGCTGATGGTGATTTCCGCCGTACAATTGAGTATTGTCAAAGTAAGAGGGTGAGGGTCACAGTGATAGCTCGACAGATAAGTAAGGCGCTATTGAATGTAGCTGATCATTGTGTTGAGATACCGAGGAGCCTACTTTATGAAGATGATAAAAGTAAATGAAGATCAGTGTATGGTTGCGTCGTGGGCGATGGCATTGAGTACGACAATAGATACGTTAGTGGAGGAGATTGGTGTTGACGGTAGGGAGTGGGTATGGCCGGAAGCCGGCACTACACCGGCTAAGCGTCGCTCCCATCATCCTCTCGAATTCTACCATAGCTGCCTCAAGCGCAATAAGATTCCTGTTTATGTAATCAATCGGCCCGGCCTCAGTCCTGGCACCAATTACGAACCAATCGAGATAGTGTATAGTGTGCCTGATTATAAGCGGGCTGTACTCATGGATAATACTCACGCTGTCGCCTATGATGGTACCTATTATTATGATCCTGCCGATGGAATCAAAAAGGACACATTTGATTGGAGAATCGGTTGGGCCTTGATTGATTTGATTACACTGAATACAATGCACAAAGATATAGTAATTAACGAAATAGTGTAGTAATTCCGACATATTGCTTGACAAAAGCCCTCTCGCGTGTTATATTAATAATGGGTGGATTACGCGCGGGCCGCGTAATCAAATCAAACGTGGGTGTGACCAGTATGGAGGTTGATTATGGAATCAGAAGAGACAATCACATGGAACACAGAACCGATGACGGCACCAGAGTGTGTTAGATTATTGCTCCTGTTTGAAAAGAATAGGATCTGTCTAGCACGAACTAAAAAAGGATATTGAGGTGGAGTTATGAGTGAGCAGAGTGTAATTATGCGTGGCATCAGGGATGGTCTAGAGGACGTGTGGATACGCTGTCACGCAGAGAATATCGTGGCGTTGCGCGAGATGCGCGAGAAGCTGAAGCCAATTAAGCGGGATTATATGCTCAACAGTACCCACCACAAAGAGCTATTTGTGTTAGCTTGCCAAATGGAACTGATTATCGAATCAATGGAGAGGGAGAGTATGGGATGACTACTATACAAAGATTACAGAAAATGAGGGATGAAGTAATTAAGGAAAGGATAAAGTATTGTCGTAAGGTATACGGCGAGCGCGTAGGTGATGTGTGGTCAAGTGATAAGAAGTGGTTCAATCTGTATGAGGAGTGGCTAGTTCTGAACAATCTAGTAACACAATTTGATCACACTATTGAAGACTTGAGGGATCTACAATGAAAACATACCTATACAAGATCGGCCGAGCTACGGTAGGTAAGATAGTCCATATTCAAAAAGATAAATGGACGCTGATTCTGCCGTACAGCGCTGAAGTAAGTGCCTATACTAATCTACGCGACGCAAAGAGGGAGCTATTTGGGCGGTTTCCTCTTGAGGTGCAAGGGAGCATCTGCACTGTGGTGACGAAATGAATATACCACCAGTGCCAGGATTGTATCTGATTCAAGGTCACAATAGAGCTAATAACACGTGGATGCTCGCCGCATGGACAGGTAAGGCGTGGCTTAACGCTGTGCATGACACGAAGTGGCTTATGATCAACGTGGGACAATGGAAGCATCTGACGATGCAACAGAATCTCGACATCGCAAGGAGTATATCATAATGGACTACGGTTTTATCAATGTATTTCGTAATCAGGCTGCATCCATAGTATTCACTAGGTGGCTAAACGCCGTCCATGACGGTAAGTGGCTATTGAGTAAAGACGAGAGTGACTCAATCATTGATGTGCGTGAGGAGGATGAGGCACGAGCACTAGTGGCGGAGCTACGGTCACTACCATCAGATACCATCTTCGTGGACTCATTTGGTGATGTATACCCTCTCGTACAACTATTTGACATCCTTGAGGTCTCAGCCTATTTAGTCAAGGATGCCGAGGGTTGGTACCGCCCGTTGGGTAGTTTCAAGCCGTTGCTACAGGAGGGGCGTAAATGCTAACTGACGTAATGGTGAGTAAGCAAGGCGATGTGTATCTACTGGAGGACACAAACGGCGATCAAATAGTGTTGAAGAATGTGGAGGAAAAGTATGTAGGGAAATGGTGCACTATTAGGAAGAGTAAAGAGTATTATTACATAGTACGACGTTGTAGCTATAATCGAGCTATGGCACTATTCAAGAAGGTGGCACATGTACAAGATTACTGATAACGGGATGCGGACACACGGTAGTAGGTTTCAGTGGGAACTAGGCGTGAAGCAGACGATAGCGCGTACATTAGGATACCCTGATGAGAGGGCATCACTGTGTAGTGGCGCATGGTTCCACTATTATGAGACAAAACTAGCCGCAAGGGCGCTGAATCTGATTCAAGGTGCCTTCTGGGAAGATAACTGTCGGCTATTCAAGATCGAGGTGGGTGGATTGATTAAGGTGGCTGAAGGTAAGGCCGGCTGCACTGAGCTAACATTGGTTGAGGAGATACCATTCGTGTCGATGGGGAGGACTGAATTGGAGGCTCTTGCTCGGCCTATATTCGCACATCTTTCAAAGGTAGAGACGGGGTACCTGCTGGCTGACAGGACTATGACTGGTCTCCGACTCATGATTGAGGCTCACTGGACACTGTTGAGGGCCGTGTTCGCAAAAAGAGAGCAACAAAATGTATAAGATAACAAGTGGGCATATGACGACGTATGGTGGGCTCCAGTGGAAACTAGGCGTGAAGCAGACGATTGAGTGGCCTAATGCTGAGGTGGGGCTATGCAACGATTACTGGTTTCACTACTATGAAACGAAACTAGCCGCAAGGGCGCTGAATAGTATCCAGGGTGCTTTCATTGAGCGTGACTGTAGGTTATTCAAGATCGAAGTAGGTGGATTGATTAGGCAGGGGTATGGTAAGACTGGTTGCACCGAGCTAACATTGCTTGAGGAGGTGCCGTTTGTGCCAATGGGGAGTATGGAACTAATGAATATTACGGGCGTGGATTCGATCCCCCTACACTGGGTGAATAACCCACAACGTATCAAACGCTACATCGAGCGTAAATGGGACAAGTATGGTCCGCGTTTCGATATGCTGGAGAAGGCGAATGCGAGTATATAAGCTGACAAATCAAGACAGGTGTACATTCAAGGGCTATTACTGGAGGGTAGGTAGGAAGGAGATGATAAAGAAGGTGGATGAGGAGGCAAAACTATGTAAGTCGCATTGGTTCCACTGCTATGAGAAAGAGGGCTACGCACGAATGCTGAACCCTGTACATGCCGGTTTCTTCAATACGAGGATGTTTGTAGCTGAGGCTGGAGGTGAGATAAAGGTTGGACAAGGGAAAATGGGTTGCACTGAACTAACACTATTAGAGGAGGTGCCGTATAGCCCCTATACGTGGATTGAAACAGAGAGGGTATTGGTTGCTCTGGCTAATTTTCATTACGGATATACGCCTGATTGGGTGAAGTGGAAGGAAGGGAGTGTAACCACTAAGTTCATCTGTGACTCTGGTGTATACCACGTAGCAGCGGCTATTGAGGTGAAATCAATATACGGAGCCACCTCTTGTATACTAAGACTGTGGAACAAGGACATCGTCGATGGATCACTTAGTAGCTGAGATAGAGGCAAGTATCGAGATGGCAGAGGTGGAAGCGAGTAGGGTGGCGAGGATCTACCCAAACAGGAGAGACGATCTAGTTGCTGAAGCGTACTACTGGTTGGTAAGTGTATTCAATCAGAATGCAGGGAAGCCGTTAGACCAAAGGAGGAAGATGGCGCGCGTAGCAATACGCCATCGGCTCACTAAGTGGCATCCATATGATGTACGTGTACCTAAGACGAGCTATGATCGCGGTGTTCGTCAGAAAGAGGGCTACACTAAGGTAGCTGTCACTACACCACTTGAAGAAGCTACATTCAACAGTAGCCTGGCTAATTTGAGTAGAAAAGGCAAAAGAGGTGTTGTTCTTGATATAATCATAAACAACGAGGGTATATTGAAGAAGGAGATCTGTTCGGAGGCAGGAGTGTGTTGGAAGACACTAAAAAGGTGGCAACAGCAGTGGAGGGAGCAATGGACGAACTGCTAGCGATGTATATAAAGGGCGTTAGTGTACGGCACATCCTTGAGTATGTTTACAGGTATAAGGAGGAGATAGCTATAGGAGATTACCATGTATTCGTGACGAAAGTGGACACTAAATGGAGGACGATAGACGCGAAATGGGACTTCAGGTTTGAGGAGATCGAAGCTGTTGATTGTACCGAATGGGTACATAAGTTGCGTTGTAGAGGCGCAAGCTTGAGAGCAGTGAATTCATTCTATCTGATGCCGTGGGCTGGACTATTCGTACTGATAGGAAGGAACTGAGCAATGAATATTGATTATATGATCAACACTGACTGGGAAACAGGGCTTTATCTGACGGGCAGTCGGTTCTTCGGTGGGGCTAATGTCTATAGCGACTGGGATTTCTTCATGCAGTACACGCCGGAATTATATCAGCGGCTGATAGCGGAGGGGTGGGAGCCCAGAGCAGGTGATTACGTGGATGGCGGGTGTGTGAATGTCCTACAGAAGAGCAATGTGCATCTTCAGTTGGTGAAGGATGCGAGCGTACGAGCAAAACAGAGGGACATGATCGCTGCCTACATTAATATAAGCGAAGTAGAGGTGAGTAAGCGGCAGATGCAACTGCTGTGGGGATTGGTGCGGTCATGACCTGGCACACTAAAGAGCAGCTACCCGCCGATGAGGGATTCGTTATGTTTAGATTCCCTGGTAGGAAGGAGGCACACCGGACGACGGCGGATTGGGTACGAAAGGCATATGTGGATGGCGAGTGGCGACCATGCACGGATGAGGAGTTAATTACTGTGGGTGCACTTACGCCGGAATTGTATAAGCGGCTGATAGAGGAGGGGTGGCAATGGGCTACTAGTAGAAGGGCCTAATTGGCGCGTTCGGTGGCCCTGTTGCATATGGGGAGCACCTGTGGCCAGGTCTGAGAAGGACGCTATTGCAATGGCGAAAAGGGTGAGACTATGTACATAACAATCAAAGCGGAACCAGGACAGACGATACACGATACATGTACTATGGCACTGGCAATACAAGCGGCCCTGGGCAATAGGCATAGTTGTACGGTAGTACACAATGGGACCAAGATGCCCGTAGGAAGTACAGTTAAGAAAATGGTGGAGTTTTGGGAGTGGAAGAGGCGCGTTAACGGTGAGCTGGATGAGTGGGTAAAAACATTGGGTATAGCTCGATCGGAGGCAATATTATGACAGTCACACCAGCATACGGCAGGGATTACTCGTCTGCTAAGGCAGCACGAATGGATTGGCAGAAAGGAAATGATTTTATCATAAGGGATGTGACGAGTAGGTGGGATGGTAAGCCGTGTAGCATCAGGGATGGTCTAGAGGACGTGTGGATACGCTATGACAAGCTAAGGAAAAAGGTGCAAGCATGACTGTACAACCCAATTGGCACGATCCTATGCTGGGCGAAGTACCAGTGGTGTGGAAAGGTGAGCGCTATAATACTGCACTTGAGACGGGTAAGGCCGATAGTTGGCGCGAGCTGACTAATACTAAGTGGGTGGAAACTGGAGTGAGGCACCATGAGTAAGCGTGAATTGGTACCATTAGCGAAGACATTCCGTGGCACACTACCACTTGGTGGGGCTTATGTTAGTGAAAAGATCGATGGGATGAGGTGTATATGGGATGGTGGGGTGACTATAGGGATGGCGAAGAGAGGTGTGCCGTGGGCGTCGAAGGTGACCCTTGTAGATGGGGTGTGTACAGGGTTGTGGAGTCGTTTGGGTAACGTAATCCACGCCCCTGACTGGTGGGTAGAGCAGCTACCCCGCGGGGTGATGTTGGATGGGGAACTAATGGGAGAGGAGATGAGTCATCAGGAGACGATGAGCGTTTGCAAAAGGCATGTGCCTGATAGTAGGTGGCAAAAGGTAGCGTTTCATGTGTTCGATTTAGTGGATAAAACTGCCTTTGGTGGGCGTGGGGTGATTAGGCTGGGGAGGTATGCGGGGGAAGCGAATGAAGTGATTGTGGGGAGCGAGGGGAGTGCGCTGCTACGAGGTGTGGCCTATTATAGTAATATTGATTATGCAGTGAGGTATGATAAGCTATGTGCGTTGATGGCTGGAGTGGCGTACACAGTGGGGCGGGTGGTGCAACAGGTGCAAGTGAAGGATAGGGGGGAAGTGGAGGAGGCAGCATCGGCTGTATGGAATGACGGTGGTGAGGGTGTAATCATAAGGGGTAGGTATGGTAAGTGGGTACCGCTCCGTAGGCAGACATTGCAGAAACTGAAGGAGGTAAATGATAGCGAGGGGGTAGTGACCGGGTATACAGCAGGTGATGGGCGACATGAGGGTCGTATAGGTGCGCTCGTGTTGCAATGGGGAGATGTTGTGTTTGAGGTGGCAGGGCTGACAGACGCAGAAAGAGAGGTAGTAACACCATGTGTGGAGCGGCCGGGCCAACTAACTAATAGTAATAGTGTGCATTTTGGTGTAGGACGAGTAGTGGGCTTTAAGTATCGTGGGCTGAGCGATGGCGGCGTACCAATCGAGGCTAGATATGACAGGAGTAGACTATGACGTATAAAGAGTGTCAATCTGAGTGGGCGAAATTGTGTAAGATTGTTCGAAGATTGGCAGCGAGAGGAGAAGGTGGGGATATCACTACGGTGCCCTCATTGAGGATTGACGAATTAAAGGGGTTGCACAGTTATGATTTTGAGATCCAGGTACGTGGGTTGAAAATAGGACAGGACATAGTCAATGTACGTAAGATAGTGGCGTGGGTCATAGTAAATACTGTGTATGCTGGGCATATGGCATACGAGGGAGAGCCAGGCGATCCATATTATGGTGGTATAATGTGTGTGGGAGATGATGGATACGTATTGCTTAAAAGAATGGGGCAGTTGATATGACATGGAGTGATTGTGAAGGGGCGTGGGCTAAGCTAGTGACGGAGCTGAGTGCAAATGATTATAACATGGTTACACTGGATGGAGTAAGATTTAAGAAGGAGAGTGTTGAGGTATGTGGGTTAAGGATAGCCGATAGGACGCTGGATAAGATGGCATTGATGAGGTATATCGAGGTGAAGACTAAGTATGATTACAGAGTGGTCGCTTGTGGTGACGCCAATGAAGGGGACAGAATAGTGAGGGTTATGTTATGAGAGATTACATCAGTCCCACGCAGTTCACGATGTGGTATGATTGTCCAATCAAATGGTACATTGGCTACGTACTTGATAGAAGGTTATTTAAACAGACGATGCCGATGGCAGTAGGATCTGCTTTCGATGCATTCGTCAAAGTTAAAGTGCTATCATTGTTTGGGCGGCAGATAGACGGTAATAAGCTATTGGAGCAGCAGGTACAGATAAAGGGTGAGATGAGAGACGTCGCCATAGCAGAGGGTTTTCGCGTGTTTCAGTTGTACTGTCAGAGTGGTGTGCTAGAGCGGCTAGCGCGCGAGCTGGATGAGAATGTGGATGTGACTGGGGAGTTGAAAAAGGATATCGGCGGTGTGACAGTGCTTGGCCTACCTGACTGCTCGACTAAGTGGTTAGTGTTGGACTGGAAAGTGACGGGGTATGGAAAAGGGCGGACAGTGTCACCTGAGGGAGGAGCGACATGGGTGAGTAGAGAGCATGCGCGAAGAGTGAAGCCACGCACTGCGGTGGCGCATGGCGTGACAATCAACTCGGAGACTATCGCTCCTGACAAGGGCAAATGGATATACTGGTATCCACAAGTGGTGATTTATTCAATGTTGCTTGATGTGCCTTTAGCAGGTATCGATCAAGTGTGTTATCGGGGTGATGGATCAGTGAATGTGGCTTGCCATCGGTATCGTATAAGCCCAGAGGAAAAGGAGCACATAAGAGAGCGCTTAGTGAATATGCAGGCCCACATTAATAAAGGCCACTATTTGCATGATTTGTCCTTTGAGCAGAGCATTGAGCTTTGTGCTGAGCTAAGAGATGACACAACACTACAGGACTGGTACCTAGCGCTTTGAGAGGTAACCTTTCTGATTATCTAATCAAGCATAAAGCATAAAGCTAGGGAGGGATCTATTAGCTAATGAATGTTAGCATGTAGGGTAGTGCTTCAGGAGGTGTGAGCCACCTTGGCTATGAGGTGGAAGGCGGCGTAGAGAGAGGGTTTGAGGGCCTCTCTACGTCGCCATCGCTTAGCCTCACCTCGGGCCGGTAAGGTGGATTAGAGCGGCTGAGGAGAGGCTTAGAGCGGCTGTAGCGGCTGTGGATGCATCCCTTCCAGTCTAACCTTTGGGCCTAACAACATCTGCCCTGAGCTTCTTTCACTACACTCTCACTACCCTTCTATTTTCTCTAGGAGAGGTATATTTCTTAGGTAGTAAGGTATATAGGTATGGAGCAGGAATCGTGCCAATCGCTGCTTATTGCCCCATTTATTTTCACCTTTCTGTGATTGCTAATTTCGGATAAAGTGCTCCCGTTGGTCGCTTTACTAGTCGCATTATGCATTGCTTAGGTGTGATTTACTAGTCGCATTATGCATTGCTTAGGTGTGATTTACTAGTCGCATTGTGCATTGCTTAGGTGTGATTTACTAGTCGCATTGTGCATTGCTTAGGTGATTTACTAGTCGCATTGTGCATTGCTTAGGTGTGATTTACTAGTTATAATTGCGTACTGTTTCTAACCTTATGCTTCTGGTTGATTACTCGCCCATTTCGGACCCAAATGGTGCTCTGAAACGGCTCTAGGTTTACACTTTTCAGCGACCTCCCAGACCCTTGATTACGAAATCTTTTGGCCCTCGATCCTTTAATGACAGTTCCTCTTCCTCTAAAGCATCCGGAGTGGGTACCGGCTGTTAGATAAAGAGAGGAGTCACCTTTCGATGACTCCTCAGGGTCAACATGTAGGCTGACCCTTTGCATGGAGGTGCACTCCATAGCAACAAAGGGGCAGGTGCTAATTTACTCAGTCCACTATCGGAACACCGATGCTAATTTACTCAGTCCACTATCGGAACGCCGACCAGATCGTAGTAGGTGTCCCTTATATAGTCCATTTCCTCCATTGGGACCGCACTATAGACACTCAGGTACAGCTTGTCCTTCTGATACGTGAAGTCAAAGTACGGAATGTGATGGACCTCAATAGTCCGCTTCAATCGCTTGAGAAGGACAGGCGCCTCTTCCAGGCTGATACGAACCTTGCAGGCTGTCACTCCTTCGGGCAAAGTACCGCACTCAAAGCTGGCCATGAGGGTATTATCTTCGAGCAGAGTACCGCACTCAAAGCTGGCCATGAGGGTATTATCCTCGTGCCGAATCTGAGCACTATTGATGGACCTGTCCTTGCGCATGGCAGTGACGAGGCTTTCAACATCCTCAGTATAATACACTCGACGCTTTGTAACCATTGTGCACCTCTTCGCTTGCGCACCTGCCCCTATGTTGCCATAGAGTACAAAAGCTTAGGCCCTCAATTGTACGCCGTCAGCAGGAACTCTAGAATACAGGCGGGAAGGTCAGTAGCTGACCTTTACCCTTCGGCGCTCTCGGATTCCGGCAGGGGAGCCACGTCGTACTTGTACTTGTGCTCCCGGTTAAAGTACCGCTTGAGTTCTTCGGTGAACTCTGTCTCGAAGAGGCGGCTTCCCGCCTCTATCTGCTCAAGCGCATGCTTGAACCTGTCGTGGTCGCCCACATGGGCGAGTTGGATCAGGAGGGCCACGTCATCACACGTGGTATTCTCCAGAAGATCCTTCTGGACCTTCACGCTCAGCGCACGTGGAGGCTTTCCCTCTGCGGGATTGCGGATGTACTTATCCACCTGTACCTCGCTGGACCTGTTCTTCAACAGATCATCGAGCTTCTGGTACGTGATCGGGCCCCAGGAATTCTCGCTTATGACAGTATCCACGACGTTGATTGCCGGGAATTTGTCATGGAGCTTGAGAAGCCTCCAGATCTTCTGCGCGATCGTGGGCGAGTACTCCTTCCTGAGTCTATTCTCATTGCAGCCAAGGCCGCGGAGAATCTTGCAGCTTCGGAGCTTCGCCGCGAACGAGGGCTCAACGACGCCCACATTCCGCCGTTCATTCTCATGAACGTTGTCATACGCGCGGTCGAGCTCATCCTCAAACGCCTTCACGATGACGCTCACCTCAGTGAGCTGCCCCATGCCCAGTGCTATCCTTGCAGCGTTCGCCGCAGGGAACACACTGTTGCGTCTGTTGGCATCATTGGCAATGTGCGTGGGCTTGATCGGATTGCCGGCAGCCGTCAGCCACATGGCCTTCAGCTCACGCAAGACCTCAGCAGGTAGAACCTCGAACGATCCTTCCTGACTGGAGCCCTTCGCGTCAGCAATCGGAGCTTCGCCCTTCTGCGTCCCGTAGAGGTACTGGTCCATGTCAGCCCAGTCCTTCTGCGGACTCTCAGCCAGCCGTTCGATGCGCTTCAGCTCAGCCTTCCTGTAGGCCAGAACTTCCTCCACATCCTCAGGCGTGGCCGCGTACACACTCACCGCTTGGTTGTGGTCCCAGCCGCCCACGATGGAATCCCGCAGCTCGGCGGTCTTAGCCTTGCTGGGATGCAAGGCTTCGCCTTCGCGAGACACATTGCGTCCGGGGATCCAACCGATTTTACTGATGGCAGAAATGGTAGCTTTGATGATATTCACGATTGTGCACCTCAATACGCTGACGGCGCACAATTGAGAACCTAAGCTCTGTTCCCTCCCCTATAGGGGAAGGGAGCGGTCCTTATGTTACTTGTACTGCTTCTCGTGACTGTAGAAGTGCTTGAGCACTTCATCCGCCCGCTTCAACCGCTCAACCTTACCCGTCGCCTTGTGGGTCAGTTCCCACTCATCGACAGCGTTCAAGTAGAGGGCATCCAGGTGTCGAGACTCCACTCGGGATAGCTGTCCACTGCTTCCTTCGATATGGAAGTTCGTAAGCACCTTATCCACATATCCGAGCTTCACTAGAAAAGAGTAGTTCATGTCCTTCTTTCCGGACCGTTCCCTCCCCTATAGGGTAAGGGAGCGCAAGCGTTGAGGGTGAGAGTGCTAGGCTTGGAGTTGTGCGGCCTGAAGCTCAATGCTCCGCCGCAGGGTGAATGTCGCCAGGAGGTGGAGGGTCGGGTAGAAGTGCTTCACCTCCTTGTCGTACTCTTTATCCATGCTATTCCAGAGGTGCAGGATGATAATAGGGAACTCCGGCGGAGCCATAATGGCTCCACGGCTCAGGAGGGTTTTCGCGACTTTTCCGCCGACGCTAGTCAGCGGGAAAGCGACGTACCCGGACCAATCATAGCTCGCCAGCTCATGAAACTCTTCAATCCCTGGCTGCATGTGATCTCTCCCGTTGGAGAGATACATTTGCGGTGGGGTCCGAACCCACCGCCCGTTCCGGTTGCGCCAAATGGTCATCGTGGCCTCTATCTTTCTGCCCGCGCTCCCTTCCCTAGAGGAGAGGGAACTGAGAGGAGAGGGAATTGATTGGTTTTTGTCAGGCTCAACGAACCTGTTTTGTTAATCCGGCGTGAACGAGTACGTCAGTACGTCAGTACGTCAGTACGTCAGTACGTCAGTTACTGGAGGACCCAATGAACTGCATCATTAAAGCTATTGCCGGTGCCATGGTTGGTGGCACCGCCCGGGGCGACCCAGTGCAAGCTGTAGCCATCGTCCCTTAAAACGGCGAAACCGCGGCCACGTTCGATGTGGTTGATTTCGAGGACGGCGCCTGCCTTAACGAAAAGACGCAGGTTGCCGATTGTGGACCATTTGCCGGTGGTCATGTCAGTCATGTCAATCTCCTTAGTATTCTGGTTTTCTCGGGCAGGGCAACGAAGACGCCCACGTCAGTACGTCAGTACGTCAGTACGTCAGTACGTCAGTACGTCAGTTCTCGCCGGTCAATCGTTACCGTTAAGATGCTAATAGCTCAGGATTTCAAGATCTGGTTTCATGGCCTGCGTAGGCTCGCCAGCGCCAGTCCAATGGATTGGCTACTCTCGCCATCTCATGGCCCCCGCTATACTGGGATTACAGCCCCAACTCTCGCCATCGGGTCTCGTGGCCTGCGTAGGCTCGCAAACACCAGTCTAATAGATTGGCGTTCCCGGCTCCGGCTCAAGCGGTTACCATGGCGCAAGTCGCGAGTACTTTCGCCACTTGCATCTTAACGGTGTAATTATCGTGGCACCATAATTGGCGGCGTCCCGCTTTCGCGGGGTACTTTCACCACGTTCAGCGAATTTGCTCAGTCTTGCATATTGCCCCCCGTGTAGTCATGGTCATAGCAGGACGGCCCGTTGGCCGTCGCGGCGTTTGGGCTCGCGCTCTTTGCGCGGCCCAAACCCAAACGCCGCGACGTTCCTATTCCCTCGCCTTCGGTCGCTGGGTCGCGCTGCACTCGTCGCGTGGCCAGTCCACGCCCCGCGTAATCTGGTTGGAGTTTAGCCCGCGCCAACTTGCGGCGCTGGGCATGGTTCAGTTTCGAGTACTCGGCGAGAGTAGCCAATCCGTGGCCAGGAGACGGGCGGCGTATGCTACCCGTCCGATTATTTTTGACACGCTCTCGCGTAGGCTTGATAGTCAAGCGGACGCGACCCACTGTCCTCTCATTTAGCGTAGCTACCTGCTCGCGCACGGGGTCGGTCGGGATTGTGCTCGCATCTCTCGGTTGACCGAGGACGTCCTCTCCGGCAGCTTGCATCCTCCGCACACGTTCATCATACGTGCCATGGTACCGGCTACCGTCTCCCGTCGTTCTCGTCGATGTTGTTTTGTTAGACTGGCGCATGTCCCTAAGTACAATGTCCTACACTAAATGCAAGGGTAAACGCGCAAAAATCTTTCGCCAGGCACGAAAAAAGTTGGCGTTTTCGGTGATTCCGGAATCATCAAAATATACGGCACCACTATCATAGTGTTATGGTATAATGTGGTATTGTCCGAATTAATATGTTGAGTTGATGTACTGAGTTGATGTACTGAGTTGATGTACTGAGTTGATGTACTGAGTTAATATGTTAGGGGTAGGGGTTATTCTTACAATCCGTGTTCAGTTATCCTACACGTGTAGGTGTACCCCCTATACTATATCGACAAAAAAAAAAAAAAAAAAAAAAAAAAAAAAAAAAAAAAAAAAAAAAATAATTTATTTAAAAAAAAAAAAAAAAAAAAAAAAAAAAAAAAAATCA
>Ga0080013_1000405_pt1 | contig 60986 bp, 76 predicted proteins | sample ETNvirenome_6_85_FD_69236 | JGI IMG/M metagenome (GOLD analysis project Ga0080013, IMG submission 69236) | Marine viral communities from the Pacific Ocean - ETNP_6_85 (SPADES assembly) (version 2) | ecosystem: Environmental > Aquatic > Marine > Oceanic | place: Pacific Ocean | collected 2013-06-19 | reverse complement strand
ACGCTGACGTTGAAATGGAATGTCGTGCCCACCAGTTCTAGGATTGATTTCTTCAATGTATATAAGGCGTGCAATATCATCTCCCGCAATATCCCCCATAGACTTCTCCCTTCTCCATCCTGTAATAACAGTAGAGTTAACAGATTTCCCAACATCAACACCGACAGTAATGTTAGGACCGTAATCTCGTCCCGACTCAAGGGATTCTGCTGTGGTGACTTCGTACTCATGTAAACATGCCTTTATTTTTTCTGGATTAAATACATTCGATACAGACTCTACAAACTCACATTCATATTCCGTTCTCCAGTATATGGAGTCTTCCCCCCATTCCATCATCTTCTCTAACATGTCCTCTTCCGTATAGGGAGCTGAATAAGCATCTCCCTTTTTCACTGCATCTCTCCACGTATATACTAGGCGCGTAAATGAAGCTCCATAGCTATCATCATATAAATAACGCCACATATGATTATCTTTTGATTTAGGTGTTCCTAAATTGATAAATGGTGCTTTATTAGAAACTATTGCTGGTTCTACATTATCTACAAATAGTCTATCATCAATAAGTGGAGACTCATCTACAATACATAGTGTAGGATGTTGTCCACGTATAGATTGTCCTTGATTACTAGGCGCTAATGGAGCTCTTCGCATTAATGTGCCCCCCTTCATGCGTATATGGGGCTTATTGTGAAATTTATAGTTATCTACTAAACTATCTAAGAATTTATTATCCTTGAAGTTTCGATATACATATCCAAAGATTAATGCTGCTTGGTCCTCAGAAGGAGCCAATACAAATATTAAATCCCTAAATCTTTTAAAGAACATATAGATAGTGACAGCTACCGCTAAGGCGTATGACTTTCCACTACCACGTGGCGCTAAAATGGCCAGTTTACGTTGCTTCCCATTCTGAGAATGTGTTAAAGCTTTAACTATTATATCCTCTTGCAGTGGTCTCAACTTTAATGGTCGTTGTTTATTATCAATTAAATACGTCCCACAAAAGGCACGTATTAATTTTATCATTTTATCTTCACTATGTCTACACTTCTCGAATATATCCTCTAATCCTCTTGAATCATAGGTTCCTACTCCACTAAGAGCTTTCTTTAGTTTCTTCGTCTCTTCCTTTACTGGTAGACTCTTCATTTAAATCCTCCAAGAAGGAAGCAAATCCTTCAGTCTTCTTTTCCACTACACTTGGTATTTCAATGTTTAACGCTCTGAATTCCGTATGTATGTCTTTAACGATTGCATTTCTTTGGCGCAAGAGCTCTGTTCGTAAGTTAATATCCCGAAGATGTATAGAAATTTCTTCCCAAAGAATGTCTTCAAGAGAGAGATTGCGAGCCAGCAAGCGTACAAGTTCTTTATGACGTTCATATTCTCCTTCTCCTACTCGCTGGCGTAACCGCTGCTCATATTCCGTTTCGTTCAAAGCTGTTTAGCTTCAACCAAAGCGTCTTTAACTTCGCCTTTAACAACCGCTACGAACTTATCGTCGTTTTGGTCATATACAGACATAATTACATTTCTGAGCATTGCATCTTTTACATGCTTTTGAGCTACTTCATCTAGCTTCTCATAAGCTTTAACCTGTGCTGCTGTCATGTGTTTATCCATAAGGTCAATAATTTGGTCATCATACTTTTTTAATAAAGGTAATAACAAAGCCTTAACCGCTGGTTGTGTGTATGCAATATAGGCAGCGAGTGCCCCAATGACTAAAAGAGCTAAAGATAGCTCTGGTGAGTCAGCTAATGCATCCATTAATCCATCTAGCATTCCAGATTCGCTTACATCATTTGTGGTACCGTTAAGGCTAGTATTGTTATCTTCTAGGACTGTTTCGTTCCCACTTGTTTCGTTTGTTGTATTGTTCATGTATTTCTCCATGATTGGGGGCTCCCCTTGGACACTGGCGTAAGCCGTCCTATGAAGCCTTGGCCCTAACGGGCGAGCCCTTAATAACTAGGTGCCCGCCCTATATAAGGCTTACTATTTACTCTCTTAAGGTCTTCTTATGAGAGCGTGCTTGGCGTTTGCCTATTACGTGTCCGTGATGTTCTCTACTTTCTATCTCGGACTCTGTAACGTCTCTTATCTGCTTTAAAGCAGTTTCTTTAGATATAGCTTTCTTTTCGAGAGCGTGTGTCTTACCACCTACGTGACTGAAGACTTTCTCTCCAGAGCCACTCTTTCTCATAGTTAGCGTTTTATCTATATTGTATTTCTTATTTTGGTTTACCATGTTTCTCCTTTTAAAATTAGCGGCGCGCTATATTCCTATGGTTCTGGTAAATCCTCTTCTTCCCCAGTCATTCTAATCTTCTCTAGCCATGCTACAGAAGTTGGGGTTTCTCTAGGACCAATCTTGCCGGAGCCATCAGAAGCCATATATTGTTGTACACTCTCGTTTCCGGGCGCATCAATAGATTCGTTCTTAGTTATTGGAAATCCTCTTACAGATTTCTTAGCCTCCATTGCGGCAATATCTGCTTCGCTTACTGTAGAAAAATCTAGTTTCATGTCTGGATTATTCTTTGCGAAGTGTTCTCCTTTAAGTTCTGGGTCGGCCATTATTCCTCCTCCTCAGTAACTTCTTCGTCTTTCTCTGCTTCACAGCAGTCGCATTTGCAGCAGCAGTTCATTTTAGCTAGTAGAGCTTCTACTACCTCATGCAATCCTGCGACTTCATCTGCTAATTTCAGTTGTTCGAAATCGTTCATTTTTTCGTCTCCATCTTATGTTCTTGTTCTTGTGCCTTTGATTCAATCATTTGAGATTGTTTCTGAGATGCATCATTATAATCAATAACAGCTTGCGCTTTTACCTTATAGAATGCTGTCTTCTCAGCTTGTTCTTGTTTCCATACATCTAAAGCATCTTTAATAATTAGAAGGGCTGGCCCACCTAATATAGCTATCAAAGTTGTATATGCTTCAATATTCTCAAGAACTTCTGGTTTACTAAGTCCGCTGTGTATAACAAACCCTGCAAACCCAACCCAAAGTAATATTAAAGGTACAGCAATCATAAACATAAAAATATCGTTAAATGTTACACCTTCTCCTTTCTCTTTACTCATTCTTGGTATCTCCTTTTCTTCGTCCACCTTCTCCTTTTTCTTCGGTATTAGTTTTATTAGTCTCGCGAATAGAATTATCCACGGACTTAAGCACCAATAGGTTATCCGAAGCGCAAAAGCAACTAGGATTAAAATCCCAGCAAGTGCTAGAGCAACTGCTCCAACCTCTATACAATGGAGTAAAAACTCTGCCAGTGGCGTCATTCATTCTTCCTCCGTCGCACTGGTCTCGTGACCAATCGCTTTGCTCATTTCATATTTGTCCATTTGTAATCTGATTAATAGTTCTTTAACTTCATCCACTTCTGAGAGTATCATATCTAGTTTATTAGTCAAATGCAACATCTCAGCTGCATTCATTGCCCCTCCACTCTTATCTCTGGTATTTCAAATTGTTGTTGAAAGTAATAGTCCTCATTCTCCTCATCCCATACGAGTAGTGCTACCCACATAGACCAAATACCTTCTGTTTCGTTAAGTTCTTCGAAAGTAAAATTAAACCAATGGCTGTCCCAATTATCACCATTGACTGTTAAATATATATCTGTCCAGTTATATTCACCAGACTCTTCATGCCATACATCCACATAAATCAACACAGATGCATTATAATCACTACACTCAGCATCTATATCTGTTAATACGGATATACCTTCTACATCTGGGTCTACCCAATAAACAGTTGCGTTATCTGTCTCTTCGTCATACCAACCCGGATAAAAAAGTACTGATGTAGAATTACATTCAGGTTCTTCATACTCATCTTCGTAATCACATGAACCATCATCTTCAGTGGCCTTATCATCATAATTATTAGCATCTATATCCATGCAACCATAAACAACTGTTTCATTGGTACTACCATTGCCGTCGTTTAAAACTACACAACGTCCATCATCATGTGTAGCTTGGTCATCATAATTTTCAGCTTCGGGATTAGTACAACCATATATAATAATTAAAAAATTACAACTCCCATCATCAAAAGTAGCTTGAGGATTGTAATTAGTGGCGTCTGTTTGTAGACAGCCCCCGATGGGGCCTTCATCATCTCCATTGAAATAATCATGGATAATAGACATGTTGGCCCCCCCACTCAGAAGCGCTAGCAATACAACGGTGATTATAGTCCCTATCTTCTTCCCTACTTGGGTTTCTCCGATTTTATCAGCAGCCTTACCAATAGTTTCGAATAGTTTTTCTTCTTCCTCGTCAGAGGGTTTTTTAGGACCCTTTATCCCTAGTATCTCTTTTTCTTCATCAGAGATTACAGAGATGGCTCCATAATCATCGCGCGCCATGTATATGTTTTACACAACGCGCATATATAAAGATTTCGCCTAATCGAACTCAGGAAACTGGTCTTGGCTATCAAGCTCTATTAATCCTTTCGCTTTTGAGTCTATATCTTTATATGTCTCTTTCTTATAATTTTTCTTATATTTAGGTTTCCATACTGGTATCTTGGCATCACATGGTCCACCATTGCTTTTATGGAACGAGCACCATTTACATAAATTCTGTGGCACTTGCTCATATCGGTCTTCCATTTCTTCCCTTTCCTTAATACAGTCGTGTACGAACTTAATTAAGTCTTTAGCTTCATCGAGCTGATTCTGTGTTATCTTTACAAAGAAAGTATCATCAAAGCGTAGATAGTTAACGCCTACAAAATTAGGCATCTCACCCATCTCTAATGTATACAAAAATGCATAGATAATCAACTGGCGATAATATTCCTCTGGTAAATAGGGCCCATAGCGCTTACTAGTTTTATAATCTAATAAAGTAGTACCACCATCAAAATCATTACATACAACATCAATAACTCCAACTATCGCATACTCATGAGATTTAACCCAACGTTCTGCATACTTAGGAGCAACTGCGTTCCAAGCTTGTTGTTTACTTTTATATATCTTCCAGTGAACCATTTCATTAAGTTTTTTATTAACACTCTGAACAAAGTTCTGTAAGAGCTGTTCTGTCTCAATATACATAGCATCCATTTCTTCTTTGGTATGGACTTCCCATAACCATTTATGTTTTGCTATCTTCTCTTCCCAACCCTTTTCAAACTGGTCTTGAACCCATATAGCAGGTCCACCTTTTTCCCATTGAGGTAACGTTCTGAACTTATTCTTAAATAAATTTTCTAATACTTTGTGTACTAGAGTTCCACGGAATAAGTGTATTGTTTTCTTTTCTGGGAGCTTACTTATATATTTATAGTAAAATTCTCTAGGACATTTCATATATGTATTGATTTTACTTGGGCTCAGCCTCATGTGACTTGGTGTCCATTTTGTCATGCTAATATATCTCCAATTTCGTTTAGTAACTTAAGTGCGCTGTTATAAGCGAATCTACCTTGTTCATCACTTACCTTCAGCCTAAATGGTATCATTCTAATTAAATGTAGTGCAGTATAGAAATATATCTTAGCTCTTAATATCTCTTCGTCTTCATCTAATATCTTACTCCATAGATTGATATACCCCTCAATCTGAGGAGAGTCTAATGAGAAATCAAATGTCTTTAATTCTTCATCTGATAACTTAGACCATGTTTCATAATATGTTATAAGGGATTGAAACATCTTTCCCATATCTAATTCCATTGCATCCATATACTCTGCTCCATCCATATCTATAAGTTTAACATCATCATTCTTTTCATCCACTAGGATGTTTTCAAATGTTAAGTCTCCATGTATAGGACATAAGTTTTTTGGTGCAAGAACCCAACCAAATGAATTTAAACATTCATCTAATAATAAGCGTAGTCTTCCTGAATGGTCTAAGAGTTCAGCCTTCTTAAAGACTTTATGTTCTAAATGTTGGCGTAGCCAATCGCGACCATCTTTTAAAGTTGCTTTGTGGTTGTATACATTCTTGGTTAATAATTTAAGTAACTTCTCTATTGCCCTGTGTTGTACAGTGTAGGCGCAATCAGATAGAAGTTTATAATCTTCTAGGTATTCCATCTCATAATAATATTCAAAGGAATTGTCTTCTTCATTAATAATTGTAGGTACTAATGAATTATAAAAGGTTTTAAACCTTTGTAGTTCACCAGCTTGTTTCTTTAATTTGATATAACCTAATTCTAGATTCTCAGACTTAGAAGCAGTCTTTCTAACAAACTTCTGGTCATCATGTTCTACTAATAGAGTATCAGCAAAAGAACCACCCTTCATACGTTCAATGATATTTACATAGGGTATAGAAACCTCAAGGTCTAATATACCATCATTTCTCTTAACTTCAAAAGCACGAGCTGATGGTCTTAGAAATTCAGAAGGTTTACGGTCATTAATAACAACACGTGGTCCTGAAGACAAGTCCATGATTAATTCATCATAAACTATATTGTTCCTTAATAGCTGCGATTCTAAGTATTCACGATTTAAACTATTACGTGCTGTACTTAACACTATATAATAGCCCTCTTCTTTCCATTCTCTTAATTTCTGAGTAGCACCATCTAATACTTTAATACCCATAGTAGATGGAGAATCTTCATGGACTATAACTGTTCCATCTAAGTCACAGAATATAGTTCCTTTACTTTCTTCAGCTAATGTTCTTTTTAATCTTTCAGGGTCACCAAAGAATTTAGCCCAATCTATTTTTACAGCCTGAACATTAAGTCCATCTTCAATATGAGCAGAGACAATATCAGAAACATTATCACCCTCTTGTAGATTAAAGCTTTCTATATCTTTAATAAAAACACAACCAATAACTCCAAAGAATTCTCCAGCAGTATCTGGTAGTTTCTTTTCAGCTATACCTGTAACCTTTCCAGTATTAGTAACAGAAGCTATACTCCAAGACTTTATATCTTCTCCACGTAATGGCCATACTGGTAAGATAGCATCATGACCATCTAATAGATTTTTAAATATATTATCCACATGTAAAGCATGGTCACAATCACAAATAATAGCAGAACCTTTTATATTCTTTTCTTGAATAGCCATACGAATAGTATCAGCTGGACCACTCGTTGCTTTCTCTAACATACAAATATCAAATTTAATATCAGGAAATGATTTACGAAGGTTTTCACTAACATTATACTCTTCTTCTTGTTCAGAAAGATATACAAATAATACATTCTTAATATATGGTAACCACTTCTTGAATGGTTCAAAAGCTAACTCTATGAATGTACCATGACTATTAACCTCTAAGAAAGGTTTGAAGGTTTCACCAAAGCGTACACCTTTACCAGCCATAGGGAATATTAATGTAGTGTTATTCATTTAATGCCTCCGCATCTTTAAGAAACATCTGAACAGTCTCTTTAGTATACGGATGTACATACATACCTTCTAGTATGTGTGGAGGCACTGTAACTATATGTGCTCCATTGTGTAACCATTCCATAACATTAATCTGCTCTCTTACTGAGCCTACAATTATCTTAGCTGATAAATCATGTTCTACAAGTAATATCCTGAGTTTAGATATTTCTTTTTTAGAATCATAACCCATATTATTTATTCTTCCTCCAAATAAGGAAACATAACTAGCTCCAGCCATTGCGGCTAAATAACATTGCTGTACACTCATCATTGCTGTAACATTCACTTCTATACCTTGTTGACTCAAATCATTAATCAACTTGAGATTAGGTTCACCATTAGGACCATGTATAGTTATTTTAATATTTATATTCTCAGCCCAAGTAGAGAACTCGACCCCTTGTTCAAAAGCTTCTTGTGGGTCGTTTGTAGTTACTTCTACTGATACTGGATAAGGATATACTAATTCACATATCTCTACTATAGTCTTCTTTATATCTGTATTACCATCCTTTTTCATAATCGTAGGGTTAGTTGTTACGCCACGGATGATTCCCATTTCGTGGAATCTTTTTATTTCCGTGACGTCAGATGAATCTAGGAAAATTCCTTCCATATCCATCATGCCTTATATCCCTTTGGTGTAAATAGATAATCATCTTCATCTATGTGTTCATATGTATAGCCCATGTCTATTAACTCTTTGAATCTAGTATCCATTTTTTCTGGAGACATTGTATCGAATTCATCAAAATCATCAAAGGCTTCTATGACAATTAGTGGCTTACATCTTTTAATGGTTTTTAATGCTCCTAGTATTACATACTTCTCATAACCTTCCACATCTACTTTGATATAATCTACTTTCTTTAGTTTGAGAGAATCTAAAGTTATCAGGTCTATTTTACTTTCCTCGTTCTCTTCATAGAAGTTAACAGTTGCATTAGGTTTACCTAACTCCTCACCTATTATACCTGTACCACCGGGATTATTTGTACTAGTGAATCCTAAGTAACCTTCTTCATTAACATTAGATAATGCTTTTTCATATGTCTTAACATTCTTACATTTATTTAATTTCATGTTCTCCTTTAATAATTCATAAGAAGGTGTGAAGGGTTCGAATGCGTGTACTTCTTTAGCTACCTTAGAAAGTCTAACCGTAGCTGTACCTATATGTGAACCTACTTCTACTACTACAGAATCCTTTGTTACATATTCATCTATTAAATGATGTTGGTGTTCTTCCCAAAGATAACCTCTTCTAATACATGCACTAATAGGACAATGTTTAAATAAACTGAACTGAGCTGAATAACCTTTGTAGTAGTTCTTAAACTGAAAGACATCATCAGACACAGCGAAAGGGGCTCCATCATCATCAGACCATGATTCACCAAACTGAGATGCTTGATTCTCATAAGGATATTCTACCCAGCCATATGTAGGCCAAGCTAAATCTATACCTTCTCTTGGGAAACAATGAAACACTTTATCAAGCATATCATCACTAACATCCATAACTTCTTGCATAAATGGTGCATCATCATAAAGATATCTTTCTGGCATCAATAAGTATTTCTTTATCTTAGAATTAAAGCGTGCACAGTAATGTGCTCCAATATAACTTTCAGTTCTAATGAAACAATCATATAAATGAGATAATTCAACTTTCTCCATGTTTAACTTATCGTGTAAGCCTATTGGTTCTAATGGTGTACTAAACAAATCAATTAAGTCTTGTCGATGACCCCAGAACACATGGTCACGAGGATGGAAAGGGAACTCTCTAAAGTATCCTGCGGTAAATATTTTACCTTTAGCACCCTTAGGTATATCCTTATCAAAGTTGATATTAAAGTACTCATTCATCTTCCACATACTATCTAAGGTGTAACGCTGGTCGTTTCTCATCTTGACAACATATTGAGAGGTTGAGCGCTTAACTCCTGCTAGAGAAGAAACAATCTGTAGATTTCTATTTCCTGTTCCTCTATTATCTGGTTCAGGTGATTGAACAACTCTTATATTAGAATGTTCTATTTTAGGAACCTCATCATTCTCCCAGCAAGATATAATAATATCATTAACAAAAGGAAGTGTAGCATATTCTTGAGCTGTCTCTAATGCATAAGGACTAAATGGTCCTTGTAGAACAATATCTAATTTGTTTTGAATTAATACATTAGATAAATTATATTCTGCCATTCCTCTATATTCATCACATACAGTAGGGTCTTCCATTAGTTCTAAAAAGATTGTTCTAGATTCATCGAATCTACCTACCCACCATAAACCTACACCTTGTTCAAATTTTAATTGATATAATCCTTTATAACCTACATCAGTATATAATGGTTCTATATCTTTTTGTGATACTATATCATTTCCTAACTCTAATCCTAATTTAGCAAATAGTATACACTTCTTCATGTTGCTTGTCTTCTCATAGAAGTTAGCTAAAGAGTGATAACCTTCTACTCTTTTAGGTAATAGTTCTATAGCCATAAGTAGAGTATTCTCTGTGTGTACATTTCTTTCTCCCTGTTTATCATAACAGGTAGCTATTCTTAATAAACATTCATATGCAAGTTTATCATCATCTGTTTTATCTGCACAACTAAGATAGAAACCTATAGCTGATGCATACTGATTTAACTGTTCATATTCATAACCTACATCGAAGTTCTTCTCAGGATGTTGAGTATCCTTAATAAACTTCTCTAATTGTTTTTGTAACATTATAACTCCTTTCCTAAGAATCTTTCAAATACTGACTCTGGAGTCCTTACTAAGTAAGCTGCGTTGTCTTGATAACCAAACGTTATAAGTAAGTCATCTCCATCAGAAGCCATTCCACAACAGAACTCTATTCTACCATCCATGAACTTCCAAGGTCTAGACATCGTTACTAAGTTCCAGTCCATGTCCCATACTACGAAACGGTGCCAATAGATAGCATCTCTATCTCCCTTTTCATTATGCCAAAAATTAACATCATGAACTACACATATCCTGTACTTACCTTTCCAAGGTATAACTTGAGAACTACCACGTGGGTCATAAGGTAAGTCTAACTTGGTACTCTCGTCAGCCTTAACTTCTATCTCACTGGAGTTCCTATAACCTTCTGTTCTTGGATACGCCTTAACTACTTCCAAAGGATTAGTCCACTTAACAAATGTATTATCTAAGTCAGTAACTGGCATCCAGTTCTTTTCACAATAGGCGTCTTTATCTACTGGTGATTGTATTCTATGTCTGAAGGTTTCCTTTACGCCTTTCTTGGTAATCTTAATCTTAGACATCTCCATACGACTCTCACCATCTTCTTTTACATCTCTTCTGCATCCACATATGTATAAGCTAGGTTTTCCGTTCTGGTCTTTCCACCTTACTATGCGTGCGTCTTCTAAACCATGGAACTCCCATACCGCTGGTTTCTTAAACTTAGAAGTATTTACTTGGTGCGCCCATAACAAACCTCCTATAGCTTTACCGTTCTTATCTAACTTACCAACGAAGTTGGTTGTCCTAAGAGTAGGGTCGTTATCAGGACGTACATAATTAAGGGGACCCCAAGGAGTTTGGAACTTCTGGTCTCCCTCATTGTGATGTAGCGTATAGGATACGTTCCTAACTACTACTAAAAAATTATTCTTTCCGTCGTCGTAAATCGACGGGTTGCATAAACCTAAGCCTCCTGATTCTTCAGAGTTAATCAACAGAGGATGTATAGAACCTCCCTCATTCAGAGAAGCATCTACTAAGTTCTGATGGTATTGGTCCTGAGTTGCATTAGCTTCTATAGCAGCTTTCTTCTTAGGACTCATCGTAATATTAGGCTCTATATCGCTAGTCTCATGTTCAGTGCTGCTCTCCATAGCTTTTCGGGCTGCTTTCATTTGAGCATCAGTAATATGCTTCATTTCGCCTTCCTTTGGTGGGACTATGCCTATCTTAGCGAGACCTTCAGTTATCTTCTTGCTGGTTTTCTTCATTGGTAAATACTCTCACTTCTGTATCTTTAGGAATCTCCATGCTCCATGGGGGTACATACCCTGTATCGCATGAACAGTTATGCCACCCGTGTTCACAATTACACGTGGTAAATTGAGTCACTCTTTCGGTGTTAGTGTCCCGTGCGATTTTGAGCAATATGAGATATCCTATCAAATCGTCTAATGTATCTTCTGTTGCATCATCGAGCCCAGTGTTTTTAATTCTACTGAGCTTGTCATCGATACGTGCACAGATGGCCTGTGCGTTATCGAGCTTACTAAAAATATTATCAGGTTCTATAGCGCTGTCGCCATAGGCCTTGTTCTTGCTCAAGAGCAAGTCGCGGATTTCATTACATGTCCACTTAATGTTATTTTGCGTCTTTTTTGTCATAAGTTTTTTCACTAATTACTTTTAACATGTCTGAGTATATAAGGTTTTCCTTCCCTGTCTTAATATATATCTTAATATAGCTCTTAAGCTCTACCAAGTGTTAACACTACTTAGCATAATATAGTTCAAAATATAGCTCGATGTGTTTTGACCCCTACACGGTGTTTTGAGTCAGGTGGGGCCTTCTTCGTTTAGACGGGGGGCCTTCAGTTCAAAAAGGATAAGATAATACACTAAAAATAGTGAGCGGGATTTAATCCTTTATATACTCAATATTTAGTTTTATATCTCTCGACGATAGGCTATACCCATAAGCTTATATATAATATAGCTATTGTATATTTAGAGGTAAACAATGACAACAAAACTAACACCTAAGCAAGCACACGCAATATGGAAGGCTCACCACAGGGTAGCTACCACAACAAGACACTCCCTCTGGAGTAAGAAAGGAGGTGCATAGATATGACCCCATACCGCAGGTTTTTAATAACCTATATGGTTGGTATTGCATACGCAGTGCGTAAGCTGTAACCAGCCCATCAGAGGGGCGTACCCCTCAATGATAACCCCCCTATATGAAATAATGATTTAGGGGGCGCTTAGCTTAGGCATAGGCCTATACTTAATTATACCCTATACAAAAATCTTTTTCACCATGGCGATTTTTATTTTTTTATAATCGCTTTATATATACCCTTATAGCTCGTCCTCTTCTAATTGCTTAAGGCAGTTAGTTATACACTCAGTGAGTAACTTATCTAACTTATCAAGGGTGCTACTGGTGGAGGGGGTGGCACTCATGCATACCCCCCGCATGCCTCATAGAATACCCCCCTATCAAAACGGGGGTTGTCTTGGGCGAACATATCAGCGAAGGCCTCGATAAGCTTAGCCTGTGACGCCGTAGGGCTACCGTGTGGAAAGGCCTTTATTATTTCAGCTACGGCCCTGTAGTGTTTACGACTTAACATTATTTAACCTCCGGTTTAATGCTTTCAATTTCTGCGTTAATTTCCGAAAGCCTTTTTAAAACGTGTTTAGCGTAGCGGTTCAAATCGTGGCCTTTCATTCCGGCCGTATCTTGTAAATATTTAATTTTACCAGCTAAGACCCAAAAAGCATTTGCTTCGTGTCTGTATTGGTCTTTACTCAAAGCTTCGCTATTTTCGGCTCTTGTTAGATGTGTTTTTAACATTTAAATTACTCCGTAATATTTTGATGCATTATAATTATTATATTGCGTAGGTTCTACTTTTGGATAAAGTTTAAACTTTGCTCCAACACTATTAATTAAGTCCCAAACTTCGCCGTCGTCAAGACTGCCGTGTTTGGTTCCGAAGCTGTGCAGGTTTGCCCAGCCTACGGTATGACAATAAAGGGAATTGGTCCCCTCCATTCTTGAACCCATTAATTCCACATAAAAGTTGTGGATACTCATCAATCGACCGTTCCAGTCGACGAAGCCAGTTTTATTAGTTTGATACGTTGTTTTGTTCATTTTAATTACCTCTTTTTCTCTATTTTACTTACGGTTTCAAAGTATATAAAGCTTTGCCTCCAAATAGTATATAAGGCTCCTCTTCCCTTATATAGGGCCGTTTAGGTCCCGCTCGCACTTTTTGGAAAAAAATCAATTTTGCCATGGCTAAAATTTTTTTTAGGTTACCCTAAACATTGTTAATATATTTGTCGGTTGGGGTGCCCCAGAACCCCTCACGCTAACCACGGGTTTCCAACCGCGTCACTCCGGAAGTGCCGAATTAACCAAACCCTCGACACGCGTGCCTCTTGATTTGATTATTCTTTTACGCTTCGTCATTCGTTGTCCGACGACCGACATTATTTTTCTTCGGATTATACCCGAATATCTAAAACGTCTATAAAGTTTCACACATTGAAAGGTAAGATTCTAGAAGTCTATCTTTCGTGTTCTTTGAATAGATGTTATAAAAATAAGGTGGTTAGGTGCAATACTATTTTGCTATTTTCATCTTCCTAACCGGTGCAACGGGGGATTCGTGGTTAACCCCCAAAGAGACGCCCAACTACCTAAGTAGTTATTTGTCGCTTCTTACCACCTTACACCTCCTCATTCACTTGAACGTTGGAGCAGTTCGGCGTGCCTTAATCCGTTGGGTAGGATTTATTCAGCCAGTTGCGATACAGGGGAGCTACCCCCGTAAACGTAATAATTGCGTATGATTATAATAAGCTACTGTCTCGAAGTAGACGATTAACGCCCCACTTTCGAATTCTTACAAGTCGAGCTTGTGTTACCAAGTCCTGTTTGTAGAACGTCTCAAAGTCGAGTGCTCCACCGTTTCCCTTGTAGGAGTGCCAGTTGCTTACTATTTGGTTTTCGTATTTATCCATTGTTTCTTTTCCTCTGTATTACCTGTAGCAACAAAGTATTTAAAGCTTTGCCTCGTTTTAGTATATAAGGGTCGAGGGGGTATATATACTCCGTTATAGGTTCCGCTCGCACTTTTTGGACCAAGCGCGCGACACAAAAATTATTTTTCGCCATGGCGTTTTTTCTTTTTTTTTGGGGCGTGCCTCGCCCGCTTTTCTAAAAACAGTGAGCGGGCGTTATATTGGGGTATATAAGGCTAGAGGAGACTTATATACCTTTTAGAGAGAAAGCTTTATATACTCCGAAACTGTGTGTAATATAGAGGAAAACTAAAAATGAGTGACCACTACTATGACAGATTCGCCGAGTGCGAAGACTGCGGGCTTGAACGTCGATTATACGGCGGACTTTGTGAAGAATGTGACGGCGAAATGTTCGCCACATTTTGGACAGGTGATGACGATGAGTAATCATAATCATCTTAATTGGACCGACTTTTTATTAAGTATCGGAATGGAATTAGCATTTTGTAAGAATCCAATCAACGAACAACTTATTGTTGAGAAGATACAATCTTTAGGGGGTAAACTATGAAGGACACAATATTTTGTGTGCCTTGCTCTGAAGGTCTAAGAATCTTTAAGGATGCTACTCGATGGTGTCGAGGTGTTGAAGTCTGTGATGACTGCTTCGAGGAGGGCGGAATATGAAACCGTCAATAGTCGCCACGATGTTAGACTCTTTGAGATTTGACCTTGAAAGGCTTCAAGAAGAATTCGGTCTTAAACTGATTGAAGATTATGACGAGTCGATAGCTGTCGCCTCAGCATTAATAAGAGGATATAAATATGAAAATTAAAGAAATAGGAAAAGTAACCTTAAACAAGGAGTTAATAAATAAACTCATGAAATTAGGTTATGAAGAAAACGAATAGCGGACGCCGAAAACACCGGACCGCAAGGGCTGGCTTCAGGGGCCGAATCCCGGCCAGCCCCAGCACAAGGCCTAAGCTCAGTCATTAATGTGGCGCTCTTAGGCCAGCGCTCAAATCTTATTTTTTGCCATGGCGAAAATTCTTTTTTACATGCTGTCAGGGCAAAGCTTATATAGTGGGTCTCTATTGGTATATTAGAACAAATATGAGCAAAATACAAGAAGTGAGAAACGAATTTCGTTTCCGAAAACAGCCACGCAAACAAGAATGGAGAAATGATTATTCAAGAATTCATTCTTTAGGAATAACTGAGGCTCTCGAAGCCCGACGCAAGGGGTTAGACCAATGAGTAAAAACCTCTGCGGTAAGACACGAGACGTTGAGAATCCTTATGAGACTTGGAACGGTCCCGGCGGATTTGAATGGAGAGTTCTTAAGAAATATCAGAAGCCTGAGCTTGAAGCTAAGAACCCTTACGCTCGTTGGTATTGTGCCGTTAAATCAAATATGACCTACGGGGAATTTGAATACGGTGATACTTATGTATCAGATATAAAAACCTACGGCGTGAAACAAGATTAAATAAAGCTTGGCTTTGTTTTACCTCTGGAGTTGGTCCCTCCTTAAAAGGACCAAATATTATTTTTTGCCATGGCTAAAATTTTTTTTTGGGCAGCGGGACGTCAAAATGCGTTCCAAAAAACGCTTAAAAAATTTTGTCGACGATAGCCTCTACCCAAAGCTTTATATATAGAGTATACACTGTAGTAGTATGAGCAGAAGAGAGAACTTTGTTACTAAGAAAGCACTCCCGTGGCAAAGTAGAGCGGTGCCTTTGGCCGACTACTACGCTGAGATTGGAGACACGGTTTACGGCAAGTCCGGATATTACCGTGAGAAAGTTTCGTTGGGAAGTTTCCCAATCGGAATGCACGACCAACTGAGATTAGAGTTATTAAATTCTAATACAGTTTTCGACTCACCCTACTGGGGCGGAGAAGACCTAAAATTGAGGCAGATAATCTCTTCATAAGCAAAAGCTTATATAGAGAGTCTCTATTGGTATAATACAAGGAGTATAAAAAATGGTAGCAACAAAAAAAGACCAAAAAAGCACAGCGATGGACTACTTAGCTTCACCACGAAGTGAGGGCTTAGTAGCCGGAATAATGACCCTGTTAGGATACACGGCACCAAAAGGTGGCCGACTTCCTGCCGGAGTCAAATACGACACACTCGTAGCACTCAAAGATGTTTTAGGAACTGACGATAAGTTCGCATCTATGATGACGAGTAGAATTGCTCAACTTCAAGGAAACCGCAGTCGTGGAACACCTAAAATTGGAGCAAATCCAGAATCGATTATTCAAGCAGTAAAGCAAGGGAAAATTTCTCTTGAAGAGCTAAAGAAACAAATCGCTTCTTTGGATTAAGTCAAAACGTCGGGGAGGCGATTCCTCCCCCTTACATTTATACAGAGCTCGTATAATCGGGTCGGTAAGTTAAGTCACGCATTCGCACACTAAAGAAACAAACCTAATTTGAACCTGCGCACATTTCACTCAGTTAACCCTTCAGTCACTTGTTGACGGTAATATTTTAAAGACTAACCTGCGCCTCTTCTCAAACTTGTAGAATTACTCGACATTTCCCTCCAGTTGAATCATTTAGGAAACCCGTTTCTCTGTATGTATCGTCTGACAGCACTTGCTTGTGTAATATCCTGACTGGTAACGGTTTGATATTACGCCGACCCAAACCTTATAATGACAAATGGTCTTAACAGGAGGGTGTTAAAGTGGGACGCCCAACCCTTATTTTGAGGGCACCCTCCGAAGTGACCAAAACTTTTTTTTTGCCATGGCAATAAATCTTTTTTAGCCATGGCGCATATAGCTTTTATATACTTAAGCTCAATTAAGCATACCTCTCGACGGGCTTAACTAAGAATGCTTTATAATGCCTATGCCCCGTGACGCCTAAGCGTATAGGTCGAGGTGAGAAAGGCTCTGCTAAGCATATAGAACGGCTCTAACGCTAAGTCAAGGTGAGAACCTATGCTCTTAGTCTCCATCAGGCTGTGAGAATATTAATTATGCATGCAAAATAGAGCTTATATCTTTTATTTTGCCTGTTATATGTGTATACAGAGCAAAATACTTATATACACCCATTAACTATATATTATAATTAAGCTCTATTAAGCAATTAATAAGCTCTATTAAGCATTTTACTTATATCTATATTATAGCTCTTAATTAATCTATATCTTAATATAGTATAATATAGGAGTCTCCGAAAGCTTTAAATACTCGCTCTACATTGGTTATAGGATGAGTTTGAACGACCTAATTGAGAGCCTCAGCCCAGACCAACTATATGCTTTAGTTAAGGATATAAAGACCTTACCTAAGAATAGAGTTCGAGTCGTAGATACTTCCCACAGGGAACGTAGGAATAACATAACTGCACTATACTTCGAGTGTGCACCTAAGCCTATAGATTTTCAAAACTATGAGGTATACAGTGACCACGCCGAAGCGATAAGACAACAGTGTATCAGTGGAGTAGACCTGTGAGCAGTATAGAGCCTATTACTGTTGATGCCTTCGGTATAGAAGTCTGTAGCGTATGCGACTGTGCAGTAGAGAATAACTCTTGCCTGTGTGATATGAGAGGTTGGTGAGATGGATAAAGAAGTAACAATAGAAGATGTCCAGCACTTTATACGTGCTAAGTCTGAGATACCCCTGATTCATGTTAGAGGTATGGATGACCCAATCTATAAGAATATGGAAGATATAGTAATGAGAATTTGGCCTAATACTGAGAAACATCCATATGCGATTGCAGGACAGATAAAAGAGATGATGTTTACCTTTCAGTATATGGAGGACTATGATAAAGATAAGATTATATCTACCTTTGCTAAGTATCAAGTAAAAGGTGAGAGTGGTGGAGTATACGGAGAACGCACCTATGGATATGATAAGTCAAGGGTAGACCGTTCACTGATAAGAAGAAAGAGAGGTAACTAAATATGGTTACCTTATATGACCCTCCTTACAAACAAAAGATTAGTTCTTATGCAGTTAAGTTCTATGATATGGATGGTAAAGAGATAGAGATACCTGAGAGAGTTATGAAGTCAGCTTATACTGAGATAGACCAAGCTATATATGAGTGGGAGAACGACGTAGAAGTAGGAGAATGGGCTTAAGGTATAGACCTACCAAAAGCTTTAAATACTAAGTAAATATTGTAGAGTGTTGATAAAATGGGAATACTAAGTGATTGTGACTTTGGCTTTAAAGAGTGTGAAGTATGCCAAGAGAAGGCTACTATACTCTTCGAGTCGGTCGATATATGTGAGAATTGTATGAATGATATAAATGAAGGTGGATATGAGGATTTCGTATCCGCTAAACCAACGATAATTAGAGGTAGAAGAAATGGGTGATATAATGATAGACCACGTTGATAGACCACGTATGGCTGAGATAAGATATATAGGTGATGAAACTGTTATACCTGATACATATGATACTATAGAACTAAAGATGGATGGTATGTATGGATTCTTAGAAGTATGTGATGGAACGTGGAAGATAAAGTCCAGAACAGGAATGATAAAGGCTATGGGCGATTGGCCTGAGAAAAGAGATAAGTATATCCTTATCGGTGAATGGATGAAAGGTAGTCATTGGGCCAAGCGTATGCGTGGAACTATGGAGATAGAAGAGAATGAATTCTATGCGTTTGACTGTCTTTATTATAATGGTATAGACCTACAAGAACATGACTTATATACAAGGCGTAGTTATATGAGAAAGACGCTATCTGTATTGAGTGATAGTAGGTGGAAAGCTAAAGAAGATGAAAGAGAGTTACTACCTATGCTGAGAAAAGTAAACACATGGAATAAATCCTCATGGGTAGACGTATGGTATGATTATGTTTTAGACTTAGGATATGAAGGAATAGTATTTAAGAATAGTCTAAGTAAGTTTAATGATAAGAGTGGTTGGGCACGTATGAAGAAAGAGATAGAGATGGATTACATATGTGTAGGATTTGAACCAGCTGATGAAGAAAGTAAGTATAAAGGATTAGTAGGTGCAGTAAAGGGAACACTTATTGATAAAGATGTTATAGTTGAATGTGGTGGATTGACTGATGCTCAACGACAGGAGTATACCGAGAACGCTGAGAAGTATAAAGGTCGTATCTTTACAGCTAAAGGTAATGATTGGTATCCGTCGGGGTCAATCCGTCACCCTAAGTTTAGGGAATGGCGTGAAGATAAAACGCACTATGAGTGTTCATATAACCAAGTGCCTTATGATATAAGGAAGGAAGATTGAGCTTCTTAAGAGAAGCAATTAAAGAGACATATAAATTGGAAAAAACAATGAGTAGAGACGAATATAGAGATGACGTAGGAGGCTATCCTGAGTCATCCGTGCCAGCAGAGGAACATACCCCCGACGAAGGGTTAAAAGGATTAGAAGCTATATTTGGTGGAGAGTCCACTGATGATATAGATGCTTCAGATGAAAAGATAGAAGTTATGGAGTCAGCAGAAAAGGTTGAACCTAAGATAGACGATTCAGTGATAGGAAAGCTTAAAGCATCCGTTAAGGTGCCTGATGAGTTCAAGTTCACTAATAACATGACATTCTATACTATGTTAAGGAATATCTTTAGAGGTAAGTATATACTCGTAACAGGACCATCCGGTTGTGGTAAGAGTAGTTTAGGAAAGATATTGGCTGATATAACAGGTAAAGATTTCTATGCGTTTAATTTTGGGGATACAATGAACCCATCCGCTAAATTATTGGGTGATACTAAATTCGATAAGGATAGTGGCACGTGGTTTCAACCATCACGATTCGTGTCAGCTATCCAAAATAACAGCTTTGTTATGCTTGATGAGGTCACGAGAGATAGGACCGGCGACTTAGGTAATATACTTATGCCGGTATTAGATGGACAAAAGTATTTAGCTTTAGATGAAAGTGATAGTGCGGATACCGTAGAGATAAACAGTGATGCGTTCTTCTATGCTACTGCTAACATAGGTAGAGAATACTTAGGTGCTTCTCATGATTTAGATAGAGCATGGAAAGATAGATTTACCGGTGGGATATATGAATTAGAGTATCTACCACAAAGTAAAGAACAAGCACTTATAATGATTCGTGTTCCAAACGTAGACCCAGAAGATGCAAGACGTATAACTGAGTTTACTAAGAAGATTAGAGATTTATATAAGGCTGAAGAGTTAAACGTAGCCGTATCTACAAGGATGGCTATCACTACTGCTGAGTTTGTAGTAGATGGTATGTCACTATTAGATGCACTTAAGCATACGTGTCTACCGTTCTATCCGGTTCAAGGTGGAGATGACACTGAACGTGTTAAGGTTATACAGGCTATACAGTCTATGGGTGATTAAATGGTAAGAGTAAAGAAGTCATTATATTGGCATAGAGTTGCCGAACATCTATTAGGTTGTGGCCTTACCCCTACTGAAGCAGGAAAGGTAGTTAAACAAGCTTTTCCACATACTACAGTAAATGGGAGACATATAGGTGCATATAAACGTAGACTTATAGATGAAGGTAAGTTAGATAAAGACACTGAAAAGACATTGAGTGTGAATGAAGCTCATACTGATATCAAAGCTTTGATAACGGATGAAGATAAATTCATATATAGATGTTCTATTGGTGCTCAAAAGAGAACATTAAAATGCTTCGAGTATAAAATGACTATGGAAGCTAAAGACGATGAAGGAGATATAGACAGATGGATAAAAGATATGGCGATATAGATAGTTGGATAGGCGACGACGATGACGACTATTGTTATGGTTGTGACGATTGGGTAGAAGATGACGGTCATGGTAATTGTAAATCATGCGGAGTATCTTTTACATCTATCGACCCCTATATCTCTAAAGAGACTGCACTAACGCATAGCTCTGAAGCCCCTAAGGTAAACACATATACAGGTGATATGTGGAATAGAGGTGGAGCATATACGTGGGGTAGTGGACAATCATGGTGGCAACGTGGTGTTAGTGGTATAACTGACCGCATGAGTCCTATGACTTCAATGTGGGGTGGTAGCTGGTCTACCGGCCATACTTCTGATGCTGGTCGTATGCTTAAACATAAGAGACATTTAGATTCTCTATGTAAAGTTGTAGACCCTACTATTAAACATACTTTAGACTTTGCTTATCAAGAAGGTAAGAACTATTCTAATATAACAAGTGGTCGTATAGTGATAGATGGTAGTCTTATAAAAGATGATGATGAAAAATTAGATGTATGTGCAGGATTGTCTATACATGAAAAGCTACATCTTATCCATACCGGACCTTGTAAAGAGTGGGAAAGAAAGTATACTGATAAACACAACCTCAATATGGCTGAGCAAAAACTGTTGCATAACATCGTTAATATAATAGAAGATGAGTATATAGAAAAGCAGTTAGGTATATCCTGTGCAGGTTTCGTTAATTATATAGACTCAACAAAAGAACATTTCTTTGAGAAGAATAAAGATAGGATATCAAAACCACATAAGGATGAGTTTTTAGACGTTATCAATACGTTGTTAGCCTTTGTGAGGTATCCATCTACTATCGATAAGGATAGAAGGAAGCGTCATGGAACGCATATAAGATATTTTGCTAAGGCATTACAGAATGGTTTAGATGATAGAGAAGCTACATATGAAGCCTTTGGTTCTATCTTTCAGTATATGAAAGCTCTATGTGAAAGCTTAGCACCTGATGAAGATAAGAAAATGGAAGATAGGTTAGCTGAGGCTATGAAAGATATAGAAGAAAGATTAGGTGATATGCTCTCTAAAGCTGAGATGGACCAAGTTGCTGAACAGATGAAGAAAGACTTAATGGATGATATTAAAAAGAAAGGTAGTCCGTTGATGCAGTCTATGTATGAAACTGATAGTGAACATGTTGAGGCTATTGAAAAGATATCTGACTATACTAAAGGTATGGAAAAGGCTTTGGATAAAGAGTTAGCTAAAGCTATACGTGACTTAGAGGATAGTGACTATCATGAAACCACTATGGGTAAAGATAAAGTTGCACATCCTAAACAAACTAAGGTAACGTGGCGAACAGCTATGCCTAATGAATATGAACGTGACGTATACTCGTCAACGGTTAAACGTATGAGGCCCGTGATAAATGCTTTAAAGAAAAAGATTAACCTATATGGTAATCAACAAAAGTATACTATAAGAAATCAGAAGAGAGGTAAGCTCGATAAAAGAGTATTACATCGTATCCCTATGGGTCATTCTGAATTGTTTAAGATGGACTTCACTAAAGAAGATAAACCTTTAGACATATGTATACTTGTGGATGAGTCGGGTAGTATGAACAGTGGATGGCGTATGCAACATGCACGTGAGTCCGCTATAGCTTTAAAAGAAGCTCTATCTGATAACCCTAAGCTTAACCTATGGGTATACGGTCACACCGCTGATGGATATGAGAATTGGCATAGTGATAGAGGTTCTACTAATATAACACAATATTGGGGACCACAAATGAAAGATAGGCCAATGGCTATGGGTGGTATGAAAGCTCGATATGAAAATAGAGATGGTAATGCTATATGGTCCTGTGCAGATAAAGTATCTAAAGAGAGTGACCAACCTATGTCTAACAAACTAATGATAGTTCTATCGGATGGACAACCAGCCGCAGATAAGTATGGCGGTGATATGGCATATAGACATATCAGAGGCGTAGTCCGTGAGTTAGAGACAAAGGGATGGAGTGTTATACAGATAGGGTTTGGTGGTGCTAAAGAATACTACATGGAAAAGATGTTTAATAACTTTATGTTAGTAGAAGATACATCACAGATAGCCAATAAGCTTAGTAAGATAATGAGGAGGGTAATGAAGTTATGAACCCTGAATGTGCAAACTGTTGTAATAAAGATAGAGTAAAGGAATTAGAAGACTATATCTATGAGATATGTGATATTATACATATGGAATGTCCGTTAGAGTATCAAGACAAATGGCTTGGTGCTATGATGGATAAGGGTTTATATGAGTGGACCGATTGATAGATTGAAGCATCTTTGGAGTAATCCACGAGACATAGAGGAAGCTGAATGGTATATACTATTCGCCTTCTTTCTAATGATATGGATGTGGATGCTCCTACGTTCTCAAAACTAACGTGATAGGATAGAAGTGACAAACCTCTTTATAGCTCATTGTTGTTACCTCTCGTTGCTTCTATCCCACGAAATGGTGTAGAGACCTGAAACATACGCCCCTAACGTCGCTGAGTATAAGTGATAACATAAGGCCACGCCGGTTATACCCTAAATCACACGACCTATTTGCAGGTCACGATGATAGTATTACACACCGCTACATAGTAGCTAAACGGAGAGTAGGACTTGAACACTTATATGTGTCCGGTGTAAAGTATGGCTCAATGTGAGCAGTTATGTTGACATCCATACACGCTATATGAACTTGCCTATTGAAAAACATAGGTGGATAGCATATAGCTTCGACCGGATACAAACATATAGTCGGGTAGCAGTTTGGTGCAACCCGTTTTATATAACGCCTGTCGAGACTATCTGAGTTCCTTAAGTGGAACGGTAGAACGCAACAGCAAGTTATATATGTGAGAACCATAGAGATAGTCGATTAGCTAATCATTATGCGTCGAGCTATCCCGTTAAAGCGAGACTATATACAAAGCCCCCTGTAAATCTATCGAGACTCTTTTGTCTGATGAGTATGGTTGGGTCTCAGTTTTGGTTATAAGCTATATCTCTCTCTACACCACAACCTTTAAATAGAAATATCAATTAATATGATATGTCATTGGAGGAATATGAAAATGATAAGAGAAATATTAGTAGGATTGGATAGACGGTTTGGCCGTAGTATGAGAAAGATGGTATTAAGACCACGCAAGTATAAAAGTGTAAGTGAGAAACATGACAACGAATAGATTAGAAGCAACGCATATGATTCAGATTATGTTAAAGTATCAATCACCCTATGTAGCAAAACAAATGCTTAAGGATATGGACTTTGAGATAGCTGATACGACTGATAATGAGTCGTTAAAAGAAAGTATAAAGATGGTGTTAGGTCTTATAGACCACGCAAAATCACAAGTAACGTGGAAGTATCCTGATGCTATAGACGTAGCAGTTGACGCTGAGGATGAGAAAACAGAAGATGAAGATGAGGGTATACCCGACTCTAATAGCTATAGGGATGAGACCTATGGTGGAGATGATATGGAACTGCGTAAGAAGGATATGACTACGAGATTAAACCATACTCTTAAACGAGCGTATAAACCAAGTAAGTGAATAGATTGATTGATAGGTATTGTATGAAGTGCGGGAAACGTATATCATTAGCCGAAGCAGATTTATATGGAGGAAGTTGTAACATATGTTCTTTACGAGTCTTATAGATTTATTTCTAAGACGACCTGAGAATAATGAACCAAGTGACAACAAGGGTGGTATAGCTACTGCCATTGTATACTTAGTTTATTTTTCTATTATGCTCTTCTTAGCAATAAGCGTCATTTAGCAAAGCTTTATATATCTCCTCTATAAGATATATATTAAGCATATCTTAATGGAGCATTCTCCATTAGGAAATGTCTTTAATAATTTAGCGTAGTGATGCTATATGGCTAAGAAGAGAGATACAGGAAAGAACTTTGAAAGTGAAATAAGAAGGAGTCTTAAATCCTCCAAACATATTTGGTGGTTTAGGATACAAGATACAAATGACATTAACCGATTCGTTAAACAAGCTGTTGCTGAAAAACAACCAGCCGATTTCTTCACAGTATACAGAAGTAGACCAATTATGTTGGAAGCTAAAACTTCTCGCAACCTTACTTCTTTCCCTTTATATTATGGTAGTGGCCGTTCTATCGCTACTCATCAGATAAGAGAGGGAGAACAGTTGGTAAGGAAAGGTGGTTTATCCTTTATACTAATACGAAGAGAAGAGTATAGGAATAAGAAATGTTATGCTATAACCCCCAGCCAAGCGAAATACTTATATAGTAAGGCATACGGAAAGAAGAGTATGAAGTGGAGTTGGTTCGATGAACACGCTATACGTGTGGAACGATTGAAAGCCCCACTGAGATGGAACATACAGAAATTGTATGAGAAGGTGATATAATGGCATTAGCAACAAAAACAAAACCAACAGACTACAGACAAAATCGAAAGTTGGATGAGATAAAGGAACTACTACAAAGAATAGTAGATATATTAGAACATGAAAAAGAAAGCAAGTAAACAACCATACGAGGGATATACGCTCCCACCCTCATCAGAGAGAGGTGGACAGTTTATAGACTTCAATGAACCATATAAGTCAAAGGTTCCTACTAAGAGAGTTATTCTTAAGAGGAAGAGATGACTACCTATGAATGGTTACTGTTTATCGCAGTGATAGATGGACCATTGATAGGACTTATTTATTTAATAGTAAGAAGATTAAAGTATGAATTTAAAAAAGAGTAAGAGATTGGAATGTATATATTGTCAGAGAGTAGCGATATGGACTGTAAGATTTGAAACATATGTATGTGATGATTGTTATGAGAAACAACAAGAAGATAAGAAAAGGATAATAGATGACTAAACCCCCATACTACAAAGCTCTATGGCATAACTGTCATAGATGTAGAATACACTATATGTCTGAGCAACCCCACCTTAGAGCATACCTTTGTGATGAGTGTTGGAACGCTATACCTCACTTCCAAGTGAAGAATGTTCAAGCAGTTCAAAGGAAAGTAATGAAAGGTCCGACACATAATAAGAAGGACTTTAGTTGGAAAGAGATAATATTATATAGTATTGGCAATCTATTATGTTTAGGAGTAATCGCATATTATTTGTGGTTTAAATAAAAATATGTCAATAAGTCAATGTGATAGATGCTTTGGGAGAGCTATAATAATAGATGCTGAAGGTAATTGGAGATGTGTAAATTGCACTCCAAAAGAATTTAAATGGAACAAAGAGAAAATGAAATATGAGTGATATAATCCCATTAGAAGTGCCACGTTGGGCACAGTATAGAGTCTATATCTTACAGGTAATGATATGGACAATAGCGAAAGCTTTAAATAGTGACTCGCTATGTGAGATTCAAGGAAGTGATTAAAAAATGTCAAGAACAAAAACTTTTGATAGGCTTTTCAAAGCGGCTGAACACTATCACCGCACAGGAAAGCATAAGCAAGTGAGCTTTAGGTATAACCCTGAGCAAAGAACAGACTTTAACTTCTCTAAGTGGAAACACGACAGAGATAGTGAGTCAGTTAGAAATATCTTAGTAGAAGATATAAAAGTCTCTGGCGATGGTAATTGCTATGCTATTGGTTATGATAATAGATATAACCTTAAACAGTATGCAAGTCAATACCCTCAACATTACAGAGCATACAGAATAGATAGGATGGTAGTAGAATGAAACAGATAAGTAGTATTAAGACTATAGACCAATACAAAAGAATCTATATCCCTGATGCAATATTAGAGGACTTAGGTTGTGATGTAGGAAGTAACGTTGCATGGATGCAGTGTGAAGATGATGGTTCCTATATGCTTAAGAAAGTAAATGTCGAAATCGTGGATTGATATGGGTGAGTTACTAACAAAATTTATAGCCCTGTTAGACGATAAGACTGAGGATAAAGTAACCCTCGCATCTCTTATGGAAGAGGGAGATAGAACTGATTGGGAGATACTCGTAGAAGCTATGGACCAAATAGATATAATGAGAATAGGTCCAAGTATAAGAAAAGTAAATAAGAAGTATAATCTCAGTCACTGGCAAGATATAGCCTTAATGTCCTATATCAAAATGTTAGAGCTAATGTTAAAGAGAGCTAAGGCTACGCCTGAGTTTTCTTCTATGTTAGGAATGATGGGTAAGAATACACCCACCTCTGAGAAGCATGAACCATATGACGGGAGTATGTTTGGATGAACTTTGTCTCTTGTAATACGTGCCAATGTAAATTAGCACTTAATTATGTTAAGTATAAAGACACCAATGGTAGTCCTTACTGTCATGTATGTTATACGAGGTTATTAGTATGAATGAAAAAGTATTAAAGAGAGCTAGAGAACTTCTATTGACTAGCGAATACTTATTTGATATAGCCTGTGAGATAGCGGAGGATGAGTTATATGACTAATCAACAATTAGATATGTTATCTGGCTTCCTATTTGGCATAGGCTTTGGAATGATAATAGGAGTATACTTACTATGAGATGTGTTCAATGTGGTGGAGATTATATTGGTATGAAGAAATCTAATAAATTTAACTGCCCTCACTGTGGTAGTAAAGACTATCGACTGTGGAGAACTAAAGAATGTTAAGCGATAAGTGGGAACAATTTAATAGGATATGGGCTAAAGGAAAGAGTAATAAAACTGTGCAATCTCTTATGCAGAAGGTCACAATACGTGGATTAGAACCAACTGAAGAAAATTGTAGAGACTTTTACATGGGTTATGTGAGATACTATAAGAATGAAATGTCTGGACAGGAGTTTCACATCAATCCAAGAAAGAACAAACAAACTATGAAACAATTAAAAAGGAGTAGAAATGCGAAAAACCAGCAAAGAAGAAAAGGCGGTGGCAGAAAGCCACACCATGTGGGCAATAGACATCCACAAAAGAAACGAAAGGTATAACGACGATAGTAATTGGTGGCCATTCGTTCAAAACATGAATGACATGTTGGACAGATTCTCAATACTTGAAGGAAAGATTCACGAGATGGAAAATAGAATTGGAGAGACACAAGGAATGATAAAGAACTTAAGGAAGATTCTAATAAAACTGGAGTATATAGATGACAGATTCATCTTCTGAACAAGGAGCTGATGCGGCTATGCTGAATGAACTTTTACAAGCTAAAATGGATTCAGCACGTAGTCAAACACAGATGACTCATGTAATGAGAATAGGAACTTTCCATATGGAGATAGTTCCGTCGAAAGATATAAACACAGTTGACTTATTTAATAAGACGTTAGATAAATTAATAAAGAAATATGGAGATAGATTGTTAGAGATAAAGATGGATGGAACACCTTATACCTCTGACAAAATGATAGGCTAATGTTCATCTTAGCTGAAACTAAAAAGCTTTTCAAAAAGCTTAATGAAGTGAAACCAAAAGAAAAGAAAGATGATGAACCAAATAAGCCTAAGGTAAATAATACCTATGGCGTTGCAGTCAATCCTCTGACTGGTAAAATGGAGAGGATAAATCAATAGGTGATATAATGGCAGAAACAAAAAAGACTGAATTAGAGCTAGTAGCCGGATTGTTCCGGAACACCGACAAGAATGGAAATGTGTATTACACTGGAAAGAATGAAGGAGGAGCTGAATATGTTATGTTCAGAAATTCCTACTGGAAAGAAGGTGAAAGTAAACCATACTTCCGTTTGATGCATAGAGTAGAGCAAGGCACTGCAAAGAAGCCCTCTACTACTGTGGAGGATTAGATATGCCTCGCAAAGACTTCGTAATGGGAGTCGATGAGATACTTGACGCATGGATGGATATGATGCGTATATATCCCAAATGGCAAGGACTATCTAATTGGAGAGAAAACCCTATGGCCCGTGACCAAAATGTTATGGGAGATTGGGAAGATAGAAATGGAGAGATAGCTGTTACTATGGATATGCCCGGAGTAGATAAGAAGGATATAAAAATAGTAGTAGAACCACACTCAGTGAGTATAGAAGCTGTTACAGATATAAGGGACTACAATGTCCACAAAAGATTTGAACAGACGCTTGACCCTGAGAGTGTTACAGCTACCCTTAATAATGGCGTATTGGATATGAAAATCTCTAAAGAAGAGATGTCCAAAGGCAGAACAATTAAAATTGAGTGAAGCCTTTAGTGACTGGATACAATCGCCTAAGAGCCAGAGAGTTTGGTTAGAAGACTCCATGACGGCTCTTTGTCAATTCGCTTTTATATCCCCCATACACAGAGTTAGACATTGGAATCAAACCCAAAGACGTAGAGTCAAATGTTGGGCTAAAGATGGAGATTGTTTATTCTGTAAAAATAAAATACCTAAGATAGATGAATTTACTTATGGTTTATATCATAACAATTCTGAATATAAAGGTGGGGGAGACATAGAAGTCTCATATCTATCAGCAACACTTGCTACCCATACGCATTTCCAGAAAACCTTTTCTAAATTAATAGAGGAGGCTGTTAACCCTACTGATATAGTGTTTGACATAAAAAGAACAAAGATTAAAACTTCAACGGGAAGAGTAGTCAATGGCTACTACCTCACTTCCACTGATATAGATGCCTTTGTTCAAGAAAAATTTAGACCGTCGCTTCGGAACAGTGAAGAGCAAGAGTATCATTGGGTTGTCCCAGTAGAGATAGTTGAATTCTTAAAAGATAAAGAGGGTGAACCTATATCTTTAATAGATTTGTTTCTATTACTCAAGGATAACTTTAGTGGTATAGATGAGAAAGATTTAAAAACCTATGCAGTTAAGTTAGTTGATAACAACGTTCTGACGTTGAGAAATGCAAGGGAGAAATGGATATGAAAAAATATGAACTGTATGATGTTACAAGATATTTTCATAATGTAAGGAAGAAAGATGGTTCATTGAATCCTATCTTAGGAGAAGATGAATTAGCTTTAACAAGTATCCTATCTTACTTATTAGAGGATACTAACTTTGTTATCAAAGCATATAGTGGAACAGGTAAGACTGTCATCATGGATGCTATCTTTGGATTGTTACCTGATGAGTTCTATCATACGATGGAACACTTATCTGAGACTGCTGTATGGTATGAGATGGACAAAATTAATCGTGCTAGATTTGTTGCCATACCGGAAGCCCAAAAGTTACCCGAACCAGTAATGGAAGTGGTAAAGACTTGGGGAGATGGAAGAGCCGCACAAAGAAAAAGAACTGACGTAACTATAAAGGACACAGTAACACAGACCTTAAACGCTAAATATGTATTTATGTGTGTAGCTGTGGAAAACACAAAAGGAGCTTCTTACTTCGACGCAGAACTTGAACGTCGTTGTATGATTATGCATACCAATCCTACTGTTAAACAAACTGAAAGGGTAATCAAGCATAAACTAATGGATGCGGCTCTACCTAAGTCCTTTCTTACGTCTATGACTAATGAAGAGATAGAAGGTCTGAGGAAACACTTCGTAGAACAAATATGTAATAGGGATGATGATGATGCTTTAGAGTTAAAGAATCCCTGTGCACCATTCTTATTCGAAGCTATTCCTAGTGTTTTCCCTGTCTCACGTTCTAAAGTGCAATATCTTTTGAACTTAATCAATGCAGTAGCACGTTTCTATCCAGATGAAATGTTAACAGTAACTAAAGATGATAAGAGATATGGCTTAGTTACACCTAAGCATAATTGGTTAGGTCTAAGGATATACCTTAACTCTTTTGTATCTGAATGTTTACATATGCCTAGTCATGGAACAGATATACTAAAGTTGTTCCCTGATACAAGGTTAGATAAGTTTGGATTTGCAGATGGAGACACTGTAAGAATGACATCAAATGAGATTCGCAAAGCCGCTAAAGCGGCTGGTCTACCCTTTACTAAAGTAGACCCTATATTAGGTGCATTAGTAATGACTGGTTTCTTAGAGATGGATGAAGATAAAGGTAAACGCTTTTATTATAAGAGTCCATTGATAACAGAACCAGTAGCAAAAATAAATTGGAGTGATTTAATTGGAGAAACAGAAAAGTTTATGGCAAAGAACTGGCCTACCGTGGCTGTGGAATACATTGACCGCTTTTGTGGCGATATTGAGATTGTTGACCCGTTTACTGGGGACAACACTCGGTTGGGTGCGAGAGCAAAAAGAGCAACAGAAGTAGAGTCAACGGACTACCCTAAGATTTTTAAATCTAAAAGGGACTCAGAAATAAAAACATACAAAGCTTTCTTGCTGGAAGCAGAAGGAGATTATAATGAAGAAGAAAACGAATCCATCAGGATACATTTCGAAGAAGGTTAAACTTCCCGTAAAGGACCAACAGTTCGCTGTTGTGATTGAAATGTCTGGAGGTTCGAGGATGAAAGCTATGTGTGAAGATGGAAAGACACGCATGGTTCGTATTGGTGGTAAACTAAAACGAAGAATGTGGACAAGAGTAAATGACCTTATATTAATACAGCCGTGGCCCATACAGGGTGATAAGAAAGCTGACTTAGTATATAGATATTTACCAACGGAAAGAAATTGGGTATTAAGAAGAGACATAATACCTGAGGAGTTGAATATATGGTAGAAGGAATAGAATCAACATATATGGATTTTACTCGCAAGACTGCGAAATATCCTAAACGTAGAGAAAAAGAATACCTAATGATAGGTTTAATGAACGAAGCCGGAGAAGTCGGTGGAGCATTTAAGAAAGAAATAAGAGACAGAGTAGATAACACTGACCTTATAATAGATGAGATGGGTGACGTATTATGGTATCTTACACGTCTATGCGATGTGTATAATATAAAGATATCTGAGTTAATGATAAACAACATAGATAAATTATTTCAACGTATGACACCTGAACAACAAGAAGCATATAGAAATGGTTGATATTAAGAAGCTCACAGTATCTACTGATGAACAACGTGAACAATGGATAGAGTTGTTAAGAAGAGGTGCTCAATATCATATGGATATGGCTGAAGCATATAAACCTGAGATTATAGGTGCAGAAGATGATGTATATAGAATACATATGGCTTGGAGTAATGCTATCTCTGATGCTATATCTCTTATTGAGATGTGGCAAGTAGAAGAAGATGACGTAGAACTTATTATCGATGTTGAAGAAGGAAGAGCTAAGAATATAACAGAAGAAGCAGATGCATTACCTCAACACAAACAAGGACCAGCAGGATGAACATACCACTAATAGCTACTATTAATAAAAGAACCATTGACTTAAGAGATGGTAGCTTAAAGGTTAAGGTGTATAGAAATAGTAAGACTGAGGCTGTGAAGTCCCCATATAAACCTTATTATTATCTTCCTAATAATGAAGGCGACGAATATAAAACTATTGCTTCAGATAAGACAGTTAAGTTATCTAAGCATGATTATATTCCAAGTAGAGATATACTACCTCCTACTGCTATATTTGAAGGAGGTAGGGAAGCACTTCTTGAGAGACTCTTAATCGAACAACCTGAGTTCTTTAGGAAGTTCCCTAATACTGATGATTTAAAAACGTTAGTGTTTGATATTGAGACTCACTCACCCGATGGTTCATTTCCATTTGGAGAAAAGTATCCTGTCGTAGCGATAGGAATGGTTACCTCTTGTGGTAAACGTGATGTATTATTGTGGGATGGAGAAGATGATAGAGATGTTATACTTAAATTCGCTGAATATGTCCATGACTATGACCCTGACATTCTTGTAGGGTATAACCTTGTAGGGTATGATATACCCCAAATATTACATAGAGCTAATTTCCATGGACTTAAAGGGTATAAAAAGATACTTAACAGAGATAATAGTGAATGGGGTTGGGAGACCCCTGAGAACCAGAAAGAACTTAAGATGAACGCTGGAGGGCGCATAGTCCTCGATTTACTGCGCTGGACACGACTCGATTACTCCCTATCAGGCATCCCCCGTGGCCTGAAGAGCGTGTCTAGGAACTTTGGTCTAGAACCTATCGAGCTTGATTTTAAAGAGCACGATTTGTTAGACTATACAATGGAAGAAATACACGAATATGTATTAAGTGATGTAGATGCTACAATGTATTTATATAATCACTACTTCCCACAAATCCAGTATATCGCTGAGACTTTATGCGTTCCTCTGGCAACATATGTCAATGCTCCATCAAGTTATATTACCAAAATTTTACAAGGTAGGAGCTTATTCGAGCAAGGCATAGTGACGCTTGATAGAAATAAAGAACGTCACCCTGAGATATATAGAGCTGATAAAGGGAACTATCAAGCAGCTCACATTGAATTATATAGACCGGGATTCCATCAGAAGAATGTAAAGGTAGACTTTAGTTCTTACTATCCTTCAATAGCTATGGCTCTTAATTTAGGGCCAGATACTACACAAATTGTAGGCTATGATGATTACAGTGAAGACGTAGAATTCGAGAATGGTATACTTTATGTGCCTGATAACAAGGTGGGTAAAAGACTAATGATTAAAATAGACCAGTCTAAGAAGAGCTGTCTATATAAGATGTGTCACGATTTCAGAGAAATGCGAAAACCTTATAAGCTTGGCTCCACGAAAGAAGATAAGAGCAAATCAGATGCTCTAAAAATAATGGTGAATACCTTCTATGGTGCAAATGCTAATCCTTATATTAGTTACGGCGATATGGGCGTCGGTGTTACTATCACAGCGATTGCGCGTTGGCTCCTTTTATCGGGGGTTAATATCATCCGTTCACGATATGGAGAGGATTCTGTGGTATATGTACATACAGATGGGATTAATACTAATGTGGATGTGGACGAGGAATGGTTAACTCACAGGTTAAGGAGATTGTTAAAACATGTTATTCCTAATGCTGAGTCTGAACATATATCGATGGATAAGGACTACTTTAAAGAAGGCGTTTGGTTACAAGTAGGGAACTATGCTTTAAGAAATATAGATGGAACTGTAACAAAACATGGAAGTACATTCAAAGCTACATCACGTTCTAAGTTTTATCTATCAGTTTTAGAGAAATTAACAGATGCTCGAATGAATAATGTTATTAATGCTAAGTTTATTGAAGACTTATATTCTTTAGAAGCATATGTATTAGATGATTTCATTATGAGAAAGGGTCAAGGTAGAGAGAAAAAGGATTACAAATCTGAGACTGACCTGATAATGAAATTAATTGAACAAGGAGAAGAGATAGGTATGACTCCTTCACAAGGAACTACTTATTACTACTGTAAGACTAACGAAGGATATAAACTTAAAGAAACTATTAAGGATATTAATGAGATAGATATTCGCTATTACTGGGATACTATCACTACTCTCTTACAGAAATTTAAATTAGAGGAGTGGGTGCGTAAGAAGCCCCCTCTCACAGTAATAGATAAAAAACAAAAGAGTTTAATGGAATGGATATAAATGGTGGCAAGGAAATATAAAGACCCCTTTGGTAGATTGTTCTACAACGTTCAAAGAAGTGCAGTGAATGGTCCGAAAGGTTCAGCTCAAAAGATACTAGACCCTGACTATAAGCCTCGTAAGATTGATTTTAACATAGAAGATTTGAAAGACATATGGTATAATCAACAAGGAGGTAGATGTTATTGGTTAGGTATACCTTTAGAGCCTGAATGGGTAAACGAATCATATCATCCCCTAGCCCTAAGCGTAGACAGACTAGAATGTGGAGGAGATTATGTTAAAAATAACATAGTTATATGTTCTAGATTGGCTAATATGGGCCGAAGTAAATACGATAAAGAGAAATTTATAGATGTTATTGACTATCTCAAGGCAAATCTTTAAATACTATAACGTCGTAAAACTAAAAGAGGACGGCCCGTTGGTCGCTCCCTCAACAAGAGAATGATAAAATGGACGATAACGAAAAGAAACCGATAGCAGCTCATTTAGAAGCGGCGGAAGTCAAGATAGTTTGGCGTGAAGAAGAGAAGACAAAAGTTGGCAGAGGAATGATAACTAATGATGATGATAATTTTGTTTACCTTAAAGGTGAAAAGGGCACAGTCATAGTTAATAAGAAGGATATTATTGCCATAAAACAATAGTAAATATGACTGAAGAAGAGATATTACATCAGGGTAACCCCTTACAGCGTGGCAATATAGAAAAGCAAATTCAGATTGATAGGCCTACAAAGGGTAATCTAAGAATTATGCCTGTATCTGATAGCCCGTGGGCACCTACAGGATTTGGAACTAACACTAGAAATATAGGAGCAATCCTTTATACTCAAGGACATAGGATAGGATATGGAGGGTGTCAGAACTCAAGCCATATCAAGTGGAGTACGCCTTGGCCTTTGAATCAAACTAAGAAGTGGGCACACTTTGAGAATTTACCTATATTATTTCCCGGTCAGGAAAGGTTCGGAGAAAAATCTTTCCCTGAATGGGTAGATAAATTTAGACCAGATGTTATATTAGCTCATTTGGATTTTCAAATGTTTAAACATATAACAGATAGTAAGATGCCAACAGCCGTTAACTTCCCTTTAATAAATCAAAAAACGGGTAAGATGTTATCTCGTAAAGAGAGAACTGAGATGATGAATAAGGCTTACAAGGAAGTAGCAAATATAAAAACAAAGGGACCAAAGATAGCTGCTATTATACCTTTCGACGGAGAACCTTCTATACCTATGTGGCAACAACAGATAGACAATATTGATTTTCCTGTAGCTATGTCTAGGTATGGACAACAGGGACTCAAACAAGATTTTAACTGTGATGCTACTTACATACCACATGGTGTTGATACTGGTTTATTTAAACCTATGTTAGCTCCTAAGTATGGTAGTGCTGACTGTCCTGATGCATTTATTGTAGGATGTGTAGCACGTAATCAGCATAGAAAAAACATACCACGTTTAGTAAAGGGCTTTGGACAGTTTGTTAAAAAGAAAAACCTGTCACCACATCAAGCTAAGCTCATATTACATATGGATTGGAATGATGCGATGGGGTGGAAATTCCCTGAATTCATTCAACAGTATGGTTTAGATAAGTATTTAATGCCCCCATTAATGGGTAACTTAGACCAAGGCCAACATATAAGTGACGAAGAGATGGCTCACCTTTATAATTGTATGGATGTTTTTGTATTACCTACAGGTGGAGAAGGATTTGGTATACCAACTGTCGAAGCTATGTCATGTGGTATTCCTATATGTGTAACTAACTATACTACAGGTTATGAATTAATTAAATGTAATGACCCTGTTAATGAGAAAGTTCCAATGTATCCACTCGGAGGTAAGTGGGATGATGTTAATCCTAATGGTAGAGACCATTTAGAAGATGAAGATATATGCGAAAGAGGTATACTCTTACCGTATAAAGATATGTGGTGGGATACTCCTAAGAGAGCAGCACCACAAAGAGCTATATGTAGTGAACAAGCTATATGTGAAGCACTAGAATATTACTACGACAACCCTAAGAAAAGAATAGCAGCAGGAAAAGCTGCACGTGCTCAAGCTCTTAAAGAATATAGTTGGGATGTTGTAGGAAAAAGATGGATAGAACTCTTTGATGACATTACGTCGAAGATTAAACCAGTGAGGAAAAAGAAATGAATTTAGTATTTGGAATGGATGGAGTGATTTCTACTCCGTGTAGAGTCTATGAAGACGTAGAGAGAAGTAAGCCTATCACTAACGCAAAAGAGTTTATTGATTGGCTAAGAGAAAAAGGACATCATATAACCATATGGTGTAAAAGACCCAACAGTTTAGATTGGGTAATGGCTACTAAAGAGTGGTGTGAGAATAATGATATACAGTATGATAGGTTGATATTTGATAGACCTTACAATGCTATATATGTTACGGAGACACCAGCTAATGCAAAGTATTATAAACACGAGCGTGATTTGTCTATGGTAGCCGACATGTTCGAGGAGTGGACTAAAGATGTTAGGAATGAATGGACCCATAGTAAAGATTAGGTGGAATGATGCCGCCCAGCAAGTTAAAACTCATGCTGTAAACATAATGGAACCTGTAGAGAATCTCTCTGTATCAGAGAGTGTAGGTGAAATGATAGCTAAAGATGATAAAGCAATTATATTAGTGAATCATTGGAATGATGTTGACGGTGTGGATATAGTAACAATACCAAGAGATTGGTGTCAAGAAATTGAGGTTTTAAAGGAATGTATTACAGAGAATTCGGAATCCCAGCCAGAATTGGAAAGTGTAAAAACGTCGAAGAAATAGAACATTTCGTAAAGCAATACAATGGTAAAAAGAATTGCTATGCGAGTGTATATATCTTTGATGATGAGAAACTAAAAGCCGAAGGTAGGACTAACTACGAGACAGCTTTAGTAAACACTGTATGGTTTGATTTTGATGATAATAAGGACGTTAAAAAATGTTTAATGGATGTGAGAAGATTTATACGCCGGTTCTGCAAACCACTAAAAATTATCCCAAGGATATATCTTACAGGGGGAAAGGGCTTTCAAATGAATATAGACTTTCTCACGCCAGTGGACTTACCGGCTCATATCAAGCGACAAGCTATAAGAGAGTATTTGAAACACCTGAAGGTTAAATATTCCTTAAAGACTTTAGATGATATTTGTATAAATAATAGTGTCTCGTGTATGAGACGTATACCCAACACTGAGTATATCTCTAAGATTACTGGTGAAGGGACAGGCATATGGTGTACTCAGTTTACAGTAGAAGAAATACTGAAGATGGGTATAGAAGAACTATATGCGTTAGCAGAGGAGAAGAGTGATAAAACCATTCCTCCTGAAAAAAGCGCAAAAGCACAAAGAAACTTTGTGGAGTTTGTGTGTGACATGTATGAAATAAAACATACTGTTTCTAATAGTATAGCTTATTTACTGAATAAGATAGAAGAAGCAACAGGCTCTATTGAACTCTCTAGTAAGTCTCTATCGGGCAATGAATATATTAAGCCCCCTAGAAGATGCGTAGTAGAGCTAATAGAGCGTAATATAAAGCGTGGACATAGCAGTCATGAGCAGAATAATATAATTGCTTTTGAACTGATAAATGGAGGGTGGTCTGATAGAGATATATCTTTTGTATTTCAAAGTATATATAATGAACCCGCCGGAGATTGGGGCTGGTATACAAACGATTTAAATACCGCAGGGCGCCATATAGAGGCAATGCGAGAGAAAGCTTTAAATAGATATTCAGTTGATAAGTTAATACAATTAGGAATATGCGAAGGAGATAAATGCCTTTGCACCTAAGGAAAAGTGATTAAATGGCAAATTTAAAAAGAGTAGAGAAAAGACTAGAAAACGTCGAGGCGTGGATGAAGGAGTTTGAAAAAGGCACTGGGCCAGCTCAAACTATGGACAATATGAATTGGTTAGTAGGGCAGTCCCGTATGCTGGGTGAACGTAACATGCAACATGAAAGTATGGTTACCCAATTACAACAGGCACTACAATCCAATAACGATATTCTTAATAAATTCTTGGAAGAACACGACATGGTTCGTGACTGGCAAGGATATATAGAAGAAATACAAAAGGAGAATCAAGAAAATGCCCTTCAAGAGCAAGAAGCAGAGAGCTTGGATGCACAAGAACAAGCCAAAGATGGCGAAGAAGTGGGAGAAGGAGACGCCGAAAGCGCGTAAACTTCCTACTAAAGTCAAAAAGAAAAAAGCGGGACGCCGCAAACGGAAAAAGTGATATCATGGCTAAGAAAGAAGCAAGTAAAAAAGTCGTTGACGACAAACCAGCTGTTAAGGTTGCAGAACCTAAGGCAGAAGTAGCTCCTGAACCAGCACCTGTTGAAGAACAGGCTGTTCAAGCAGGAGAAGAGATTATCGAGAGACTCGGTATGCAATTCATCCGTAATGTGGATGAAGGTACAATAAGGAGAATCTAAACATGGGCGCTCTAAAGAAAACTTTGAAGGCTGCTAAAAAAGCAACCACAACAAAGTCAGAATTTGAAGAACGAATGGTCGGTGGAATTATGAGAAAAGTCAATAAGAAAACCGGCGAGATTATTGACCTATAAGTGGGGATATTAACCTCACTAAGTCGCTGTAAGTGTAGTCCCGATGAGGATTGCACTTGCGGCAAAAGAGTATTAAGAGATTATAAATGACAATAACTAAAGCAGAATTGTTGAGTAAGATAGAAACTGAGATTACTACAGCCACAGATGCATTGAACTCACTGCTGGCTACAGGAAGTATAGACACTACTGAAGATAAGAACGACGCATATCAATATATATTCACAATCAATTCAATGACAGAAAGAAAGACTTGGATTGAATCTAATTTATAATTTTAGAAAAAGGCTTTTATAGGAGCCTATCCTATAGTAATGAACCGCAAAAGGAGTGGTAAAAAATGTTTAAAAATAACGTAGCAGAATTTATATATAAGAGAACATATTCTCGATGGAAAGAAAAAGAAAACAGGCGTGAAGATTGGCCTGAGACAATAGAAAGATTTATTAGTTTTGTAATTTCAGAAAGACCTGAGATTCCAGAAAAGACGATTAACAAGATAAGAAAGTATATGACTGAGTTTTCAGTAATGCCCTCAATGAGATTTTTATGGGCCGCAGGTCCAGCAGCTAAGGCTGATAACACCTGTATTTATAACTGCTCCTTTGCTAAGATAAACTCTGTGGAGGCTTTCGCCGAATGTCTTTATATACTAATGTGTGGAACTGGATTTGGTTTTTCAGTAGAACAAGAAGAAGTGGACAAATTACCTGAAGTCCCTGAGATAAAATCTGGTAGAGCATTAGCTAAAGTTATTATTGATGACTCTAAAGATGGTTGGGCAGATTCAGTTAAAACACTTATGAATAGTTTATATGGAGGACAAAATCTTTATTTCGATTACTCAGAGATTAGACCAGAAGGTGCTAGACTCAAAACTATGGGTGGTAGAGCTTCTGGGCCCCAACCTCTAGTAAAACTGCATGATTTCATTCGTGAAACTATGCATAATGCTCAAGGTCGAAAGTTAACAACACTCGAAGCTCATGATGTCTGTAACCAGATAGCTGAGATTGTAGTTGTTGGTGGAGTTAGACGCAGCTCACAAATCTCTTTGAGTGACCTTGATGACAAAGAATTGCGTCATGCAAAGGAATGGCCTTTCCCTATCAAAAGAGCTATGGCAAATAATAGTGCCATATTCAGGGAGAAGCCTTCCGCTGCTCAGTTTTTAAAAGAATGGGCAGCTTTAGCTTTGTCTGGAACAGGAGAGCGTGGTATATTTAATTTACAAGCCGCTCAAGATAGGTCTCCTACCAGACGTTACGCTCCTCTTATTCAGGGAACTAATCCCTGTGGAGAAATAATGTTGCGGGATATGGAATTCTGTAACCTTTCGGAAGTAGTAGTTAGAGAAGATGATGACTTAGATTCATTGTTGGACAAAGTGGAGACAGCGACATGGCTTGGTGTTATACAAAGTTCGTTTACAGATTTTCCTTACCTCAGAAAAGAGTGGAAAAAGAATTGTGTCGTAGAAGCGCTTCTAGGCGTTAGTTTGACCGGACAGATGGATAACCCCTCGGTATTGACTTCGGAGGCCTTAAAGGCCCTTAAAAGCCGTGTTTTGCGCATTTCTCGCAAAGCATCAGGAGTCCTCGGTACAAAAATGCCAGCAGCGACAACTTGTGTAAAGCCATCGGGCACTGTCAGCCAACTTGTGGACTCTGCATCAGGAGTACATCCACGATATTCTCAGTACTACATACGTCGTTACCGAATTGCAGCCCGTGACCCATTATTCAAAATGTTACAAGAAGTAGGAATAAAATGTAATCCTGAAGTAGGGCAGACAAAGAAAAATGCATCTACATGGGTTTTAGAATTTCCAGTTAAATCACCTGATGGTTGTATTACCAGAAAGGATGTAACAGCATTAGACCAACTAAGACATTATAAAAACTTACAACATAACTGGTGTGAACATAATGCTAGTATGACTGTATATGTTAGAGAAGATGAATGGTTTGAAGTAGGTAATTGGGTTTTTAAGAATTGGGATATTATAAATGGTGTATCATTTTTACCATATGATGGAGGTAAATACGAATTAGCTCCTTATGAGGAAATTGACCACCGTTCCTACGAAAGGCTTATAAAGACCCTACCCCTAATTAACTATACACAACTGTCGCATTATGAGCAACAGGACAATACTCAAGGTAAAGCTGAGTATGCTTGTGCTGGCGATAAGTGTGAAATTTAAGGAGAAATAATATGGCAACTACATTATTATCAGGAAGCGCTACCACAGCTGGTGGAGCTATCGCAGCTATGCAGGTCGCAGTTAACGCTATCGGGACGTCAATTAACGTTGGTCACGCACACGGTATAGTTAAGGTCGGCAGCGGTGAATGGTACTACTACTACATTTATAATTAAATATGCCTTTCGCAACAGATATTACAGGATACGGCCGTAAAATGGGTCGAGACGCTGGACTTAACGACGAAGGCATGGCTATGTCGGTGATTAAATTACAAGGTGAAAGACAACCAGAAGGTACTATTTCATTCAGAACTATAACCCCATCCAATACAGAATCAGCTGGTGGAATTGGAGATGTAGGAGACTACGCTCCAACTAATGCTCGTTCAGGATTCTACGGTGATGGAGCTACTGGTAACCCAAGAGCTAAAGGTAATTGAGAATAGCCGTTTGTTTATCGGGTTTACCTCGTCGCACTAAAACTACTGTGAGTTCATTAAGTAAATATCTACCTTATGATTTATATGTTCATCAGTGGAAGGGAAACCTATATCCTAAAGCTAAAAGATTTTTAAAAGAAGAATGTCTATTTGATAATAATAGACAGAATATGTATTATAGTATACAACAAGCTCACAATCTTATAGAAGGAAAATATGATGTAGTAGTGAGAGTTCGTCAAGATACTTTGTTCAGTGAGAGTATACCACAAGATGAGTTAGACGATGTTGTTAAGAATAAGAATGTTATATATGTGCATGGAAGACATGATATACCAGACCGTGCACCAGAACTACCTAAGATTAATTTTAAAACTCACGCAGGAGTTCCCTATATCCCAGACCAATTCGCCTTTGGTTCTCAAGAAGCAATGAAGAAATATGCTAACACGTTCTTACATACATATAGTGATGATACGTGTGGAGAGATAGTATTGGGGAGAAGTTTAACCACTGCTGATATAGAAATTAAGTGGAGTAAAATAAATCTAATTGTCTCTACTGGCTAAGTATTCTGATAAGGTTGGAGGTTTTTTATTCAATGATATACCAAACTCAAAAGAATCAGGAGAGAAAGATATAGTCTTTCCTATCACTTTATAGTTACCACCATATTCTGGGTTATCTGTTTGAACTCTAACTATATCATTTTCATTGAGATAGAATCCATCACTAACTTTTAATCCATATTCATATTGATTTTTTAAATTGGCTTCAAATAATTTTATAGCGAATTCCTTACATTCAGGAGGAGATTCTAGATTATCATTTGTGACTTCTAAATAATTTCTATCATAAGCTTCAAGAGCAGTATCATGTGTAAATGTAGATGATACTCCATCTTTTCCATTTACTATTATCACAGTAGGCACCTTTCTATTTACTATATTAAGCTCTACTATATTATCACGCTCTGTATAGATATGCACTATTTGGTCACTATCTACATTAGAATCAGGCTCTATTATGAATTGCGTATTAGAACCATCATCTATTAATCTTGCTATATTAGGTCTAGGCAATGTTTGGCTATTATCTATAGCTTTGCTTAATAGACCTTTGATGACATCTAGCACTACCATAGTTCCCCTTATTGGCTCTGCTACGCTATTAATTGTGGGCGTAGTATCGCCTATTATATCTGTAGAACATTTGTCGTTTAGTTTAGCCATCTTTAAAAGCTTAGGAACAGCAGCACCCAAAGTAAGACCATCTATATTGTCTGTATCGGTTAAAACTACTTTAGCTTTCTCTGATTCACCACCCTTAATCATATAGCCAAAAGCATCTTCAGCATATATAGAAACATTGTTAAACGTAGGGTTTGTGCGTTTTATCCAACCCCGAAAAATTGGAGTGCTATCAAATTCATTTAAATATAAAAGTACTTCTTTGTTCCATAACTTACGCGTTCCACCCTGTATTTGTGGTATTGAGAACTCTAAAGACGCAGAACCCAACTGACCGGGCTGTGTGTAACTTCCTTCAAGATAATCTGTATCTACTCCATCAATTAAAATCTTAGGAATAATCGCGTTCATCTATTAGTCCTCCAAGTGGGAATATATCTGTTCTTAAAATACCATAACCATCGAGAAGAGCTACCCCACTAATTTGCATAGTAGCGTTATATTTCACTAGACTGCGTGGACTACCTACTGCATGAGTTTCAGCAACCTGTGTTACAACACCAAAGAATCTTACAAAGGTTCCATCCTTCTGAGGTTCATCCCAATAAACATCTACAGAATCCGCTTGTAAACGTCTCATCATATGTAACTGTCCATATAAACTTGAACCAGAAGCAGCAGCGAAAGCACCTGAACTAGATTCGTCACCAGTACCAATACTTGCGAAAGACATTGTTTGCATAGGTGTTCCAGTTCGTTGTATAAATACTTTACCTTTACGGGTAATAGCAGTATAATAAGTTCCTGCACGTGTAATAGCAACATCAGAAGTGATAGGTAAAGAGTTTAAGTTATATGCTGAATCATCTATCTCTTTTATTACTTCACTATATCCTCTATTACCATCAAAAATATTATTAATTGTTGGATATATACCAGTAGGCCCATCGGTAGAACTACCAGTTGTCCCAGCAAAAACTAATTTTAAAGCGTACATTTCAGTGGTTTTCCATGCACCACTAATATCATAACCACATCCTGAGCTTGCACTACTATCCATCACATTAAAATAATTAGTAGAAGGATTTTCGTTTGCTCCTACAGGAGTTAATTCTAAACCAGCAGCACTACCACTAGTTCCTACATTGTATACCTTTGAATAACCATCTATAGCATCATAAAGGTTTATACGTCTCAAACTACCAGTTACTACAGAACCATTAGTTAGAGTAGGTAAATCAGTGGTATCTCCGTATTGACAGTGTATACTATCATCTTCATCCCAAGCATCAGATGTACCACTAGCTAACCAATACATTCTATTCATATCGTCAGCCCCAGTATCTGTTTCCTTAGGAATAAATACATATCTATAAGAACCTACTTGAGAACCACGTGAGAATCCAGCAGCTGCCATATCAGTATTAATGTTAGCTCCTGAGATTTTAAAAGATTTACCATAACCAGAAACAGGTGTATTAGCTGTACTGACAGTTCCTGTAAGTTGAACTTCTACAATATCAGAATCACCTAAAGATAATCCACTTTCTAATTTTGAGAAAGTTCCTGCTGACATACCACTCAATGTAGTTGCTGTCCAATCTAAAGGCATGTCAAAAGTTAAAGGACCAGATTTAGATAACGAAGCTTTAATAGTAGTATAAGCACTACCATCTTCAGCAGCACTTCCTGTATTTCTATATTGTTTTTCTAAAGCAGTTCCATCGAAGAATTCTAACGGTTTCCACTTAAAGTTTTGGTGAACAGTTCCTACCTTTTCTCCTGCTAGATAATATAACCCAGCAATATTCCAAGCTGGTTTAGCACCATCTGGATGTGTTCCTTCCATAGCGACTGACATTAAATGGTTTGCATAAGCATCTATATTAAACATTACGTTATTAGTTTTCTTAGGCATTAACATTAAAAGATATTCGCTTGCTTCCCTACTATTATCTAAAAAGTCTTTGAAACCAGATGTATTTAATCCAGCCAAATTTACTATAGTATTAGAACCAGTTCCATAAGAATTAGCGAAAGCAGCAGTAGTATAGTTTGTACTTAAATTACCACCATCAGTATTAGTTAAAACAGTAGGAAGAGTTCTATAGTTTGATTCTCCACCAGAGGGAGCCCAAACGAAAGGAGTAATTCTATACACATCAACTTTATTATCAATGATAGAACTAACTTCAGTATCTACTCCATTGGTAGCTGAAGAAGGTTCTACTTGAACACGTGCATAGTGATAAACATCAGTAAAACGACCGAAATCGTCAATTAAATATTGGTCTATTTGACCATTCTTAGCAGTTCCTTTTCTCCATGCTACGGTGTTACTAAATGCCTGTGCATCAGCATCGGCAGCAGAGTTAAGACCTAAAGGACCTACTTGATAAGTATAGGCAAGTGTCTGAACTTGATTAGTAGTTTTTGTATTGTCACTTAAGAAGTTTGTTCCTGTTACACTCCATGTGTTCCACCAATCATACCACATCTTACCTCCATCATATCTATAATTTTTAAGACTTACGTTAGCAGCTTTAGCTCTACTCTGTGAGAAATCAAGTACTACGTTTCTAGTCTTATCTTCCGCTTTCTTTACAGGCATACCGGGAGTTACATAACATATAGGTCTATATGCATTAGTAGCTGCACCGAATGAACCTGATAAAGCATTTGAAAAAGCTGCAACAAATACTTTCATTTTGTTATATGCAGCGTTTTGAGCATAATATTGAGTAGCTGATTGTTGTGCTACTACATATTTAGGATTCTTATAAGTAACCTTTAAAACTCTAGCGCAAGTAGCTCCAGTAAGTAAAGCAGAACCATTGGCTCCCGAAGCAAAGATATCTACAAGTCCACTACCTTGTGTCAAAGTAGTTCCACTAACTACAACATTAAGCGTAGTTAAGCGTGCGCTTCCTCCTACCACTGAATCGCTACTTCCCCTATCTCTACCAGAATCTATAACTTCACAATCTATATCTATCTTAAGAGGCTCGAAATAGCCTAGCTCTGTTTCAGTCAGTAAGGGAGGTATGAAAAGGTAGAGCGATTTAGGCCCTTCCCATTCAAAAAGAGAATTATCTATACCTGAATTTACTGTCTTATTTTCTACACGCATTACACCTGTAGATTGACCATCACTCACAGTAGCGCCTGTTACAGTAGAGTCTACAGTATAAGGTAAGGGCGAACTAGAGCCTGATGATGCAGCACTATAATAATGTGAAACATATCCTTTAGAGTTGACAGTTTGAATAATGGGGTTAAATGTCCCAGTAGAGGTATAAGTATGCTTTATTTCTACTGTTTTCTTTGGCTCTGTAAGCTTAACCCATTGATAATTAGCGTATTTTAGGTCTTGAGTAAAATTTCCATCAGGGTCTTGACCATCACCCCAGTCCACATATATTGCACGTACATCGTCGTCATTAAAAGTACCAGTAGCAGTGTATTCGGTGAATGCTGTTTGACTGGCCGAACTCCATACTAAGCTCATACTGTGGTCACCTTCCAATTAGTTTGTTTAGAAGAACCTACTTCCTGTGGAGTAGTTCCTCTTATATTAGTGTAATCCATACAGAACAATTTAGAACTGTGTGTTAAGTAATTATTATCAGAGTTTTTATCTGCTAAGATAGCATTCTTGAATATATATGAACCAGCAGCGTCAGGAATTTCATAAGCTTTCTCATAAAGTATAACTTCTTCGATAGTACCTCTATATGCAGAGGTATTATTAGGAGTATCCTGTGCTCCTATAGTAGTATTATATGCACTAGTAACTGTATAGGTATTTGTATCTACATCTTCTAAAACTCCATCTATATACAGTTTTAAATATCTTCCATCAGTTGCATTTGCATCATAAGTTACAATCATAGATGTAGGAGTTCTGCCATCATAAGATACTTCTGACACACTCTCCACTGTTTGACCGTTTAATACAAATCTAATATGACCATTACTTCCTAAGATATAAGCTTCTATATCTGTACCATTGGCTAGGAAATATGCATCATGTCCTCTATCATTAGCACTTGGAGTTAAGTGAACTACTAGAGTCCATTCAGTTAAATGCTGCCAACTTGTAACAAATGTTTCACTTCCAGTATAAGTAACTGTGTGGGGAACAACTGCTACACCATGAGTAGCTGTGGAACTACTGGCTGTTTGAATAGTATAACCTTGTATACCTGTGATAGGGCTGCGACACTCAGTACCTACAGTGATAGTTCCCGAAGCAACAGCAGGTCCTCCACTTGTAGAGTAATTATAAACATAACTTGTAGGTGCAGTAACTGGTGAAGAAGGTTCTTCGTTAAAAGGTACGTGCATTCTAGCTTTATGATATTTATTATTTATACTAGCTCCCGAAACATCTATCATTAACATACGATACCATATATCATCAGCATCTTCTTCCCATGTAAAGTTTAAAGCTCTTAAGTCTTGAGTGGTTAATTCATATAAATTGATAGGTTCAGGGTTCTCAGCATCAGGTAATAGTTTAAATAAAGGACTAACTTGGAAATTATCAATAAGTGGGACAGCATCAAAATATGTCCATAAATAATGAGGTTTAAGAATGTCAGCATCAGTTGAAGCATAATCAGCATTAACAAATTCTACCTTCTGATTGACTGTAGGATTCTTTAGATTCATTAACATTTTAAAGTTATCATTAGGCATTAAGCCATTCTGAGAAATTAGTCCATTGACATTAAAGTCTGTAAATTTTCCTACATAAGGAGTTACAACATCTACTTGTCCTCCTTCTCCCTTTTCATCATCATAAGCTCCTTGACCATAATCAACACCTAATTCGAGGTTACTACCTGAAGTTACGTCTAAAGACCACGGATTTCCATAAGTAGCAGTACGTCCTCCTGTAGCTATTGCACCAGTATTGTAATAATAATTAAATTCATTCCATGTAGAACCAGTATCTGCAAGAGCTGGTTTATCACCAGAAAGATTACTTAGTATAGCTATGTTATCATATGATTTACCTCCTCCTTGAGTACCAGATTCGTAAGGACCTATATGATAAACAGTCATAACTACACCTGTATCATCACTTCCAGCAAAGCTTACATCGCCACTACTACCACCACTAGCATTAGTACTAATATCAAAACCATCAGTAGCTAGTCCAGTTTCGCTGACATAATAAATAGTATCATCATCAGGAGTAGTAGTATTGTCTAATCCTGAGAATTCGATAGGAGTTCCTTGTGCCAATCCATGAGCTTGAGCAACAATTTCATTATCTGATACATCTGTAGCAACAACGACACTACTCGTGTTAACATTACATGGAAACATTTGGAAAGTTATCCAGTGTTTAATTGGACTAATCCATAAAAATGGTAAATTACCTATATTAACTAGGTTTTCAGAATCATAATCTTCGTTGAATTCTATAAAAGGCCCATCAACTTGTTTAACAGATAAATACCTACTTCTCTTACCACTTACCGAACCAGTGCCTAAAATCTGAGCATCAGTACCTGTGGTTAAAGCTTTATAAATAACATAAAAAGGACCATTGGCAGTATCACCGGGTACAAATAAAGAAGGATTATCAACAGAGATAGCATTGCGTGGTATCTCATCCGTTGCTTTTTCTCCTCCCGCTTCTGAAAAGCTAGGTATAGCCATTATACGAGCGGATGTAAATATATTCTCTCTCTTAGCCCACGTATCTACGTTACCACTAAGTGACATATATACAGTTCCTTTTTGACTTAATCCATCAGTAGACAGTGTTCCGCTACCAGCAGTACCAGTTGTGAAAAATATCTTATTTACTTCAGAACCGTCTCCTGTAGGAGCGTTAGTAAAATCTACATCCAATCCTTGAATAGTTGCTGGACATTTATATGTGGATGCTAATGCAGTGTTACCTGCGTTTAGATTTTGTCCACCATAATAACTAACGAAACTATCGTTACCAGTAGTTCCATCTATAGTCATAGACCTGAAAGCTTGAGTTGTCCAGCCATCGTTATATAAATTATTTTGGAAATTCTTCTGATTAAAACCATTCCACATAGTCCAGCCAGCTGCCCCCCAACCGGGTGATAAAACTGTTACACCTGTATCAGCCGTACCTCCAAAAGTAATGTAATGACCTGCGAGAGCCTTTTCTAAAGTGTTTGATATTCTAATATAATTTGAAGATGCTGCCGCAGTACTTGAAACATAATATGTGGTATCTTCAGCAATACCTGTTGTATTAGAAAGACCATCTGTAATTATAAGTGGTGTTCCCGGAGTGAGTTCATCTTCTATACTTGAACGCCCAATAGCATGTGCAGAACCAATAACAGTAGTACAGTTAGTTTGTGAACCTATTATAGGTAAATCCCATAGACTATCGAAGCCTAGAGTGATATAAGTAGGTCCATTTCTAGTATATAAAGTATTAGCGGTTGTCATATTGGTACCACCATTTGCAGCCTCAGATGTTCTTCTTGTAGCTGCCCCTGCTGCTCCTCCAGAAACAGGAGTTGTTACCGTTAAAGGATTAAAAGTTGAAGGTATAGTGAAAGCACCTCTCTCAGCTGAGTTATTTAATATCTCATAATTGAAATTTCTAAAGTCAATATTGTCTAAAAATACTTTAGTTTGACGTCCAGTACCTAATTGTTTATCTCCATCATTATCTTCATCTTCAGGATTTGGTACATATTCTTGAGCTAAACCATAATAGTCCTTATATATAGGTTCACCATCTGGCCTATCGTCAGTAGTATCATAAATTCCCGTAGCAGTATCTGGTGGACCTCCTCCTACAACAGTCACACCTGTATCATGGGCTACTGCTGTACTACCGAGACGTCCACGTACTAGAGTTTGTAATTGGTTAGTGGCCTTTGCTCCATATTTAACAAATTCTTCAGTTTCTGCGCCGGGATTAATAATAATAGTACCACTACTTGGTAAACCAGCAGCAGATACAAGGTCAATAGTCGAAGCTGCCTTAGTAATAGCACCATCAGCAGTGGTAGAAACATTACGTCCTACCCCCCAGAATCCTGTACCACCTGTCCATCCACCGGATGTACCAGAAACTGAATAAGTAGCATCTACATCTGTAAAGTAACGGAAGTTGTTACACCAAACTGTAAGAACATTAGGCCAAAATTCAGGTTTTTCCATCCAAGACCAATTAGCATTGGCTTGAGAACCTGAGCCTTCCCTAGTTGGGAAATAAATATAAAAAGAAGGAGCTGCATCAGTAGTAGTCGTTTCGTCGTCTGCTTCTGTAGTTAGAGTTCCTTTAGTAAAATATACTTTACACATGCGTGCATGGGACGCTTTACCCCAATAAGTGGTAGGAGAGGAAGATAAATTAGCATATGATGTATCTAATGTTGAATAATAATTTTTAGTACGGTCGGTGTGGCTTGTCTTTGTATCGGCTGAAAACATGTTTTTCTCATTAATATCAAAAACTATTTTAGCATTAATCCATTCATCGAATGATAAGTCAACACAAGGTTCGTAACCACTTGCACTTCCACTTTCCTGTTTTAATTTCCCTCCACCATTAAGGAAAGTTCTAGCTTGAATTCCTGAAGCACCTGTGTGTAAGTATGAAGGGCGTCCTCTATATGTTTTCTGGTATACGCTTGATTCCCAACCATAACCAGCACTTTGACCACCTGAAGCTATCCAGTGAGAAGGTCGTGTAATAAGAGGATATGCAGTAACTTTATTAGAATCTGCACTTTCTTTATTAGTGGCGCTTACTACTTTTAGAGTTCTGAGAGCAAAACCTCCTATAATTTTACGAGTAGCAGATGAAGTATCTTCAGAGGGTGGTTGTCCTACGGCTCGTTCACAATAGAAATCTAACATTCCTCTGTGAATAAAATCATCCATAGTTTCACCATCTGCTGGCTCATAATTAGATAAAGTAACACAAAAACTACGCTTTAAAGTATGGTAAGATATAGATTGCCATCTGTTAGCCTCAGTTGGATTAGAATATTCACTGAATATTGTAGCTACAGGGTTTACTGAACTTACTCCTCCTTGACTTGTACCTGAAACATAATCTACAACATATGGAGAATTAGAACCAGATGCAACTTGATTTGGTGTAAAGGTAGGAGATTGTCTCCATGCAGGGGCACTGTCTAATTGTTCTACGTTAAAGGTTATATTTATCTCTGGTTTTGATAACTGAGTATTAGTAGCACCTATATTCTCAGCACCATTTAGGTCTTTATATTGAGAAGTTAAAGCGAAATCTAAAGGCATAGGGAAAGGTACAGCATTCATAGTAGCCATAAGATATTGATTATTTACAGCTCCACTAACACCATATATATTACTACTCATTTTATTACCAGCTTCGGTACTGAAAGTCCAATATTCATGCATAAGCATAGATTGACCTCCTGTATCATATTTATCCTTTGTTAATTCCATTGTTTGCATGATATAAGGAGCATCTTGATTTCCTCCTTGTTCCCATGGAGTTCCTGAATCTATAGTTCCACCAAATTTATTAAATATAGTATTATTAGGATTTGCTGTAGTTTCTTTATCTCCCAACTCTGGCATAGACATTGAATGGTCATATTTAATGTAAGATTTAATTTTAGAATGTCTCCAATAAGGAGGATAAGCAGTATAAACGGCTGCTTCAGTACGTTGGTCTTCACTATTTGTCCATAAACCTTCTGGTTTTCTTTTCTTTCGTGGTTTAACAAATAATTTACCTGTACGTTTATGTAAAGCTGTGTTACTAAGAATAATGCCTTCGTCTTCGGCATCCTTAATATCACTATATCTATGTTTAACATTAGTTTGTGTAATATTAATATTAGCATGAGGTGGATTTCCTTCTGCTAACTGACCAAAATTATATAATAAGAAGTTGGCTCCCTCCTCATCTTCTGTACTATTGTAGAACATACTTCCATGTCCTCCTACAAATAAATTATTGACAACACCTGTAGCATCTGCGCCTTGAGGTTCTGATAAATCGAAATATGGTTTAGAAGAAAGAGTAACTCCTCCAGCTGCATTAATAGCCATGAAGTCTATTTCTCCTAGTGTTTTATCTGCTCCATCAAAATTTTCTTGAAGATATGGAACAGTAGTATCAACGTAAGTAGTGTAAAGGTCTAATTGACCGGGTGAATCAGTATTGGAGCCTGAAGTTGAGAATTGTAATCCTCCTTCGGATATAGAAACATTATCTCTTATCTTATATGTAGATATCTTAGGTAGAGCAGCTGATTGAGATAGGTCAGTTCCACTACAGTATAGCCTTAAATGTCCTCCAATAACATCCCCAGCTCCAGTTTGTGGTGAATCTGATACAACACCTGAAACAACAAATCTATTAGCGTTTGCTTTACCTTCTAATTTAAAAGTGGCACTATTTGTAAGGACAGGTGTGTCTTTATAAAGTGCGTTTAATTGTACAATTCCAGTTGTATCCATGTCATATCTTTCATAAAATCTATTTCGTTTTACTTCTACCATTATGCTACTCCTGCGAAGGTGTCTACTTTGAACTTACTTCGCCCTGCTGTGAATTTACCAACATGTAAACTTTGAACATTTACGCTGCTTCCTGCATTAGCCTGATTAGCGTGAACACCAGCATCGAGTTGGTTCCTTAGTATATTCTCCGTCCTGCTGTTATTTATAACTTGCCCTGATTGGTTAGGCATAAAGAGCTCTGGACCTGCTTCTCCTACAATATATGCGCCGTTCCCCATAGTTCTACCTCCCATTTGCATACCTTTAAGATAACCACCAGTCCTACCAAACCAACTACCAATTTCTTCGATTGCACCACCCGCTGAATAATCAGTACCTAGATAACCTTCACCTGATGTACCATAAAATCCTTTACTGACAACACCAGCCATTCCTTCCTGTTGTACCATAGCTTGTCCTTTATTTAATTCACCACTGGCATACTGGTCTGCTACCGATTGGTCAGCTTCTGATATTTCCTTTCTTTTGAGTACATCAGCAGGTGACATTAATATACCTACTAAAGCGTCCCATTTGTCTTGGAACCAACCAATAAATCCTTGGAAAGCCAATCGAGCAGTACCTTCTTCCCCGAACATACCATCCCACCAATCACCTATTCCTCCCCAAATCTGTGCAGCGAAATCGAGAGTAGAAGCGAAAGCGTCCATAACGACCTGACCACCATTCCACCAAGTTGATAAAGCTTCGAATTTACCTTCCCAGTAACCTAAGGTCAACCATCTTAACCACCCAGTTTCGGAATCAAATAACATACCCCATAAACCTTTGAAACCATCAACAATAGCATCAATAATTTTACTATTACCTATCCAATACATAACTATGTCATATATATTTTTGAAAACCTCAGAAATTTGGTATATCATGAAACCGAAAACTCCACCAAGTCTCATGGCTATATCCATTCCTACTCTCTTAAACCACCAACCCATTTCAGATATAGCACCTTTAGCTGTGTCTGCCATATTTTGAGCTGCCCAGCCTATATATCCAAAACTCTGACCCACTTCCTCCGAAATTAATCCTATCTTAACCATCCAGTCGATAACTCCAGACATCTTTTCAGCGATAGCACCCATCATATTCTTAATTCCTACTACAAAGTCTACAAACAGTTGTTTAATAGGTTCCCATATTTTCATGAGTTGAACTCCCCATGCAATAAAAGCAGCAATAACGATAACAACAATAGCTATAGCGGCTGCAATAGCGCCCGCCACAGTAGCTATAGCCCCTGCTGCATAACCAGCAGCGGTATATACAGCTTGTAGAGCCATTGCTAATTTACCCATTTTAGCTGCACTTCCTGCTACTTTAGCACCTTTAGCACCTTTCCCCCCAAGTTTAGCAGCTTTCCCGGCTTTACCTTTAGCACCTTTACCATAGTGGTATTTAGTTTTACCACCTTTATCTACGCTCTTATATCCTTTTTTAGTTTTACTTACCTTACCACCAGCGGTTCCTGCCGGTTTACCTGCAATTATAGGTACATCACCAGCTCCTCCTGCACCTTCTGCCCCTGCTTCTGCAAGAGCAGCCTCAGTTGCTACACCACGAGCACCTGCTAATTCTATTTCTGAAGCCGTTAAAGCTTGATTAGCTAAAACTTCTCCTCCTTTAGCACTAATAGATTTACCAACTGCCTCAGTTTCTTGTTCTGTCATGTTTTCAGTCATGAATAACCATGAATATAATCCCATGAATCCTGCTACAGTAGCTCTAATACCAGCAGTAAGACTGAATAATTTGTTTAACATTGTGAATTGTATAACTAGACTTGTAACTCTAGGCCCCATAAAATCAATAGCTTTCATTAATACCTTGATTGGTAACATATAAGCTTTGAGTACGCCTATCGCTGTCTTACCTTCTCCAGAGAATTCAGCAAGGAATTTTATACCATCTTCTATAAGCTTTATTAATTCAGTTACAGCTTCAACTGCGACTTCTTGTATAGTTTTACCAAACTCTGTTAATTGTTTATTACCTTCTTCTCCTTCTACTATTAAGTCTTGAAGCCCTGTTATACCATCTAGAATAGCACTATGAAACTCATTCATAGCTCCATTAGCCCTGTCTACTCCATCTGACATAAAGAAGAGCATCTGAACATTATTTTTCAATATTTGAATTTGAGCAGACATAGATTCATTCTGAATCCTAACCATCTCATCTAATTCTCCACCAGCATTAGCTACATCTTCCACAGCTTGACCAAACTCATCTGCATTTTGCACTAAATGAACAAATGCAGTTGCACCACGAACATTTAAATCCTCAATAAGGCCCGTTAACAGCTCAGTATTGCTTGCTGCTTCGGGCCCAATGATATCTGAATATTCCTTAGCTATTACAGTCAAGTCCTTCATAGAGCCATCTGCATTAGTTATTTCTAGACCCATTCTAGCAAATGCAGCGGTATTATCGTCAGCGTGCTCAGCAAACTCAGCGAGAGCTTGCCTTAGACCACGACCTGCGATACCTGCTTCGAGTGCACGGTTGGTTAATACTTCCAACGCACCCAGTAATTGGTCAACAGATTGACCTGTAGCAGTAAAGAAAGGCATTGCGAATTTGACAGCACTAGATAAATCTTCGTATTCAATCAAAGATTTCTGAATAACATGTGCGAACTTATCTGTTATTTCACCTGCCGCTTCCATTTCCATTCCGAAACCCATTATAGTCTGTGTAGTTAATTTAGCTATAGTATTATGGTCTCCCTGAACAGCCATAGATAATTTGAGTGTTTCAGGTAATACTTTTGCAGCATCATTAGCACTTAAACCAGCCGATGCTAATTGATAAAGACCTTCCGCTCCATTTTGCATCTCCATTCCAAAAGATTGACCAAATTGAGTAATAACATTACTGGTTTCATACAATTCATTACGTGTGAGATTAAACACAGAATTTGCATTCATTAATTCTCTTTCAAATTCTACTAATTCTTGAGTGTTTTGTTGTAATTTATAAAACATAGCAGTAAGAGCAGATATAGATTCTCTTAAAGCATTTTGGAAATTGTTTTTCAAAGCTTCAGCAAATTGAGCTGTTTTTTGAGCTGCTCTTTTAGCACCTGCTTCCAATTTTTTAATAGCTTCTTCTTCACCTTTGATTGCTCTTGTTACTAAATCAACCATATTGGCTTCATCTTGCATCATATCTTTATGTTCAGCATCCCATTTACTATATGCTTGATTATAATCTGTTATACCTTCATCGATAAAGGTATAGAAATTACGAGCTGCGTCTACATTATCTTTAAATCCTTGTTCTTCTGAAGCAAGAAGTGCCATAGAATCTTTATGAGCATCACCAGATATTTGACCTGTTTTGAGTAACCATTCAGTCTTGGTTCTCATCATCTTGATTTCTTCCATTCCATAATCTCTTCTACGCGTAGCATTATCTAATTCTAATTTAGCTATACGTTGAAGTTCTTTTCTATTCTTGTCTCCTTCCTCTCCTACATCCCACATTACATCTGACAATTTACCCATGTCAAATTTACCAATCTCTCTCTGAGCCTTTTCTAAATCTTCATGGTCGAATAATTTAACAAAAAGGTCTGGAGAACGCTTCTTAACATGAGCTGCAAAATCAGTAAAGGCTCTTTTACCAGCTTTAAATTGATTCTCTAGCTGTTTAGTAGTTTTCGATGTACCCATAGCTTTCTGAGATTTTACAAAAGCTTTTTGGGTCTTTCCAGCCACCATTTTAGCTCCCATATTACTTTTATTCATGGAAGCTTCAAACTTTTTCTGACCAGATAACATTTGGGATTGAAGATTTTTACGATGGTTTTCTATTTTAGTACGCATCGCATTTAATTCAGATTCAGTTTGCTTAACACGCTTGCCAGCCTGTTGGACCTGCATGCTGTTCATCTTTTTATACAGCTGTGCCGCTCCGGCGCCAATTATTTGACTTGCTTGGCCCATTGCTTGTTTTGAAGGCATAGCTAAACCAATAGCTACCCTTGCTGCAAATACTTGTCCAGCGAAACCCATTTTCGTTAACCTATCCTATTCCTTGAAAACTTACATTTCTCTTCTTTCCAATCATTGCGTCATATTTGGCACGTTTTTCCATATACATGTGCCATGTTTGTCTTATCTCTGGCTTATTTTTAGATAATGAAGTAATATCACTATCTGTATATCCATCCATTGCATGTAACATCTCGTGTTCATTGAGGGCTGCAAGCAGTCCTTTCAATTCAATTCGAGGAGTTCTTTTTATATCATTCCAACTCATGTGCAAATTTTTCATGAGAGGGATGTATATTAATACCGCATCAGGCGATTCCGTCATCAGATGGTAAAATTTTCGGATTCAGAGCTCTCTATTCCCATTATGTGGTTTGAGATTTTATATCTCAAAGAGGTGGGTAACATCCCCCAGTTTTCTGCCATTATACTAGCATTTGCTGGTTGTTTCTTATTAGCTTTTTCAATCATGTGCACAATTCGGTTGTTTCCTACTTTCGAATAATGTTCCATTTTCTCTTCTTCAGTAGCGCCCTCTGGGAGTGCTCCCATTTTAGGCTCTTCTTCTTCTACTAATTCACAGAAGTGAAAGTTAAATTCTTTACCTCTGAAATCTACACTACTATTCTGCACTTCATCAGTCAGTGCAATTAAGTCTTCTATGCTCCACGAGCTGTTCGTTTTCTTTTCTTCTTTTGTCATTTAAATCAATTCCTTTGTTCTTTAGAAGGGGAGGTCAATCCTCCCCCTCAGACTACTTTACCTAATCTATAGGCCTGTAGTTGTTGCTGTGACGTTAGCACCAGCAGCCAATAATGGAGTTACATAAGTCATAAACTCCAATGACTCTTCGGCTGTTCCGTCAGCATTTAGTGTTACTGTATGTCCTTGTACACAACAATTTGGTATTGAGAAGGTTTCTACACCATTTTTCAATTCCAAAAACAATCTGTAACCGTGAGTTGTAGTTGGTTCTTCTAAACCGTCCCATGGGTCGGCTGAACCACTTATACCCCAGCGGTATCCGTTGTTAAATACTAAGTCCCAGTTCATATCTATCTTCTTTCGAGTGAGTGTTACAGTTGTCTCTTTCTTTGCTTCGACTTTCTGAACAGAACGTAGACCGAAATAGGTAACGTCCTCGTCGACTGCTCCAATAGACAAATCACAACCAGTCAAATCTACAACTAAATTACCGAAAAGGTCGTGAGTACCTGCGGTTACAATACCAGAAGCAAGTGCTTCTGCAAATGTAGTGTATCCTGCGGCACCAGTTCCTACGGTAGTAGCGGTTGTGCCACTAAAGTGTAAACCTAATGTAGATTCTGTGGCGATGTAAGCATTCATGTCCCTACCTAAAAAGTAAGTCATATTATCACCAATCTCCTGCGACTAAGTCCGCATTATCGAATGTGTTAGAACCTGTAGTTAGCGTTGGCATTATTGTAGAGCCGAATTCGAGGGTTTCCTCGGCTGCGCCATCTGCATTTAATGTCATAGTGTGACCTGTCCATTCACACCCTCTTAGGGCGTAAACTGGTCCCGCTGCTGCATTCTTAAGTCTAACGTGGATTCTGAATCCATACGGCCTGTTAGCTGCTGTTTGACCCTTAACGAATTTAGGGTTTTGTCTACCGTCATTAATATTCCAAGCAGAAGTTCCATCCCAGATAACTCCAAATCGTGCTCCCATTCTTGCAGCATCTGCATTACTTCCATAGAAAGTAGACGTTTTGCTTGGTCCGTTGAATAAGATATCAAAATTATCATTTGTCTTCTTTTTGGTTATTGTAACGGTATTTTCTTCTCTTAACTGAACTTTGTGGGTGCTAGTTTGTCCGAAGAATGGACCAACATCTTCATCACTAACCCCTATACTGACATCAACGCCAGTTACGTCTGAAAGTAAACCACCAGATATAGATGCCCCATTCTCCATTGACGGGAATACAGCGCTGCCAGTAGCAACAACTGCGGCTTCTCTTGATGTAATCCCTACAGAACTATCATCGCTCTGTGAGGATTCCGTGGTGACGAATACTTCAACGTCTCTTCCTAGGAAATATACCATACTATCTTTTCTCCTTTTATTGTCTAGACAACATTACGTTAACATTTCACTCGACTATTTTTATATACTCAAGTCTAGTATATAAAGCTTATGCTCCTTCGTACTATTTTTAAGCACCAACTTCCTTATATTTTCTTCCAGCGGCCCCACCTGCACCAGAACGACCGGCTCTAATGAACGGTAATGTCCACTGTAAAACTCCTTGATTACCGGGTGCTCTTTGGTTCGCCCAAGGACTATTATCTTCAAAGTAAGCTCTGTTACCCTCCCATGTATTTGCATCAGAACGAGTCTTCCAATGTTGTTCTCCAGCACTCATTTTCTTTTTTATTAGAGACATGAATTCTCCACTACCACCCATGTTTTTATTAATATTATTTATTATTTTAGCATTAAGTGCAGTAATTATATCTTTATTACCTTTTATACCTACCTCTACGTGTGGAGCTATACTAGTAAGTTCTCTCAATAGCATATCTCCTTCTAATTGTTTACCTAAGAGTTTATCAATAGATGCATTTCTATAATATTCATCCATCATTTGTTGTTTAAGTCTAGTATCTCTATAAGATTGCCATTTAGTATCATTAGCAAACATAGCACTACCTACTAAATCTATAAAGAATCTATTACCATCTCGCATTGCTACAGATACTGGGTCTGAGAACTCAGCTCCTGTTCCATGAATAACCCAATTCCATGAGACTAAATATTCTTTATTTTGTTTAGCTATATAAAAGGGAGCTACAAATTCAAAACCAGTTCCCTCTCCTCCCTGCGCCATTGCGTCTATTAAACGCACAGCAGTCTGTCTAGCCTGAAATGCTCCTCCTGCATCTATATCACCACCAAAACCTTTAGTACCTTCTTTTATTCCCATTTGTTCTAATTGACCTGCTACTACGTTTAATCTTTGTGATATATCTTGAGTTTCAAATGCAAGTTCTTGAAATGCATTGTTAATTAAATCTGCTTGTAATTGATTAAAATCATTGATTACTTTCTCAGCAGTTGCTACATCAGGTACTGTAGTCTTAAATCCTGCCGATTCAAAAGCAGCTGAATATCCTCCTTTTTTATAAAGACTAGCAGCAGTGATTTCTATACCTACTGATTGGTCCTTTTCTAAATTAATTAATTTCTTCATATCTTTACCAGCAAGACTATCTAAACTTCTTAAAGTATAAATTAAATCACCCTCAGCTCCTTGTGTTGATATATCTACATTCTGACGATTACCTTTAGTAAATGTTCTGCTATACTCTTTAGGTAAAGCACCTACTTTACTACCCTTTAAGAACTGTTGATTTTTATTTATATCTCTAGCATTCCATTTTTTAACTAGGTCTGGATTGTCTATACCTATCTTAGTGGGGTCATCCATTAATTTGTTTGTAAGAATACCTATACCCAATTCTTCTGGTGATTCCCCACCATAATTTACTCCTTCAGTCACAGGGTTTTTATTTACACTTGGGTCTGATTCAGCATCTGCGTAAGCTTTTGTAATATCAGTAAGAACAGATTGTTGAAATTCCTGAGATGCCGATGCTAAGAATCCTCTACCGGGCAACCATGCAGGATTACTACCAAAAGTTTTACCTGTACCTCCTACTAATTTATTAAGAGGAGCTTTAAATGGTAATCCTCTCCATAAATCTTCAGGACCATCTGAAGTAGGATAATCCAACATACTTTCTGGTTGAGTTAAATTTCTATCATTTTGAGCAAGTTTATCTAATAATTCGTGTAAATTTTCAAATTTATCTAAATTACCAAATGTCTGACCAGCATCTCTCCAATCACTAGGGGCTATAACACCTCCTTTAGAACCAGTTCCTGCTACTGTCATCTTACCTATTGTTTTACTCATAGAATCCCAATTCCTAGTAGCACTAAATGAAAAGGGCTGCTTAGCTCCTGCACCACCATGTAAACTACGCAAATTAACTAACCACGAAGCAACATTACCTCCATATAACCAATGTACATAAGGTAATAATGTATTCTTTACATAATCTGATTGATTAGAACCTTGATTGGCAGGACTATCTTTCTTTAAAAAATCAAAAGCTTCAGTTCCTCCTATAGAAGGACCCCATTCTAAATAACTCTCATCCCCTTTAGAAAACACCGAAGTACCGGGATTATTAGAAAATATATAATCTCCCTGTGCCTCAAATGCTTTTATCTTACTCTGTGCCATAAAAGGCACAAATCCCATCATTACCTGTCTATAAACATTCTGTCCTTGACCACGTTCAAATTTATTAGGTAGTGTCCACTTAGCCATGCTTATCTGAAATTCTCGAAACTAATACCCATTGTAGCAGTAGCTCCCCACAGTTCTAAATCGGCATCATAAGCTACATCTGAGAATCCATTATAATTTCTTTCTATAATTTGTACCTTAGTAGCATCGAAACTTAAATCCATGAGACTATTTGCCACATTGAGCATAGCCCAATTTAATAACCTCCTTTGTTTATATACTTCTGTAGAACTACCACCATCGGGGGTGATACTCTTAGAAGAAGTTTTATCTACTAT
>Ga0080013_1000403_pt1 | contig 61026 bp, 71 predicted proteins | sample ETNvirenome_6_85_FD_69236 | JGI IMG/M metagenome (GOLD analysis project Ga0080013, IMG submission 69236) | Marine viral communities from the Pacific Ocean - ETNP_6_85 (SPADES assembly) (version 2) | ecosystem: Environmental > Aquatic > Marine > Oceanic | place: Pacific Ocean | collected 2013-06-19 | reverse complement strand
GTATCATATTCCCCACCAACCCCAGTATACCAAGCCTCATTATCACTGAAGACAAACTCAGCCTTTCTGGAATCCCCAGAGTTAACAGTATATAATGTATTTGAAACCCCTGCTGTTCCTGCCGCGCTATCAATGAAATCTATAGTCGCTTTAACGAATTCGTCCTTATGAAAGAGAGACTCCTTGGAGACTAGCCCACCCCACACTTTAGGTGGGGTGGATTCATTAAAAACACTGAAGGGAAACTGCTTATCCGCATCTACTGTCCTTATTGTAACCCTCCTAACAAAGATATGCTGTTCAATCACATATAGTGAGTCCAGTGTCTCGTCGCCGGATCGTGTCTGCTTCTTTTCAAAAAGAATGTATCCGTCCCCCTCAGTAAAGGCATCACTTGATACTACTGGCATGTCTGATGCCAATGCGGGGGAGGCATCATTGAAAGCAGAGCGTAAGGTCACATACGTCCTGACAACGGTATCAAAGCGGGGGCTACCTGCGCCAGCCGCTTGAAACTCCCAGTTGTAGTCATCTTAGTTGGGGCGATCCTTAACGGAATACCAATCCTAAAATTGCCCTTGGTCATTATCCCCGTTCTTGATAAGGGCTAACTTGAAGTTGGGGAATCGAGTGGTATCAGGATGTGCTGTGCCGTAAGCATTGTCATCAGCGGTTGCCGCCGAATTTACATTCTTACTGGCATCTACGCGCTCAACGACAACAAGGTCAGCAACCTTCGGGGTTGCAAATTCAATTACCCGTTGCCGTCTGTTAGAGGATATTGGCATGGGGTGTTGGGGTTATGCAGTGGTGCTTGCTAAGACTATTACTTTCAAGATGTCTCCTACGGGGGAGCCAGACTCTGCCGCGAATGTAAAGGCGGTTGTGAATGTGCTAATGGACATACGCGGGACAAGCAAAGCAGAAGCACCAGCACTCTTTAGGTCAATATCACCCAAGCCGTTGTTAGAACTTACTATGCTGATTTTCCCGTTATTAGCAACGGGGGCTTCATAATAAACAGCTACTATCTTAGCAATTGCGGCCACCTCTGCCATCGCGGGGTCAAGTATTTTGTGGGCATTAGCGGCTCCATCATCCCCTATGCGTTGGTTGCAGTCTATATCAAATTCACCACCACCCCCATAACCGTCATCCCCACTAGTATGCTCTAATGTAGGTTTGTTGTCCTTACTCGCGTTCTGCCACCGCATAGTAATATTATTATCTGCGTGTTTGCACTTGAAGGTAATCTCAAAAGCAATATCAACGTCATCGGTTATCGTGTTAGTCCCGCCAATAACATGGGTTGAAGTAGCACCCACGCCAGTTACACGGGCTGATACAACTTGCTTTAACTGGGATGTGCTAAGTGCCATTTTACCTACTCAGTTTTTTCTCAATCGAAATAAGGAAACCACCACCCATGTCGCCGCCGTCCCCTCTGTCATCCCCATGCTCAGAATCGGCGGCTTCCTTGCCGTGAAGCAAGTAATCGTGGATGGCGGTTAAGTAGTCATTAACAAGGGTGGTCTTTGACTGCACCCAGCCCTTGGAAAGTTTAGCGTCCGCTTCAGGGTCGCTTTCAATATGCTTCACTAACTCGCAAGCCTTGGCGTGGGCAGCGCGTAAGTCATTGCCCGACATACGGGCATCTTCTGATTCATCAGACCCATGCGGGTTGTCACCTTTACTGGCGACATCCTTACTATGGTCAGCTTCAAGCGGGCTGTCGTTATACATCAGACTACGGCGGGGGCTTCTTCGGGAGGTGCGCCCTGATCGCGGTAAAGCTGGATTGCAAACTCAGTCATGCTGAGATCACCGGAAGCGATCCCCTCTGCGACAGCGGGGTCGTTCTCCAAGACAGAGCGTATCTGCTGGAGCTTCTGCTGGTCTTCAGGGGAGCTTGGGTCATACTCAGCCCCGTGAACTACCTGATAGAGTTGCAGCAATATACCCTCATCGGGGAGCGGTGCTTGTTCCTCCTCAACAGGGATGGGTGCTTCGGCTTCAGGAATAGGGGCATCGTCTTCAGGCAGGTTGGCGAGGACTTCGTCAATCATGGACGCTTCGTCAGTCTCTACATCCTGCCCAGTGTTGGTGGCTTCCGCTTGAGCGGCAGCAATCCCTTCCTCGTCGTATTCAAATTTTTTATCTCCTACTTGTGGCATGATATTAAATGGTTGTAAATAAATAACCCCGATCCCCTTCTTTTTCAAGAGGATCGGGGATTCTTGTGAAATATGGATTGTGGAGTTTAGCCAGTTCCCGTAGTAGCGGAAACGCTCACATCTGTAATTGCACTCATAAAGGCAGATACAGTAATTGCTTTTATTTTCCGCTGGGACATATCATACACAAGCACTAAATCCTGCGTAGCGATTTTGTTGGCGGCTCCCGCATTAGAAGCGTCCAACTCAACAGTAGCAAGTTGCTCTAAAATGGGTGCGTCATCTAAAGTTGGCATAATTTTTTAAGGAGTTATGCGGGGTTCCGTTTTACGGGAACCCCGCTTTAGAATTAGGCGGCAGGTGTCGAGCTATCACGCTTGAAGAGGATCACAAATCCGAAATCGGTTTTGATCGGCTTCGATGCGGAAGCAAGAACACCACGGAAGAATCCAATGTTGCCATCGGGATTCAGCAGAACGTCAGGGATGTTCAACCACTTGAAGTCTCCCTTATAATTTGTGGCGTTGAACGTCACCCCACCAGCACCACTAAGTGGAGTAGGAATCTGGGACTCCATAACATCAGGGTGGATAACGTATGCGGCTTCAAATTCAGCGGTATCGTAACTAGCATTCATGCTGATTACGCCAGCAGTAGACGTATACGGCAACACTTTAGTAGGAATACCACTGGAAGGTATGGCGAAGCGAGGCGCAGTATCATCAATAAGATGGTAGAAACCACGGAAGCTCTTCTCAATTCCAAGAGGAGCAATCAGGTCACTGACCTTCGCATTGTTGTAACGCACATCGTCACGGAATCCTGCCTCAGTCTGAAGCTGGTAAGACGCCTCAGAGGAGCAAACAAGTCCAAACACTGGGCGACCATTCTCACGACCATAGGCATTGTTACCAGCACCCTTGCGGATAAGATTAAAGTAAATCTTGTCCAAGATAGCGTTGGAGATGTTAGCCATAGAGTCCTCGGCAGAGGTTCCCGCGCCAGCAACAGATGAGTGTTCGACGTTGACCGTAGTCGCAGTAGATGCCCCAACAATATTCATGCCCTCGAATGCTTCGGTGGCAGTTGTGTTACCAGTATCTGTATCATCAACAAGAGTCTTGATGGCAGAACTTGCAGTTTCGCAAATAACAATGTTAGCGGAAAGACGCTCAAACTCATCACGGTAGCGAGTCTCCCATGAAAAACGGGCGGACTCTGAAAGTGCATCAGTAATAGCTCTAAGCTGTTCAGTGCGGTGAGCGGCAAAACGAAGGTCGTCCACGGAAATACGGGGAGACTCAATTGCTGCTCTCTGGAGGTTATATTGCTTGACCTTTTTGCTCAAGTGGGCATACGCCTTAGTCTGAGCAGCTTCGACTTTCATCGCATCTGTCAGGTCGTTATCAAGAGTAGAACTAAGCTCACGGTCAGTGCCAAAAGCAGTTCCACCAAGTGAATTAGCAACATCACCCCAACTATTTCCGATAACAGAAGTGTCACCAGAAGTTACGGGTAATACGCGGTCATAAATCAGAGTTGTCAGGTTATAGCCCGACTCGTCAGGAAAGGTGGTTTGTTTAATCAAGTCAATCCACGGACTTGTGTGTAGTGTCTGCTTATGAATATCACCACCAATCCTGTTCGCTTCTTCAGCAAGGACGGTGTTGATAGTAGAAGCAAAGTCAGTTGTAAATGTCTGTGCCATTTTAAATAAAAGTTAAATAATAAAGGATAGAGCAGCCCCCGTTCGATGGGAGCCGCATTGTTAAGCTGTCTTGTGAACCCTGTCTCCTTTAGAACTAATCGTGGCTAGAGCAACCTGTAACAAGATTCGCGGTGAATGGGACACAGCCCAGTGTTGCGGGATCATTAGAACTATTCATGGCTAGAGCAACCTGCAATCCGTTAACGGTAGAAAGATAAAGGGATAATTGTGGGGGGTCAATGGCTAATTTGTAGCCTACTTAGGGGTCGTGTGATTCCCGTTATACAGCTTAGTCATTACCTTATCCATGTCTAGCTCAAGCATGGAGATTTTAAGGTTCTGCTTAACGTCGTCTGGGAGGCTTCCGCTCCCCCATTTGCCAGCAGGCCAGTCTCTGACAAAAATTGTGTGTTTCTCCACGTCCTTTGCCATCATCTGGATTTGGAAATTATTGTGTGCAACTGAGCTTTGCAGGTTGCTTGCCCACCAGACTATTCCTGCCGCTTGAACTGCCAGCCCTACCCCCAATGAAATAAGGAACTTAGGGTCTAGACTGCTGGACTTGTTGCTGGACGCGCTCATCGATCAAATTCTTTGCTCCCTTTGAGGGCTTGTTGAAGGTATCATCAATCAGGATGAGGGGCAATATCTCTGCCAATTTGTCATTCATGGCGTCTACCTGCTCAGAAAGCACCTCTTGGGTAGCCTTGATCTCTACCAAGTTAGAGTCTATACGGGTGTCAATTGTCTGCACTCCGTTCCATAGCTGAACAGCAGCCCCCAAGAATACCGCAGTAACGAGGACAGTAACTGCATTGGATACAACTTTATTCCACTCCAGCGTCATCCTTCAGCTTCAGCCGCTCCCACACGATGTTCTCAGCAAGGTGGCTATCCTTCGTGCTGGGGTGGACGTTGGTATTCTCCTTCAACCACTCTAGTGCATTATCCAGCCCCGTCTTATACAAGGCACAACGGTGCTGGAGGTGGAGCTTCTGTATTTTAAGTGACTCATAGTCAACGTAGAAGCCATACTCCATTTCAGGGGTGCATTCCAAATGATTATGGTAGTCCGTATTAGAAACGTGGCTTGAGGGCACGATGTTTTACTTTGTAACTACGCGGTGCCTAAAGCGGCATCAATTGCTTCAGTGAAACTAAGGCTGCTGGAAGCGCGGCGCGTCCCGTCAGCAGCGGGTGTCCCCGACATCGTGGGTTCGGCATCCTCATACTCAGCCAGCTTACTGGTCAGGGCTTCTGACTCCTTCTGGGAAGCAATATACTCACGCACAATCACGGGGAGTAACTGAGCAGCTACGGCATTGTAGGCAAAGTCCACGGGGTGGACAACACTGGGGTCTGTCCCAGCAGCCTTCTCCTGTATGGAATCCATGTTCAGCCCGTCCACTCCACTCAGGAAGGGCAGCTTCTCGTTAACACGCTTGACCACATTGCGGGTGACGTTGGCGCGTAACTCTGCGCGTTCCGCAGCTTCCATATTCTTCTGCTGCTCGTCCATCAGTTGTGCTTCATTCAGAGCGGCATCGGCATTCTGAATAAGCTGCTGCCTGCGTTGCAGGACGGGGCCAATATCCTCAATCACGCGATACACCCGCGCCCTGTCCCTGTCAGATGCGGAGGGCAGCAGGGACTCAATAGCAGCATCCTGCTTGTCGGCATCAGATAAAGCGATGGCATCAATCAAGGCATCGGCATCCGCCTCATACTTGTCGGCAATCTCGTTTGCTTGGTTCAGGAGAGCGTTCAGGGGTGTAGAAACCGCCTGCTTATATGCGTCAGTAGACTCAAGGTCACTGAAGACTTTCTCCTGCTCATAGGAAGCTACCTTCTCCTGAAGCTGGTCTATGTCGCGGTTCTCAACCAAACCGGACATCTCCTGCATCTTGGCTTCCTGCTCCTTCAGGGTTTGGCGAAGCTCCTCCACCTCTGAACGGTTGGTCTTGAGTTCGGCTTTGAGTTGCTTGAATCGGGAAGCTGCCTTGGGTGTCCAATCATCCCCGATGTCTTCGGAAAGACTCTCAAGGGGGTCGTCGGTAGCCTCCTTCGTCTCAGGCTCTGCTTCGGGGGTAGCTTCGGGTGTAGCTTCAGGGGCTGCTTCGGGTGCTGCGGCTTCAGGTTCCGCAGCCGTTTCAGGCGGCGGGTTCTCGAACTTTGCCAACGCAGCGTCCAACGCATCCGTGAAACTGGCGGGTTCTTCACTGGCATCGGGTAAATCAGCAACAGCGTCTGTTACTTCGGGTGGGGCTTCTTCGGCTACTGCGGTGTCTGTATGTGTGTCCATTCTTCAGCGGGTTTGGGTGTGGCTCCTTTGACCTTGGTTAGTTTATGTAAATCATTGAAAGCATCACGATAGCCAGCATACCATGCGAGTCGGTTGCTATTGGTTGCGCTATCGGTGGTGACGGAACTATAGGCTGGGCCTGCGACTTCTTTAAGCGTTGCAACCGCCTCCTGCAAAGTCGAAGAACCCATGATCTCTCGCAGTTCCTCAATTCTTTTAACATCTCTAAACCACCTGTCCAATGGGACAGGTAACACTATATCTTTTGCCATATCTTATAAAGATTCCCGCATCTCCATGACGTTCTTGGCATCACGCATGGCTTGCTCCTGATCGAACTTGGCCTGTTTTATGCTCATGTCAAGTTCGGCCTTTTGCTGTGCAATCTGCATCTTGACCTGATGCTCCTGCATCTTGGAATCAGCGGCACTTATCCCCGCTTCGGGTGGTGCCTCCTGTCCTTCGGGGGCGGCTTGGGCAGCATCACGCTGCATCTTCTGCACCTGCTTGGAAGTATTGTTGATCATCTCTTCCGCATATTGCAGGGACTGCTTTGCCTCACCTATCATCGCTTCAGCGGACGGGTCGGCAGCAAGTGCCTGCACCGTCTCCCCGATGTGCTGATAAAACGCCTGTAGCGCGGGCAGCGATTGCACGGGGTCAGCGGCTCCTGCATTAAGCTGTTCAATAATCTGCATCATTGCAGGAACGTGTAACTGCAAGTGTGCCCCGTGTAGCTCATTTGAAACTACGGGAACGGGTGCGCCTGCTGTTAATTCCTGATTCTCGAAGAACGCAATCTTGTTATCCACAGTCGGGCGGGCTTCCTCCTGCTGTGGGGTATACCTGTCAGCGAGGTCGTGGCCTACGCGAGTTGACACAATATCCCGTGTGAGGTTTTTGCGTCCCACCTCGTCGAACGAACCGCTTATTGCCTGCAACTCGCGCAAGGCTACAAGCCTATTGGCGTAAGACCCGTTGCCAATAGACCGGACTGCTCTGGTGCGGGTAATGTCCAGACTTGTTATGAAGGACTTCGCAATCCCGCGCTGCTCACACCGCTTGTAAAATTCTTTCAGGGAGGGGTCGCTCTTCTTGTTACTCACGATTCGCCGCACCACCTCGCGTAGTAAACGGTTCCAACTTGCGTAAAAAAGATTCAGGCTCGCACCAGATAAGCGGGTGCTGACATCCATGTCGGCAACCACCTGCATCTGATTCCTGTATGGTGATCCCTGTTGCGCTCCGTAAGTGCTGACGGTGTCAGTGTTCAGGGCAAGCTGTTGGGATATGTCCTGCAAGGCGGGCTGCACAGCGGTGCTGAGATTGGGGACGGCTTTTTCAATGATATTGACGTTGGGGGACAGGACAGCGTATGCCCCGTAGTAGGTGAACCCCAACTCGTCCAAGGCTCGCTGGGACTCAGGCTGCACCATCACGGCAGAACCCAACATGGCTCCGTCAATCATCTGGCAGCGTAAACGGTTGCTGGTCTGGATGTGGTTGAAAATTCTGTGCCCCAGCCCACGAATTGAATGGTAGGTGCCATTCGACCCCACACCGTAAGTGAACATCACATAGGCTTGTTCAGGCTTCTCGTAGCGGGATATCTTCTCGTAAAGAAATTCTTTCGGGGAGTTCTCCGCGCAAAGGTAATGTGAAATACTGCCGTCCATCTCACGAACCCAGAAGTGCAGGACACTGACTGTGGGGTTCTGATATCCTGCGGACATATCGTTGTTCTTGAACTCTGCCTGCAAGGACTCCCAATCAGAATACGCATTGGAACCCCCACGCCCTTTCGTGGTGACGTTTTTCATTAGCACACGCTTCACCTCGTTCACATCCCAGCCGACACGCTCTGCTGCTTTTTCATTCTTGATGAAGGCATAAAGCTCATGCAGGTGGTAGTTCCTGCGCCCGATAGCAACGTCAATTGCGTTTTCGGACGCAGGAGTTTGGCGGGGGATCAGGATGTCAGCGAAACTCCCAACCCTGAACTGCCAATCGTCGGGGGTGTCAAAATAAGCAACGCCAACTCCGTGCTTGATGAAAGTGTTACAAAGGCGCAGGTAGTTGCTGTGGAACTCAGGCCAACTTCGCAGGAGGTGCGTAATCTCTTCAGCGACGATATCTTCCTGCGGCTTGATCTCTGAAGCCTCTCCCTCCGTGCCCTTAACCTCAACGAGACGCTCAAGCGAGGAATAGAGATCGACGTAAGCGGAAAGTGAAATATCCAGCAGGCGTTGTGCTTCACCAAAGTTCAAGTTGGTCTTTAAGCCCTGACCACTTACGGCGAGCCTTCCACTGTCGTAGGGGTTCGCCCCGTCAAACATTGCGTCCACGCGGGCGCGGTTGCCAGATGATCCCTCGTCGGCTTTGCGTAATGAAGCGAAGAGGGCTACCGCGCTCTTGACATCCTTCAATCGGCTTTTGACGGGCTTACCTTTTTCGTCAAGGGAACCCAAACCCTCAAGTGCTTCAATCTCCAATGTTTCGCTAGGCATATGTAACCCAAAATCTAATTCTTTTTAGCGTCGCATCAAGGGCTAATAAGGCCACGCCATTCGGACGATGTCGTCTACCCTTATACATCGACGCATTCCCGAATAGTCATACAGGGTCATGTAGGGGTGACCGTTCTTCAAGCTGGCTCTGACCATGTATCGCTCGCCCGCATTCCGTCCACGCTTCGGAGGGTCGATGCAATAGACGGCACCGTAATTCGTCACGGCATATCTGTGCCACTCTGGAACGGGTCGCGCATTCAGGGTATCACATATGTCTTCAAGACTCAGGGTAGGGGGAGACTCCCCGAATAATTTCTGGGCGAGCTTTTCGGAGTCGAAGAAGTGTTGTTTCCCGTTGTCGTCATAAACTTGAGCAAACCAGTGGGAACTTTGCTTCCGAAGACGGAGTCGTTTGTTGTTGCGATAAACGAACCCGTGTTCATCTATCTCGTATTTAGAGGCATAAGGGACGGGTAGTCGGGCTGGTTGGGTTATAGTGGTAGACTCCATAAATACAGGTAAAACAGAAAAGAATTGAGTCAACCCCCTTATATAACTTTTTTCTACTACTAGGTGTAATTAATTGCCTTTTTGCAATTAATTACACCCACCTCTCCAGAAACTTTTCACCCACTCTGGAAATGTAAAACCACTAAAACACATCTAATTAAACTATACCAATCAATTATTTACCCCCGCTTATTCCGCACTACCTCGCTCACCTGAAACAGCCTGAAGGCGATTCGCCCGCGCTAATTTGATGCGCTCCTTGTTATTTTCGTAGTATTCCCTGTTATACTCACGCTGCCTTTCTGCCCACTCAGGGTCGATTTCGGCGTTTAATTCGCGTTTTCTGCGTATGCGCTCTTTGTTCTTTTCGTAGTAAGCGCGTTGATATTCCAAGCGTCTTTGCTTGTTATCTTGGTAATAGCGTTGCTTTTTCTCATTGGGCATTCTTATTGATATGCGCGGTCACCCAACTGTCAAATTTTTTCCTACGCACACACATATAGATGCTAGTTGGGCTACGAAAAACGGGAGCCGCACGGGTGGCGTGTCTCACGGTTCGTAGCTGCTCGCTTCGCTCGCTTGCCACGCTCGCTCCGCTCGCAATGGTAAGGGATACACCGGAACCAGTGACTCAGGATGCATGAACCATTGAATCACTCTGGAGGAGCCACGCTCGCTCCGCTCGCAAGTAAGGGAAGAAAGCCAAGCTGGAGCCTTGGGCGAGCGGTGCTGGAATGCTGGGCGCGTGGTTTGAGGTCGCGTTGCTGGTGATGCGATCCCTGAATCCTGATTCACTCAGCCTGAATCCTGTTCCATTGTTCCATGTGGAACAATACGCTGATGCGTTCCACATGGATCACTGTTCACTTGAACAGCATTGAAGGTAGCAGGAATGGGGCTGAAAAGGAAGCTCCATATTTGCGATTCTAGAGGGGGCACCCCTAATTAGGGTATAACCCTACCAAAGTCCATTCAAAGCCAATACAGGGCATCCTGAAGCCTATGATAATTATAGTCATAACCCACTCATACTCAAGGAGTTACAAAGAATTGGTCAATAGTCACAACTCGTTGGATGTCAGGGAGTAACACCTAACGCAACTATGTTGCAAGTAGTCATAAGTCGTTGAGTATCAACACCCATTTTTTACACAATATCTTATAAAAACGTGTGTAACTTTAATCCTAGTCCCTAATCTGCTTTATAGAAATTATAGTGAACCTCAAACAAATATCAAATAAGTATCAAACAGATGTTGACAGGGATTCAAATCTCTTCATAGTGTTGAGCATGAACAAAACCAAAACATCACGCATCAATCAGCATGGTCATCTTGTCAACATTTCCGACGGCAAAATGACGCGGGGCACATTCCAGCCCGATCCTAAGCGACTCACTGGTGCCCAAGAATCAGTCACCATCAACGGCATCAAAGTGCCACCGCTGGTGCGCATCACCAATGGATATCTCAAGGGATTAGATGCCCCCGTAGTGAAGGCTGAACCATGCACGATTGGCATCCACTACAAGCGATGCGTGGGCAATACGGCTGCCGTTCGCATCTGGGTATGGGCACTCCACCCAACCACTGGCGAGGATATCTATCAGGCTTACCATGTTGCCAATTACATTGACAATCGCTGGGAAGATAAAGGTGAGTTGTTCTCTCAGTTTCTCGCCACTGCCGATCCCCGTTTTCCCCTTGAGCTTGCATAACGAATCCTGATTCCTGAACCACTGAACCACTGAACCACCAACCACCGACTACCACCAACCATGAGCAAATTCACAACTGACCAAGCAATCACCAACGAGGCTGAAGCATTAGCCGATGCGCTATGCTCGAATTGCCTTGAGCTAAATGACGAATTCCTGAATCGCCACTTTTCAACAGAGGCTGCTGATATTCTCAAGAAGTTGCCCTGCGAAAAGGAGCGGGCATTTGTTTTAGATAGCCACTTGAAAGATGACAACTGGAGAACCTTATCGGGATACGACGAAGGTGCTGACATTAACATTCCAATTGGTGAAATCGAAATTCAATTCGATAGCTCACCGGAGGAATTCTTCGCTGACCCTAGCGATTGGACTATCAACGGCAATCTAGCCTATACCACCTTGGATGGAATCTGCTGGACACTCGATCTCAAAGAATTGCAAGCTGACGTCTCCGATTTGCTAGAGAGTGAATAAGTAATTCCCTTATCCTGAATCCTAAATCCTAAATCCTGAATTGACGACCATGAAAAACTTAATTTACGACATACTCAAAGTGGGCAATGCCTTTTACGTTGCGATCTATGACGGTGATGAACTGCTCTACGAGAGTGACACATTCGACACCGTAGGCGAAGCCAAGGATCACGCCAACAAGTCGATGATCGAATTGCTTAAACCATCAAAATGGAAAAGCTGGATCACCCGTCTTCCCATCGATTAGTTCCCCTGAATCCTAAATCCTGAATCCTGAATCCTGAATCCTGAATCCTGACTACCATGACCACTGATATTATTGTCCTCGCACTGCTCTCATTCTTCTACCTTTCCACTGGCATCATTGCCCTCTGGTTGTTCGCTGAATTCCTGCAAAAGATTGTCCAGCTTGCCAGTTTTATCATTGATATAGCCAAGGGAATTGACACATCAGATTGCGATTGGAAGTTTATATTTGAAGAGCTATAAAATAATTAAAGTTTTCTCTGGACATACTCTAATCCCTCGCCATAGTATACATCATGGAAAGACAATACAAGAAAATCACCATCACAATCTGCGACGAAGACTCCAGCGTGATAACTGCCCTATCCACTGCTGACATGGAAGAGGATTGGGATGACCTCGAACCCTGCGAGGCGACTCCCGTTGACGTCGCTGAAAGCATTCTCGAAGAAGTAAAGCGACTCCTCAACACCCCCCACTTCAAAGCTCCCGCCGATCAAGAGTAACCTGAATCCTGAATCCTGAATCCTGACACCTGAATCTACCATGTTAAAACACACACTCCTTCCTGCCATCATCCGCGACTACATTGCCTTGTGCGTTTCGTTTTTCCTACGCTCACATCGATTCGGCAAGCACCATAGGCAGACCTGCACCCTGCTCTACAAGGCTTGCAACACCATCCTCGCTAATGAGCTTGCCGATGCTCGCCATGACAGGCAAACATTCCGCGACACCTTCAGGCTCTGGAGGCGTGTCGCAAAGAGAACTAAAAAATAATTAAAGTTTTTACTGGACAACATCTAATCCCTCGCCATATTATTATTATCATCAGCAACCACTACCATCCAAGCTACCATGCCTAGATACGATTTTGAATCAAACTACGAGACTGACGAACACGGTGTCCAATACATCAATCAGTCTTCCGATCCCTACCACGTTGACATCTGCAAGTGCTGCGCTGGCACGGGCGATGCCGAAGTGCTGCTCGAAATAGCAGAGACTGTCTTCACCAATGAGAAGACGGGTTACCGCTACCGCGATGGCAAGACTTTCCTGTGCTGCAAGGAGGCGACGAACAAGTTTGATTCGCCTGAAGCAATGGCTTCGAGCATCAACGGGCTGGAGAACGCTCACCCCTGCTACGCGGATGAAGCTGCTGCTGGCGACCCAGTTTTCTGCATCGTCTGCGAAGACAGGCTGGGCAAGTCTGACTATTAATCTGAATCCTGAGTCCTGAACCAACCTACCAACCACTACCAACTACCATGAACAAACCGAACCGCAATCTGGCTGACCTTCGCAAGCGCAATATCGCCAACCGCAATCTGGAGGAGCTTCGCAAGCGTCATCTAGATGACCTTCGCACCGCTCTTCGCAAGCGGACTGACCTTCGTAATCGCCCGACTCTGGATGACCTTCGTAAACGCCACATCGCTGACCTCCGTAACAGCAAGCGGACTAACATCCGCAACCACCCGAAGACCAATATCCGTAACCGATAACCGTCATGCCATCCTTCACAACCAAGGCAGCAATTGCCTCAAGCAGCAGCATCCGCAATGCCAAACGTGCTTGTTGCCTCGCTGATCCCACAAAAACATGGTGGCATTCCCAAGCTCCTTGGAAAAAGCCTAAGTCATGGAGGGGATCAACGCTTGCCAAGCGCATCTCTGCCAAAGCAGAACGCAAGCAAGCAAAGATTAACCTAAAAAATAATTAAAGTTTTTCCTTTACAGCATCTAATTCCTCGACATAGTATATAACATCAGCAACCACTAACCTACCAACCAACCATCCAAACTACCATGAGCGATACTAAAATACCTGAAGCAGCAGAAGAATCATTCCTTGATGACGAGAGCAGATTGATCCACGCCGAACTCTGGTTCGACCAAGAGCCACATGGTCTAGTCTCAACTTGTCAACTCACAGTTGATAGTGAGGATCACGATTACCGTGACACTCCATGCTCGTCACTCAGCTTTGCTTTAGACCATGGAGGATTGGACTGCGACGATGCTCCCAATTGTCTGGTCGAAGTTGACTTGCCAACACTCCACAAAATCCACGCATGGGCATTGTCCAAAGGATACTAAAAAATAATTAAAGTTTTTTCTTTACAGAATCTAATCCCTCGCCTTATTCAATTCTACCAACCAACCAAACTACCATGCCTAAGACATCCAAACCTAAAAAATCTGTTTACGATATTGTCACTGAAAAGCTCATCGCCTTACTCGAATCCGGCGTAGTCCCTTGGGCTAAGAACTGGATCGGTGGAGCAGGTGGTGCCCCTGCAAACTTCGCCAGCAAGAAAGCGTATCGCGGCATCAACATCCTCCTGCTCGCTTGCCAAGGCTACAGCAGCCCTTGGTGGATGACCTTCAGGCAAGTCTCTGATCGTGGGGGCAAGGTCATCAAGGGTGAGAAAGGAACCATCGTTGTTTACTTCACGCTGCTCCACCTTGATGCCAACGGGCGTAAGGTCGCCACTCGTGAGGAAGCGGTTAAGTCAATCCCATTCCTGCGCTACTCCACCGTGTTCAACCAAGCTCAGATTGAGGGCATTGAATTCCCCAAGCCTGAAGATGTCGAGACTTTCGACCACTCACCGATTGAGGAATGCGAGCGCATCATCGCTGATATGCCCAACCCCCCCACGATCAAGATCACTGGTGGTCAACCATGCTATGTGCCAGTGCTTGACGAAGTGAGGATGCCCGCCCTTGAGCAGTTCACTGCTCCTGAGTCTTACTACAAGACCACCTTCCACGAGCTTGCCCACGCCACTGGTCACAAGTCACGCTTGGATCGTGAGGGCATCACTGATGGTGCCAGCTTTGGCTCAGATAAATACGGCAAGGAAGAACTGATCGCTGAAATGGCAGCAGCATTCCTTGCTGGTCATGCGGGGATCAGCGTTGACGAACAACTTGATGACAGTGCCAGCTACCTTGGCTCATGGATCAAGACCCTCAAGGGTGATCCCAAGCTAGCCGTGCAAGCTGCCAGCGCAGCACAGAAAGCAGCAGATTGCGTCCTTGGTGTAACAGCCAAGGGCGAGTCTGCCAAGCCTGTAGCCAAGCCTGAAGCTGTAGCTGCCTGATCCCTGTAACCTGTAACCTGTAACCTGTAACCTGTAACCTGAACCTACCTACCTACCAACCATGACTACCAAATTAGAATATCCCGAAGGCGACATAGTCGAATCGACACCCGTCTATTGTGACAGTTGCGATTGCTTCCACAACCAGCACCTGTGGGCTTATGCCGATGGGGCATACACCATTGGTGATGATGATGGTGACCATGAGGAAGCTGATGAAGCTGATGCCCAAGAGTTTATCGCCCTCGCGCCTCAACGCAATAAGGAGTATGACGAACACGTTGCCCTTACAGGGGATGATCCCTGCAACAACTACTTCGTAGCCCGCAAGCGTGAGGTTACTCAGCGCGTGGAGTTGCACCTTAACAACTACATTGGGGCATCCAAATTTGGGCTGCGTCTACGCAAGGTGACACTCCCCAACGGTGAGGACATCACCCCTGCACAGTGCCTTGCCGACCACCCCAAGTTGGCTGAGTTCATTGAGCTAAAACAGCAGAAGTCAGGACACTTCATCTTGGAGGAAGTGACTGAGCAAACCCTGAAGGAATGCCCCGAAGTAGAGGAATGGCAGGATTATCTCAGCACCGTGTTCGTTAATGCAGTGTGGGATGAGCCGATCCCTGAAGAGGAACTGCGCGACACCCTGCGCGAGAAGGCAAAGCAATCCCTGAATCCTGATCCCTCTACCCTGTAACCTGTAGCCTGAACCAACCTACCACTACCATGAAGATTACCACCGAAGCAAAGAACGAGATACTCAGCATCATCAAGAACCCAGAGGATTATTGTGTAGACCCTGACTTCCCTCAGTTCAACCTGTGGGATCAGTATTGGGTAGAGGTAGGTGACCCCTACTCAGGGGACTACTCGTCCTTCACCGTCTATCCTTACAATCCCGCTGGTGATTATGATCCCCGAAGAGGAACAGTAATTAAACTAAAAAATAATTAAAGTTTTTCCTTTACAGACCCTAATCCCTCGCCATAATAAATAACATGAACAAGCCACCTGCCACTACCACCAACTGGATCAGCACTGAACAAGCCTCAGAGATTGCTGAACAAGTCCTGCCTCACTTTCACTTCAGCCTGACCAGTGCCTCCTCGCTCAGTGAGATTGCACTGGTCGCCCGTGACCACCTCGCTGATGCTGGATTGCCGACCCGTCAGTCACTGTGCCTGACAGTCGCACACCTTGCCCTTGCCCTGTGGCAAGAGGAGATACACCGCACTAAGGCGGAGATCAATGCGAGCCTGTAACCTGTAACCTGAACCAACCAACCATCCAACCTACCACTACCATGCTAAAGCCAATAACGCTCACCGTCGATCACGACATCCTCGTCGGAGCCAACCTCAGCGGTGCCGACCTCAGCGGTGCCAACCTCAACGGTGCCTACCTCATCGATGCCAAACTCCACGATGCCGACCTCACCGGTGCCGACCTCAGCGGTGCCAACCTTAACGGTGCCATCCTCAAAGGTGCCAAGAACGTAGACCTGACAGGTGTAGCACCTGCTCAGATCACACCACCTGAAGGCTACGAACTGGTGCCTTCAGTTCCTGAACAACTGTAACCTGTAACCTGAACCAACCTACCACTACCATGAGCTACCGCACATTCCACAACGCTGAACAAGCACAGAACTACACCCCCGATCCATGCAACCTGAAGCGTGATCACTGGACGAACGAAGAGGTGCTTCACATCCTCTCCGCTTTCGAGCAGCCGATGCCTGATCGCCCAAGCAATGCTTACTATGGAGCCAGCAACCTGATGCACAAGCTGCGTGAGCAGTTCGAGCGTTTCTCCTACCCGACCAGTGATGAGTCTCAGGGGCTTGACACCACCACGGGATGGATCACCACGCTTCCTGAAGACACTGTCAAGATGGCACAACGTATTGAAGTTGCATGGGAGATGCGTCAGGAAGATGAGGCTGAGTAATACTTAACAACTGTAACCTGAACCACTACCAACCCATGAAAATTAAAACACCTGACACCACTCCCTTCTTTGTCCTCTTTGGCAAGCGCAAGCCTGACGCTAACGAAGTCTGCTTTGGCGGTAATCACAGGCGCGAGCGTTGCGAGCGTCAGATGGCTAACCCCTTCGCGGGTGTGCTTGCTGGCACTGGACGCATCGTGGAATTCCCTAGCCGTAAGGCAGCATGGGAAGCTCACGGTGATGCGCTGAACATCGCACATGGTCGCGTTGACTTTCCTTAACCTGAATCCTGAACCCTGAACCCTGAATAAACATGAAAGAAGAAAGACCAATATCTCATAGAGTTAAGCATGAGGTTGCCGTTGAAACAGCCGAGAAGATCAAGCAAAAACTGATCCGCGAGGCGATAGACATGACTTTGGATTTGGACTTCACAAATCTGAATTTTGACGACATCATCGACGAAGTAACCACAACCCCCAATCCTGAACCCTGTAACCTGAATAAACCATGAGTAAAAATGACGAGATGACCAAGCTGCTTGCACAAATATTCGCGCTCAAGTATGCACCCAAACCCAAGCTGGATGACATGAGCCAAGCCCAACTTAAAGACCTGCTCGCCAACTACGAGCAGCGATGGGAAGACAGCAGCCATGACCTGACTGAGCCAACCCGTCAGCAACTTGCTGACAAGATCAAAGACCTGCGCTCGCGCATCACCCTGTAACCTGAACCAACCAACCTACCACTACCATGAGATATCATACACCCAACCCCGAACCACTCAGCCAACTGACCATCCAGCAAAAGGTGGTAAAGCAGCACGGGTTCGTCCTGTCTGAAGACCTACCTGAGATCATTGAACATGACCGCCTGACACCCATCCTCGTGCGATGTGGGGGCAAGCGTTTCACTGCACCAGCACAGGACGTTGAGGCGATGATTGACCTCGTGTCCCGTGACGGCAAGGACTATGTGAGGGACGCATCGATCCCTGCTGATTACTTCAAGCATTGGAAGAACCTGTAACCTGAACACTGAACCACTGAACCACTGAACCATGAAAACAAAACACCTATCATACGATCAATACCATGTGCTTGATACTGCTGCCACCAAGGGGGAGCGCATCGTGGTAAGCACTTCACAATACTTCCCCGACCACCTACCCCGTGATTGGCACTGCTCATCCGCAGGGCTACAGGGATTGGAGAGGCGCGGATTGATTGAGCGCGATGGCTGCTGGAGGTTCGCCCGTGTGACCATCACTGCTGCTGGCAAGGAATACTTGGCAGCATTCGAGAAGGCGCGATTACCGACGACAACCGATGGGCGTTAAACCATAAGAAAATTCTTGACTAAGCTATAACCAAAAACTAAATTGACCAAATGAAAACCGTTAAACTAAACTTCCGCACACAAATCGACGACCAATACCAAGACCCTGACACCAAAAAGTGGGTGTCACCACTGGTGCTTGAGTCGGTTCATAACGTCTATGAGTTAATAGTAACAGCTTGCCCGTCATGGGATAGCTCATCGTATGCCCATACCGAAGACCCTAGCCCTACGCTGACGACCATCTCCAAGGGTGTGGGCGAGGCGTTTACCCCCAAGCAGGTGCAGGAGTTAATCGATCAGGTGGGCATTCAGGTGTCGATCAAGGCATCACGCGACGAGGAAATCTACTAGCATGATTGAGCCACACATGATCGAACCCTTATGCGCTATCTTCGTGTGGCCTTTCATGCTGCTGGTTGGTGTGATTGCGCTGGCGATAACCCATTATAAAAGTGATGAATAAAAACCTAAACGACATCCGCAAACTCCGCACATTCCTACGCCGAACCGTGCTTCCTGCATTCAGGCTAACCACCACCGTTGGTGTGGCAACATCAGTAGTGCTGCTTGTGTGTGGCATGATCCCTGAATCCTGCTACACGCTTGCTGCATCGGTGCTGCTTGGCGTGATACCTGTGCAGATAATCCACGCACGAATCGACACGCTGACCACCCTGTTAGGTGGTCACATAACCCCACGCCGAAACCAATGAGAGAATACACGATGGAGTTCAGGGAAGTTGCCATCCGGTTTGCGAGGCGGGAGAAGGCAATGTTCCCTTACCTGCCGACCAAGTCAGTTGTTGAGCGAGCGATCTTCTTTGCCCATGAGTCCTTGGAGGATAGGCGTAAGGAATACGAGGACAAGGATGACAGCTACAGAACTCGTATGTGGCTGAAAGTTTTGGGCGTGGCGTGTAGCGAGCAGCCACGCCCACTCATCCCTGCTCATGGCAACAGGCTCGCCCGTGTCCATGACGAGGAGGGTGACGACAACAGGCTTACTCAATTCGGTGTGTCCTGCCACACGCTGCCGTCAAGTAATCCGGTGCAGCTTAACTTCATACATGATTAAAGTAGATTCTAGTAATTATAATAATCATCAAACAAATATCAAAAAAGAATCAAACAGTAGTTGACAGGAACTCAAATCTCTCCATAGTGTAGGTATGCAAACAACCGCAGTCCTCGCTGGGACTTTAAAGAAAGGCGACAAGTTGGCTCCTGAGTCTTACGGACTTCAGGAGGGATGCTCCCCCGTGGAGATAGTAAGCGTAGTCCCCTACGGTAACTCACACCACTCAGTGGTCGTGCGTGGCTTCTGGGATTGGGAGGGCGCGAGGCACACGAGTCTTTCGGCTGACCGCCACGTTGTCCTTGTGAAGACACAGGAGGTGGATGTCGTTTGCGCGACAGGCAAGCCTGTTGCTCTTCGCAAGCGGAGCTTCGGTGACATCTACTATGTCCCCGCACTGAAGGATGGTGATGGCGACATCATCAGGGAGTGGGGAGGCGACTACTCAGAGAGTCGCGCCCTTGAAGTGGCAGAAGAGTATTGCGCTCAGATCGCCTAACTAACCTTAAAGCTGCGGGGTTCGATCCCCCGCAGCACAACACACGATATGAAAACAGCCACCAAGCAACAGCTAATGAAGGCCATCGAGAATCATCCGATGGGTAAGTATCTCTTCATTGAGATCGAAGATCATCGTCAAGACCCTTACGGGCAAGGTCGCGTCATCTTGGAAGTCAAATACGAGGGCAGAATTCAGCTTTATGATTGTTCATGCTACTACAGTAGCTACTCTCCTGACTTTGGAACATATCGCGGGGAAGCCTACGCTGATATTATTGAGCGTCTAAGCGATCCCGACTTCGTCTGCCCGATGACTGAGGAGGTTGCTTACGGGCTGGGCATTGACCTTTAACCACAACACAACCAACCATGACTAAGTTTTTTACATACATAAAGACCGGAAAGAATGCAGGTAAGATTCGCAAATGCACAGAGGCTGAGAACAAAGAGCGCAACGCTGAGTGCGACAAGATGGCGATACTCTTCCAAGCTATCGAACTGCTCTGCGAGCTTGACGAAAAGGAACTGGCTTACCAACTACGAATCGCACACGACACACACTTCCTGAAACGATGAAAGACACTGATAACTGGAACGACCTGATAGGTAAATTCGCACGGATAGAATTGGGCGAGGGCGTATTCTTGCCTGTCACAATTGAGATTGTCTACAAGGCTAACTCAGGCGAGGCTCGCGTTGTGTCCTCCGATGCAGACGGGGGCGAGCATGACACCCCGCTGGACGAGACAGAACTGGATGAGGACGCTGCGATGATATCGCGCAAGGACTTCGACAAGCTCGCTGTGCAGGTGGCTATACTCCAGCACAGGTGTGCGGAGTTCAAGAAGGTGGCAATCATCGCTACGGAACGACCCTTCTTTGGCGGGGCGGGACTCTGGATGGAGACAGTGCAACAAGCTGCCTTGCTCGCACTTGCTGCGGACACACCTAGAATTATAGTTGATAAAATAAAATCAAAAAGAACTGGACAGGAACTCTAACTTGGATATAGTATACACCTATGGCAACACCACTGAACAAGACCATCACCCGCGAGGCTGAACTAAACGGAACCACTTACCATGTTTCCCTCACCCCTGACCCTGAACCCTCTGTCCTGATTCGTGAGAAGGGGAAGCGTGGGCGGGGAGCAGAGACACCACTGAGCCAACTGCTCGACGCTGACCCTGCTGCACCTGTTGCAGCGACACCCTCCAGCACGGGCGAGGGGCTGGACAACTTCCAGCTTCCATTCAGCGAGGTGATGTCCAAGCTGCACGTTGAGCTTGGCAATGACATACCCACGCTACAGAGGATGCGCGACATCCTCCGCGACATCTACACGGTGTCCCGCATGGCTGACCTGACAGTGAGCAATGAGGAGCTTGCAGCAGAAGGCATCGCACCACTCGCAGACTGATCACACTAACCAAACAAACAACCTAACTACCAATACTACTATGAAAGAAACCATTGAATACGATATGCGACTCGCTATAGAAGAAGATCACTTCATCCTTGATGTGCGCGAGGACACCATTATAGACGGAGAGGATGCCAATAACGAGTATGTTGAAGGACTCATCTTTGATGATTACGCTGATGCCCTGAAGCAACTTGAAGAGTTCGTTGAGGCTTACGGGCTGAAGGGTAAGGTTCATGTCGATAACGAAGTAGAGGAAGAGGAACAGAAGCAAGAGCAGTTACTTGAAGAGTCTACCAAGTTCGTTGATAGACTCTCAAAGTTCCTCAAGTCTGATGTCGGTGAGGTTCCCAACTCATGGGGTTTCGATTTTGAGAATGACGGTGGTTGGCTGTTTGTAAATCTGCGCGTCAAGGAGAGTGCCTTCAGTCACCTGATAAAATCACACTAACATATAACTAAACTAAACTAACACCAACATGATAACACTCGAACAGACAAATCTGGACACCGACACCTTTGAAAAGGGTGTCGAGTTTGACATCCCGCAGGATGACAAGTGGGTAACTGTAACACAGTTCCACAACACCAAGGAGGCGAAGGCTGACAAGTTCTTCACCCACACCCACGACACCGATGATGTGTCTGAGATAGAATACAGCACGTTCAAGAGGACGTTGGGGGAATACATTGGCAGCACTGTCTTCGAGGCACTGTTGCACTCCGCTGAAGAGGAACAAGAAGAACTCAAGTCAGAGCTTGGTGGAGTCAAAATATCCAACATAACTCTCCTTGAACAACACTAAATCTTAACTTAACTTATCAAAGTAGGATGCAAATAATCCGCGAGATTCTCCCCAACGGGAAGCCACTGGTCATTGACGCTCTCATCGATGACGATGGGGAAGTCATGCCCGACACCGTGCGTGTCTACCCTGTGGACTTCCTGATGGGGGAGCCTTTCGTTCTGGAGCATTCCGCAATCCTACGCAGCCCACGGCTGGCTAGTCGGCTGGCTAAATATATTACCACCAATGAAATTACTTAAAAAGATTACACCCGAAACTATACTCCACGCACTTTCATCTATCTCAGGATTCACTGTAGACGAGTTGCAATCCACATCAGGAGGAGGGGTGAGCCAGTGGAAACACTTGGGGATGTATGTGGCACGGGATCGTGGCATGACTCTCAAGCAAGTCGGGGACATCTTCGGGCGACACTTCACAACTGTTACCCTTGCGGAGCAGAAGGTGAAGCGAGCCTTGCAGGATGACCCTGAGATAACCAAAGCCATCGAAGCGGTGAACAACGCTATCGATTCATCCAATGACAATGGAGATTAAAAAGTATGTCAAGACTGATCGCGGTAGCTATACCGACATCACCTTGTCACAATCACAAGAGCTAAACAAGACTTACGAGATCGTGGGCAACCGTTTCCCACACTTCAGCGTTGTTTTGTATCAGGGTAAGAATCGTGGGGAGGCCGACAGAATGTTTGACCACCTCTCCCAACGATACGTCCTTCAGCTTGCGTAACTTTCAGGACTAGAGTCGGAGGAGAACTCCGAACCGTCTATTGGTTTCGGCGCATTGAACACCTGAACCAGCCCTTGCCCCTCCCACATGGGGGCAGGGGTTTTTTAATCCAACGGGATGTAGCGTGGGTGCGTCTTGAACTCAGCGTGTAGCTCGCGCAACCGCTTGATGTGTTCCGATCCTTTCGCAGCCATGCGTTCGATGTAAGGCGGGGTCAGCATCGGGCGATCCATCAGCCCCGCGAACAGCAGCGTGAGCCTTTCCTTGCCCACGCCACGCTCCTTGGCGTGCGCAAATATCTCAGCCTTGGTCATGCCCAACCCTTCAAAGCCCCTGAAGGCTCTCATCATGTGCTGGTTGATGGCAATGCGGGCTTCGATCTCGTCAATCGCTATGTCCTTGATCTCTTCGGAGCTTACAGGGTTATCGGTTAGCAGCACATTCTTACGCCCGCTTGCCCTGTTGTATTCGTCGCGCCTCTCCGCAAGGAATCGGTTAAGCTGCTTGTCCAGTTCGATCTTGTGTGGCTTGATGGGCAAGAGTTCTGCGAGCATGGCACCCGCAGGACTGCGTAGGAAGTCTCCCGTGCCTACCGGATCGACCCCGTTGACCATCTTGGTGATTGAACCTACAATTGCTGCGGGTGTCTTGGGTGCGTAAGCCTCGTTGAATAAGAACACCATCGACTTCCCGAAGGACTCAAGCGGGCTGTCGTAGCTCTCCCATATTGGGCGATTGGTTTCTGGATTGTTGTTGGCTATCGTGGAACGCACGGCTCCTGCGAAAATCTGTTCGTCCAAGTATTGGTTTGCGATCAGTGCCTTGAAGAACACCGCGCCACCTTCGGCGGGTTCACCCCGCACCATGTGTTCAGTGAACCTGAGAATCGGGTCAGCCATGATAGCGAACGGATTCATAAATGTCAGGTCGAACGATACCTTACCGCCATCAGATGTCGGGAGGTAGAAGAACGTATTCGTCCGCAGGTATTCGGGCACGGAGTCTCTGAGGGCTTCGTCCTCGTCCTCGCCTATCCCCATCAGCATTACTCTCATGGCTGTTGGCAATGCCATTGAGAAACCGATTGATGTCAGCATGAACCCTTTACGCCTTGCCTTGCCTCGCTTCACGAGGACGGGGTTGCCAGTGGCTATCTCTTCTGCCCAAAGTTTCTGCGTGTTGAAAATGATTCGTGGAACCTCCATCTTGAACCGTAAGAACGGAGCAAACAACACTCCTAACGGTGACCTAGACCAGCCCTCAATGAACGGTGGAGCCTGACTATAGCTCTGTGCAGTCATCTTGACCTTGATCGATGCCTCCTGTTTCAGTTCGTCGTCGGACATGGACTCATACTTGTCGCCAGCACGGGCATCTCTGGCTTGCTCCATCACACGAAGCTCATGCTCGAACATTGCGATCTTGTAGAACGCATCGACTGAGGACGACAAGGTCTTCAGCTTGCCAAGTTTCTTGACCAGCTTGTTCCTGCCCGTCTTCGCCACCACGTCTTCGTCCTGTGGGAAGTCTCCAAGCAGGGTGTCCATGCCCTTCAGCAAGCTCTGCTCAGTGGTCTGACCACTCATAAGCTCGTCGAAGAGTTGTGGGCGTATCTCATCCCCGATGATCCCCAACGCTGTGAGTTCCGTGTAGTAGACGCTGCGCTCTTCGGGAGTCATCCTGAACACACGCCTACGGAGTTCCTTGACCAGATGCCCGCCCATCTTGCCCGTTGTCCCCCAACCCAGCCCTTGAGCGGGTCCGAAGAACGCGATGTTTGACACCACGTTCCTGACAAAGAAGCCGATGGAACCCATCGTCTTCGCCCCCAGTGATAGACCCGTAAGCACTGAGGCAGTCTTGGTCAAATCACTAGCGGTCTTCACTGCTGCGTTAGCCATGTTACCCATCGCTACCGGATCAAGCAGTGCCTTGAGGTTGTCTACCATCTCAGCAGGTGCGTAAAGTTGCCTACCGTCCACGTTGAACGGATCGTATTTCGTGGTAGTCGAGCCTTTTATTTCCGTGTAACCCTCCTTCGGGAACCCTGAACCCTTAACACCCAGCCCTAATGCGTTAAACTGGTCGCGTGTAAGTATCCACCCGCTATCCATCCCCAATTGTTTTACATGATTCAGGAACGCTTGGTGGGATGCCATGATCCCAACGTGCATATAAGTCCTGAGAAGTGAGTTGTATCCCGTGGACTCCGTATGCTCACCAAGCAGTGCGGAGAGTTCTTCTGGTAATTCCTTGCGCCCCTTGAAGCTGTCTATCAGTGCCTTGAGGTTGTCCTTGTGCCTTACCGCATCTCCCTCAAGCGTGGAGTCCTTGTCATAGCTCGCAACAAATGCCCGCATCATGCTGTCTCCGATAGTGGGATTATCTTTAAGTTCTTTCTCAGCCAGCTTCTTGGCTTTCGCGTAACTCAGTGCGGGGTCATCGACCCTGATCTGGCGGGTGCGCTCACGCACATAGATCGTCTCAAAATATTCGGATGCGTCCTGACGAATATTCTCAAAGTCTGGATTGGGGTCATTAAGAACCTGCTTCGCCCACCCTGCATCCGTGAACATCCGGTAGCTCTTCGTGAGGTAGATGCCCATGTTGGCATCCATCGTCAGCCCAAGCTCTCCCTCAATGCCGTAATCATCCTTGAGCTTTTGTGTCAAGCGGTCAACCGTCTTCCGCAAGCTACGCACATGGAGTATTACTCGCTTGCCCCCTGCTGTTTTCCTTAAATCTGTAATTGTCTTAGCCTTTAGAGCGCGGAACTCCTTGCGCTTCTGGAGCAGGACATCACGTTCAAGTGTTTCCTTTTTCTCTTTGGCTACATCAAGTGCGTTGCCAAATTCTTCGGCTGAAATTGTATCCTCTGCCAGTTGATCCTGAAGGGCATTCACTTCAGCGTCATACTGCTTCCTGATTCGTTTAACCTCGTCGTGGACGCTGACGTTCTCCTGTGATCCTGAGAGAATCTGGATTTTATCCAACGGTGGCTTCTCATCCTTGCTGGTGTATTCCTCCTTGATGATTTTTTCCATCTCAGAGTTCCAGCGTTCAAGGTCGTGCTGCACGGCACGACGAATCTGGTCGCGTTGCTCAAGTAGCCTATGAACACGGGGGTCAAGTGTGCCCTTGAAGGCATTCTGTAGCCAGCGTCTCCAGCCCTTCTTAGCCTGTTTCCTGTATCCATCAGTCTCGAACACGGGCACATTCATCATGTCCACGATGTCCTTGCCGTAGTTGATATTCGTCCCGTCGAAGGCACCGACTGATGTGTGCAGTGCATGAACCTGCTGTGCGCCTTCAGCCATTCCCTCAGTGAACAGCAGTTGGTGGACATTGTGTCGTGACCCTTTTGATTGGGGAGTGTAGTCCCCATGCGCCACAACAGTCTCTGTCACTTCCCCACCCCACCGCTTGGTCAGCTTGCGGAGTGCTGTGGGAATCATCTGGTCGTAGAGCAGTTTGTGGAAGTGCCCACCGATGGACAGGTCATCCCCCTCCACAGTGCCTTGGGCTTCCCCTTCACGAATCTGCTTGGCGATCTTCCCGCCCACGACATCCTCAAGGGTTTTGCCTTCTGCTAATCCCGCTTCTGTTTTGCCATTTAGGGCGACATCAGCATCAATCCACTCTCCAGCGTCAGCGTTATACCATTGCAGAGCAACAACATTTTTGCTTGAGTTACTCCACCACTTAATCTCGCTCACGTTCTGGCGCAGTGCCTCATTATACAGTTCGATCTGGCTCTTGCCCGTTGACCATGTTACGCCCTCGTAGCCCTCGACAGCAGCCCTGCGGAGGATGCGCTTGAGTGCCAACTCATGGTAGTTATTAACGAAGGGCATATCAGCCACAGCACCTTTTGCTGCTTCGATCTTTCCGTGTAGGTCGTTGTATTTATCTGATAGCTTTTTGCGTTGCTCAAGCCTTTTGGCTGTCCAGAACTTTCTCTCCCCAGCACCAAGTTTACCTTCCGCTTTGGAAAAGTATCCCTCCTTAACATCCTCCGCGATGTCGGGGAATGTTTCCTTAACGTATGCCTTTAGGCGTAATTTTATCTCAGTGCCTTGGGCTTCCCCTTTACGCGGCAGCGCGGATGGCTTTATTCCCTGAGTGACAAGGAAAATCCTGCTATTAGCGTCACGCGACCCTTCCGACACGATTGAGAGTCCTGCGTGACGCATCACCGCATCCTCCTGCACTCCTTCGTCTTGGCTCCACTCCTCCTTCAAAGCATCTCGTGCTTCCTTTGCTTCTTGAAATTCTACCCCCAGCCGTGCGATTTCTCCAGCATCTCTGGTTCCCGCATGGCGTATGTCGCCAGCCCAATCGCTCTGGATTTCTTCGATGTGCAGGACTTTTTTGCCGTCCTCTGTCACACGATCCTTGACCCTGATATGCACGACCACATTCTGTGTCCCGCCCCAATGCGGGCTAGTGTAGTCACGCTGTAGCACTGTTGGAAGACCTTCGCGGTCAGGCATCGTGATCAGGAACTCCCTGTAGTTCTCCCCACCTGCCAAGGTGTATTCTTCATACTTAGGCTCCTCACCGATACCCTCACGGAAACGGTTGTCCTCATCAGAGGTGTCAACCTCAGAGGTATCAACCTCCTCTATATGAACCTTGTTCTCGTCAATGAAAGCCATGACCTCATCTCTGGTCACTGATTCCCGATCCGCGAGCCACTCATCCATACCCAGCCACTCGACTTCTGCCTTCTTGACTTTGCCCTTCAGGATGCCCTTGACCTGACTCGCTGATGCCTTGGCGGGCATAAGGTCACTGATTGTCTCCTCAACGCCTGAGAAGAACATATCGTCAATGGCACCGATTGATGAATACTGTCTCGCTCCTGCGGGGTCATATTCGGGGACTACTCCGTGCTTGACGTTACCTTTAACATAGACCCTGTTGCCTACGTTAATGGCTTCGTCTGCACCGACTACAGGACGAAGAAAGTTTGCGCCTTCTGTCAGGTCAACAAACTCTGAAGAACGAAGGGGGTTATACCCAACCTCTGTCCACTCACTCTTGTTACCCAATACTTTACTGTCTTCACCTTTACGCCATTTTTCAAACTCCGCTAAAGAGAGCTTTTCAAGTGTGCCATCAACAAACGCAAACGTGCCCTTGCCCTTGCCACCAGCCGTCTTTAAGGATACGGGGTCGCCCTCTGGGGTTTCCTTAGTAGTAAATGTTACGCCCTTTGTATAACTAAACCCCGCGTATCCCATAACAATACCATTTGAACTGCCCTCATACATCGTCACTACATACACAGGGGCACCCTTATATTTTTTGTCAGTGACGGACGCTGTATAGGCGGGGATGTCCAGACGAAGGGACACTTGGAACCTCCCATCTTTAAGGAGGTCACGCTGCTGCTTGTTGGTCAGTAATAAATGAGCCTGCTGCTTAACTGATTTGACGAGTTTTCTATCCTCCAAGAACTCCTTAATTAACTCCATTGAGGGGGCAGATGGAATCTCCTTATTGGGAACCCAAGGGTCGAGTGTCTGCACGATCCCCCTGTATTGGGCGTTACTGATTCGCCCATTGATTCGCCCATCCTGCATCATGTTAAAGGCTACAGCTAAATAGGGTTCACGATCCTGTTTTGTGGGGTTATTGTTGTATGTTTTCTCAACGTCTGCCTTAATCTTTTTGTCAGCATCGTTCATGCGGTCTTCAAGGAATGCGATTAAGGCATTCCTATTACCCGCCCAATCGACTGCTACCCCCGCTTCAGTTTCTCCTTCTGTGGAAATTTCAACAGCACCGATTGAGGTATACACACGCCTGAATCCCTTCAGCTTAATCACAGGAGACTTGGGGATAGGCACACGGTAACCGTTGCCCAGCTTATCGAAGGTAAATCCGAAGTGCTTGTAGAAGCGGATTAACTCGTCTGTAGATAACCCCTTCTCCCCTTCAACCGTGCCGAAGGCGTTGGCAGTGCCATAAATAGTAACTCCTAAATCGTCAGCAACTGTAGTCAGCAAGCGCAGTGCGCGAACACCGCTGCCTTTCTTGAGTGCCTTAACAGCGTCTACGGCAAGTCCTATGTTCTCATATTCACTTCGTTTACGGAGGCGTATAAAATTGTCACGAGCCTCTTCAGGCCTCTCTGACATAAGCATTAGCTCATCGTTTAAATCAAGCTCAAACGCCCCATCAACGACCAAAGTGTCCCCCCTCACGGCTCCCCCAAATCCTTTCTTGATATCTTCCCGTATCGTTACTTCCGCATAGCTCTCTAACCCTTGAACAAATTCCGTGATCTCCTTAGATACAGCTTTTCCGTTTATCTTTAAAAGCCCTTCCTGAGTATAAGTCAGTGGTCTTTCTGGGAACAAGAGCCTGTCAACGGCACCGACTGAGGAGCGTTGGAAATAACTGCCTACGCGAGTGGGTAGGTCGCCCGCTTTGCCAAAACCCTTGGCAGAGAACTCGTTGTTTACGTCCTGTATATCCTTGACTAGATTACCCAGCCTTCTTTGAATATCGGATGGTCTGCGGGTAATGTCGGACGGGAGTTTATCTTTGACCAGCCCGAATCCTGTTCCGTAGTTCCTGATATTTTGGACACGCTCTGTGTCTTGTTCCTCGAACTCGTTTTCGGCGTAGAAGACTTCCGTGGGGAGCCTGAATTGTTCTGTCCCAAGGGCTTTTGCGATTTTCTCTGTGTCATTGTCGAATATTGTTGGTGTGTATTCTGGATCAAATGCCAGATGAGCAATCAATAAGCCGTCTGGTCTGTGGAAGACAGCGGTATCGTTACCGTTAAGCCCTCTGTGGACTTCTGTCAAAAGTTTTTCAGTTCTTTTCCCTTTCGAGATGGGTAGGAAGTATGCCAGCTTGGTATTTCCGTCAGCATCGTCATTAATTACATCTTCAATATTGACGCTATCCTTTATATATTTAGCCCGCGACCCGCCAATAGCATTCTGCTGCGTTACTACGCCCCTGATAATGGCGTATAACTGAGCGTGTTCCTTTGTCGAGAACCCTGACATGGCATCCGCAGGGTTGATCTCAGGGATACCGGACTCAGGAATCCATATGCTGGGCAGGGTAAGCATCAGTTTAGGAGAGTCGATCCCAATTGCCTGTGCAATACGGTCTTCTCCGTCTTCTCCTATTATGGCAGCGTTGATCTGATTGTGGTATTCCAACCTCTGGGGATAATCTACCTCTGGGGCTATTAGTTTGCTCAACACACCTGAAGCAGCCCCAACCATGTTCTCCTGCGAGGCAATTGGTGTGTCGGGCATCGCACCGATTGAGGTAGCTTGCAGAGGGTTCTGCATCCACTGCCGTGTTAAGTTACCTTTTATAGCCCCATACACGTTGGGGGAATCCCCCATCAAGGTCTTTAGCTGGTTTACTAGGGAAGGAACCTTTCCTGCCTTAGTAAGTTCCATCGACTTATCAATCAAGTCCTGCGGAGCTACGTCCCTGATGTTGAACTTCCGCGTGGGAATTCCCACAACCTTTCCGGTTACTGTGTGTGGGTAAGAATCGTGGAAATTGTCGTCTACCTTGATTCCCTCCGGTTCTAAGAGCAGCACCAAGTCACCCTGCTTGTTCTCATTGTTAATATGAAATGGTTCCAAGACTTGTGGTAAGACGACATCCTTAGTAGGGACTCCTAGAAAGTTATGCACGAAGTGAAAGCGTGTGCCTTCTCTGAGGCTATTGCTCATAGAGTCCCTGAACATTTCCGCAGCAAAGCGTCCACGCGCCCCCGTGTTCCCTAGTAGCTCTTCCTTGCCCTTAACAGCAGCAGCTAGAGCAGTGTTGATTTTGCCCCATGATGTTTTCGCCCCATGTGTCAGTCCCTCGCCTAAGACGGGGATATACTTCTGCATGATCGCTGCAAATTCTTCAAGCGACCCATCTGTTAAAGTAACGGTTTCCCGCTTTGTGTCCTCTTTTGTTCCGGTTAGAATCTCATAACTGGCTTTGCCTGCTTTAATCTTACGTTGCATCGCAGCTTCTATTTCCGCGACCCATACTTCCGAAGTCCCACGCGAGAAGTTGTGTGAACTCATCGGTGCGCCTGTAGCGAGCCAGATAAAGTCTGAAGCATCTATGCGCTCCTGTAGTTCTTTTGGGGGCATACCCGAAGCCCATAGCCTATTGTCGGTTTGGTTGTCGGGGTCTAGCGCAAAGCCCACGCCTCCTTGCAGTGTCTCCGTCAACCCATCTGTAACGGGGCTGACATACTCACCGCGCTTTAACTGGTCAGTCATCCATACCCAAACAGCGGGGTCACGCCCACTGTTATCTTTTCTGAACTTTTCAAACAGCTTTTCGACATCCACCATATCCACATTGGTGTCTTGGAACCAATCCCCCGCTCCTTCGACTCCCTTGATCCACCCTACGGAAGACTGCTGTGTAAGGGCACCCGCAGAAATAGTAATAGGTCTATCAGTCAGGGGCACCGACTCCTCTTCGGCAAGCTCAAGGGTCTTCATTACCCCTCCCGAAGAATATTGGTCAACATAACCTTCGACTCCGATAAGCCCCGCAGATTCTCCTGCGCTTCGTGCGAAGGACGACATAAACGAGATGAAGGACTCGTCCGAATCAATAACAGGCTCCCCACTGAACTTGTCGGTAAAGCTATTGAGCCACTGGTTCAGGCGATCCCTTGTGGCTTTACTCAGGTGTGAGTGTATCCGTGCTGCGTAGCCAGCAAGATCAGCGATATACTCGCCCCCGCGATTAGTCCAAGTGGTATCCGATTGCAGGGTGCTTCGCATCAGGAGCTTATCCAGAGCCTCTGATATTTCGACATCCCTGCGCGAACCCGTCAAGAGGATGTTACGCATCCTGATCAACATTTCAGCACCAGCGTTTGCCTTGTCCTCAGTCTCTGGTGTCCTTAAATCAAATACCGCATTGAACACCTCTTGAGCTACCGTCGAGTTGCTCGCGTGTTCAAGGTTAATATGCACCTGCCCTCTAGCACCTTCTCCCGCAGTAGGCACCCACCTGCCAGTTTCCGTAAAGCGTTGGGCTGCTCTGCCCTTGGAGATAGCGTCCATTGCGGAGTCAAAATCCTGCTTGGTGTCGTGAAGGACTATCTCTGGGACAGGTTCGTTAGGTTCAACCTCTTTGCTGACATCATACAATGCTCGACGGGATTGCTCCACAGACTCAACGACACGCTCCAGCCTGCTGTCTGCCCGTGGGGTCATTGATAGCTGACCAATCTGGGAAGCAAGCTGCTGGACAAACTCGTCAGGTTCGTCGGGGTTGAAATCCATTCGGGGGATTCGTTGCGCCCCATACATCGCATTGGTCTGCTCAACGAGTTCGTTGACTGCCTCTGCCAGTGCAGAGTCGTCGCCGTAGACCTTTATATACTCCTGAAAGCGGTTTATTAGTCCCTTGAGGTAGCGAATAACTACCTGTGTAGCATTTGGCTTGTCCTTATAAAAATTATATGTCTCCTCAGTGGTGTATCCGTAACGCCTGCGCTGCCAATCCATCCGCAGTTTCTCCTCCAGCAGATACTCTTTCATCCCTTCGGGATTGTTGGGAAGCCCGAATGCTTCTGGGACTTCTTCCCCAGCCAGCACCTGCTCTACATACTTTCGCTTGCTTCTGTCTGGATCAACGCCCCCAAAGTAGTTCTCGCTGATGTCGAGATACTCCTTCCCCGATAGCTCATCCATAGCAGCCTTGAACATCTTCTTGGATATCCCCTTGCGGGATGCCCTGTGCCCTGATTCCTCACGGGCGATGCCAAGCAGCACTTGTTCGATAGCTCCCAGACCACCTACCTCGCGCATAGTGGCTATAACGGAGAGCTTTTCTACTACCACCTTCTTGGATGCTACATCGTAATAAGCAGCACCTCCGCCTTCCCCCCACTCGAAAGTGAAATCGATACCGAAGCGGGCAAAGACATTGCCCATCATAAGCATAAGCCGATCTGCCTCTTGACGCTCCTCCTCCGTAGGGGGCGCAAACCCTTCCTGTGATCCCGTCTGGGTGCGTAAGCGCAGTAGCTGCTGCTCGTTCCCGTGAGGGTCTTCGATAGTAGTTGTCGTTAATACACTGTCGTCAAAGATGACGTAGTTATATGTGGGGTTTTCTGGGATTGCGTAATTAGCGGAGTCTTCGTTGGCTCCTAATTGAGATTCTGCCCGTCCTCGCGTGTCGCCATCAAAGAAGCGGTTCCCGCGAATCCCAATGCTTGCAAGTAATTGCGAAGCTGCACGGGGGGAGCCTAACTCATCAGCGAGTGCCCTGTAGAACTTAGCTCCTGTTGCTATGCCAACCTGCTTCCCAAGCAGTTGCTCAGTCTGAAACACAGAGTCGTAGGCTGCTTGTATAGAAGGGTTGTCCGAAGAGCCTAGTGCCATCTGGATGTAAAGGCTCTGCTCGTCCAAGGAACGATCCCACGCGAGAAGCTCATCAGTCTCCAGTTCAATGTCCACCCTGTAGTGGGTGCCTGTGGAATACTCAATGTCCTGAATGTTCTCAACGTCCGACAGTGCCCTGTAGATAACCCCAAGCTCTGAGTATTGACTCCCCAGTATAGCACTTCTAATATCCGCTAAATATTCTTCAAAGTCGGCTTGTGCTTTCTCTTCGGTATCCGTCGATGCTTTCCGATCACGGGCAGCGTTCCGCAGTCCCCTAAGAAGTAAGTAAGCCTCTAGTTCAACTTTAGACGCATACTTATACTGCGGGCTGTTCTCTCCATACTTGGCACTCGCGTCCCGCCTACTCTGCACAAGTCGCCGCATGGTCGCGCCAAGGTTTTCCGTATGCCTGTTGTTCTTGTAGACTACTCTTATAGAGCGTGACGCGCCCTGATCCTGATACTGGCGGGTGACCTCTTCGATGTCGCCAAGGTATGTGCCCCAGCCGTTCATCTGGGCACCCTCTCCAGTTCCCATGAAGTCATTGGACAACTGGTCGAATGTCTCCATCGAAGCAGAGCCATGCGTAACGGAGATGGCGGGGTGTTCCGACAACACGCGACGAGTCCTGTCCAGCTTGCTTCGTGTATCCTGTGCCACTTCTCCTGCAACAGCGGAAGCTGAGTCCCTGCCTGTCTTGGTAAGTGTGTCAGTGAATCCTGTTACCGCAGCAAGCGCATCCCTGTGAAGGGTAGGCTTGTCCATAGTAGCTTTAACAGCGAGGAACCGGAGGATTGAATCCATGATTCGCTGGAAGAAATTTGTCTGTGTATCAGCAGTCTTGTGCGTCTTGAGGAATGCCTGAAACTCAGGAGAGGTAAAGACATGGGCAACGAACTCAGAAACATTCTCCACCGAAGGGGCAAAAGCACTGTTGTCGGATGCAAGCACAGCAGCCTGCGCCTCCTCAAAAACTGCGATAAGCTCATCCCGTGCTGCGCGTTGGGCGGGGGTCAACGAACTGTCCGGTGCGGTCAACACAACAGCGGTCAGCGCATGGACATACTCGTGGAGTAAAACCCCCTCCACACCACCAGCACCGTGCCCGTCAAGATACAACTCGACGGCATGGGTTCCGTCATCATACCGGATATACTTACCAGCGTAGCCGTTACCGCTCTTGCGAATACGGAACTCCACGCCCATTATTAAATTCTTATTGCGGAGCAGCAGCTTCGCTGCCGTCCTGCTCTCCTTGGATGCCCGCTTGTCGTTGGCAATCTTCTTAAAGGCTTTGATGACTGAAGCGGGGTCATCTGACTCCAGTTCCAGACGCTCAACCTCGTTACCATTGGCAATGACGGCTCGCTTGGCATTGGCACTTGTTGGGCGGGAACGGGAATAAAGGGTCAGGGACTCGTTACGGACAGCGTTAATCAGGGTAACTGTCTGATCATCGCTCATCTGGCTCCCTATCACGGCTTCTGCCCCCGCCTTTATGTCGCTGACAAACTCCCAATCCAATCGTAAGTCACCATCAACGGTGTCTGTCCACCTGCCCAGTAACCGGAGGGCGCGATAATTGCCCTTCAGGGTGGCAGCTTTTGCTGCCTCGTAAAATGCAAGGACTTCCGGTGCGGGTGCCTGCGGGTTACGCATCAAGTCATTCCGCAGCAGCACCCCAAGGGCAGCATCGCTTGATAGCTTTTCAGGGGTGGTTACTCCCAGCGCATCAAGTGCCTTGTTGAGAGCTTCCCGTAGCGGTGGTGACGCATCAAGGTCAGCACTCGCCTGTAAAATATTATTGGGGACAACATCAACAGCGCGGGAGTCGATTGTTGCAGCAACCTTGGAGTCCGTCAACTTAGCGGTATACGGAGCGTCAGGGTATTGGCTGGCATCCGCGTTGCGGTGCGTGTTCTGTATAACGGTGTAACGCCTCTTGACACGGTCAGTCACCGCACTCAGGTCAAGCTCCCCCTTGCCAAGCATCGTGTCGTTCATCACGAAGTCGCGCAGGAATGCCTTCAGCACCCCGTCAGGGTCAGTCTTCGGGTCTACAGTAATAGGTAAATTCTTTGCGAGGATATCAGCAGCTTGTTGCTTTGCCTGTCCCGCAGGAACCCACAACGCCAGCCTGTTCATCAAGACCCCAACAGCCGTATCAGTAGGATCAGCATAAGCAGTCTGGTCAGGGGACATAGTGCCTGCGGTGCCATCAAGGTCTTTCAACAGGTCGAGCAGGCGCAGGGCTAGGTTAGCCTCCACTTCCAAGGATGCCGTCGCGTTGGTGGCTATATCGGCATCAAGGGCATCTGCAAGCTCTTTGGCTGCTCCTTCAATGTCCTCCGAAGGAACTGTCCCAGTGGACTTGAATAGATTAAGGACGGCAGAAGCCCTCTGTAAGTTCTCCTCGAAATCAGGAAGCGGACTCTCCACGCGGTTCAAGCGGACAAGTTTAACCCCACCTTCACCCGTATTAATGCGGACACCTGTTATGAAGTCCCCGCCTACATCGTATATAAAGCTGGGGTTAACATCCTTGGCATCTACTGCGGGGGCTTTAACAGGGATTCCTGCACGGAGCATGGCAACCACAGTGGGTGGGACGTTGTCAAACTCCCCTATGCCATTGGCATCTACACGCCCTTTCTCCCCGTCAACCCCTTGCCAAGCCTTCGTCCCCTTTGTGGGAACCGGAATGGCGGGATACTTCTGGGCAATAAGCTCGTTCAGCAACTGTGTCTTGCCTTCGTAATAACCTTCAGGCAACTCCGTGCGTTCAGGCATTCCGTTCTTACCGGACTCAAGGACTAATGGGACACCGTCCAAGACAGCCTTGTTAAACGCAGTGACTTCCGCACTGGTGTTTTCATCTTCAATGAATTGCCCCCGTGTAAATTTAACAGACGACTTGGCGGGGGTGAACTTCCGTGCGCGAACCTTGACGCGATTGCTCAATGCTGCCAACTGCTCAAGCACATTGCTTATCGTGCTTGTGGGCTTCCTTAAAGGTTTTGTATCTGCGCCCCCCGCTGTTGCAGCACTACTTGCTGTCATGGGTTCCTCGCTCTGCGCGTCAAGCTCATCATCAAGCTGCTTGTTAAGAGCCTCCTCCATTGCTTCAGGAGTGGTGGCGTTGTCGAGTGCTTCCGCAGGAATATCGTCAGTTGGGGCTTCCTCTGCTGGTGCTTCCTCTGCTGGCGCAGCTTCCAATGTGGGTGCCTCCGCTGCGTCCCGATCACGGGCATCCTTCAACATAAATTCTTTTACATCCCGTATCACTTCAGCAGACAGTGGGGAACCCGACTCTTCGAGCTTCTTCAGGGCAGCATCAATTTGCTCCTCTTGGTAAAGTTCATACTCTCCGCGTGGCCCCTTGATTCGTGACAGCCCGCTTCGCAAGCCAGCAGCACCACTACCAATTACACCACCAACTGCGCCAGCGTGAAGTGCGCCCATGACCTTGTCGATCATGGGTGTGTCCTCATCCAGTGCAATGTCCATCACGAAGGAGTTGATGAACTCGTCAAAGCCCTCTTCAAAGAACTCTTCCATACCAGACTTCAAAAATTCAGGGAACGCTCTTCGGGATACCTGCTTTAAACTCTCCCCAAGAGACTCCCCGAACTTGTTGGCAAGAACCGTTTCTGGCAAGTCGTCAGCAGCACCGACTAAGTGCTTCAGTGCCTGCCTTGATTGTCTGGGGGTTAGCCTCGCCAGAAATGCACTCTCAAAGCCTCCCCTCCCTATACCCATAAACGCTGCCGTGATAAGTCCCGTTATGGTGCCTGACAGCATTGCATACCCGAAGGCATGGTCGTGCTTCTCGTCATGGGTCATGTCTTCAGGCAACGACGAGTAAATGGTGGCGTAAGAACTGCCTGCCTGACGGTTAGCTGCTCCAAGAAACTGGGGAACCATCCCTGCGGGGCCAAGAGTTTTCTTGAACAACTTATTAGACACCACCTTATTATATGCATTGATAGCGTCCATTACGCCCTTCTCCGATGCCTCACGGCTGGCACTTGAAATCAGTTTGTGCGCGAACAGTCTTTCTGCTACCTCCTCCGCAGACTCCCTAGTCCCTCCTGCAAGCCCCTTTCTGAGCATCATGCGCCCCGTCAAATTTTTAACCAACCCCTTTGCGGTAACACTGGCTCCTGTCTTGACTGTGAGGTAGGCGGCTCCACCCGCACCAAGAGTAAACGAGCTTAACAAAGCGGTGGCGGCAACATCCGCCACCATCGGGGCAATCGTAGTAGCCACATCCATTCCGAAGCCAAAATCCTTGCCAAACAAACTCGCCACTTCCTGCCTGCGGGCAGCGTCCCGTTGTATCTCCACTAAAGTATTTGTGGCTCCCTCGCTCTTGAAGACAATTGCCCCCACTCCTGCGAAGATACCGGCAACTGCATCCCACACGGAGGCAGCAACAGCCCCCATCTTGTTTGAGAAGCTGCTGTAGTTATCACCGTCCATCAGGAACGCATCCAAGATGTCCACATCCGCTGCTCCCTGAACACGCCCTGCGGTTTTCATCTTCAACCACTCGTCACTGGTCGCATTGGTTTCAGTCAGCATCTTGTCGTAGTGACTGAACATGGTTTCACGATATACATCGCGTGACCTATGAGCCATAAGCCGTTGCTCCGCGCTCAATCGCGTGTCGGATGCGATAGCCCTTTCAAACCGCTCTTTTTGCATCATCAGGCTGGGGTGGACAAAGGTATTGCCACGCTCAGTTATCCTGATGTTCTTATGCTCGTCCCCCACATCATCGTGGTATTCAAAGCCTGACTCGAAGTTAAGCCTGCTGATGGCGGTTTCCTCTAGGGACTGCCGTATCTGGTCATCCGAATAGCGGGAGCGTAAAGCCTCTGGGTCGAACTGATTTTCCTCCCCATACTGACGCGCCAAGTCTCGACGGACAAGCGCAATTTGCGAACTCAGGTTTATGTTCGATATGTCCCCCTTGTCCTCCGCCTTCAGGAAATCAGAAACCGTATCGACGGCATCCTTGGTGTAGTTGTCAGTGCCAGAAGTCACCAGCTTGTCCAGTTCGCCCCTGAGTTTATGGTTCGCCCTGCGCTCAAAATAGGTTTCCCCTGTAGTGCCGGATTTTTTAAGCCCCTGTGCCACCATGTAGGCATCAGCGTAACTAAGTGCGCCATCACGGACAGCCGTGTCGAATGCGGAGGAATCCAGACCCCCACCTATGATCTCGTGGGCACCTTCGTCATTGGTCAGGCGGGCAAATGAAAGCTGCCCTGTCTCAACAAGCGATGTCTTCGCATCATTGAGTTGCTTGCGGAGGGTAGACTCGTCTGCTGACCCGTCAGACAACGCCTGCGTATACTCAGCACCAGCCGTGTTTCCGAAGGCGCGTCGGACAAGCGCAGCATCCTGCTCCGAAGATGAGGTGCGTGGCGCAAGGTATTGCGGAAGCTCCTCCTGCGTGGTCAGGTTGTTCTCTACTAAAACTCCAGCCAGACCGGATTGGATGGACTGCTCAACCTCTTCGTCAAGCTCCCCTGTAGCGAGGTAATGCCCCCGTTGGTAATCTGCGTAGCCCACATAACTGGTTAGGGGGTCTGAGACACCTGCTCCTGCTGCCGACGACCATTGAGAATAGGTCTGCGCGGGGGCGGAATAGGGTTCAGGGGTGAACGTCAAGGGGGATAATCCCCGCGTAGGATCAGGCTCTGGCATAGCAGAAGTTTGGGTTATGTAGGTTTAGTTAAATTTTATTGTCCAAATCCGCTGGCTGCACTTTGGGCAGCAGCAGAGGGTGCAGTTTCGGCTGGGGTGCCTTGTGCGCCTTGTTGATGGTTGACAACTCCCATCACATATTTAAGGAGTTTTTCAATGCTGTCTTTGGCAAACTTATTTTCTAACTCAGGGTCAGGCAAATCCTGCCCCGTATTTAAGTTAAGTCCTATAGCCCTTGCATACAGGAGCCTGAGATATTCCCTGACAACAGCACCTGTATCCCCCGTATCGGGGAGCGAAATCTCTTTATCCTCAAGAATAGCCTCCATCACAGCCTCACGGGAACTTTTTGAACCGCTGCCACTTAGGTAAGGCGCAATAACTTTGGATAATTTGGCATCTATATCGTCAAGCTCCTTGAGCTTCTCCTCCTGCTGCTTTTCGGCAAGGTTTGCCTTGCCCGCTATACCGCCCGCATAGGCAGTGAGGGGGCTTACTAAAGGCGAGAGTCGCCCCGCCTCCTTAACCCTGCCCTTGGTGACCAAGTCCTTGTAAAAGGAATTGACCATAGCAAGCTGGCTCGCAGAAGATGCCCTGTCCCCTGTAAGGGACTTGGTCGCAGCCTCATACATGGACTGCACTGTTGTGTCCCTGAACGCATCGGGGTTCTCGAACATGACGTTCATCAGCCCTGTATTCTTCTCAGTGGACGACCCCTTGCCTCCCATTACATCCTTCATGCGTTGGGCAACTACAGGAGCCAGCCCCGCAGAGGTGCGCTGTTCGCGTGTCTTACGCTGGGCTTCCTGCAATTGCAGGAACGCAGCCTGATCCTTGTCGAAGGCACTGAACTGCGGTGTATAACGGCGGGGATACCCCGCCTGCTCCGAAGGGGGCCTCCCCGCGGCTGCAAGGGGGCCCAAAAATTCTCCCCTTAACGGGGCAATGTCGCGGGCGTAGTCAAAGTCGGGCTGTGCTGCTCGCCGTTGTGATTCGGTAAGTGCCGTCTGTGCCTGTCGTTCAACGGCACGGTGTTCAGGGCGCATGACGGTGGGTTCGTCCAAGCGCACTTGTTCAGCAGCCAAAGCCATCTGCCCTGACTGCGCTGCGTATCCCTTCTTGCGAAGCCTCCGCGCTGCGCGGCGGAGCTTCGATGATGGACGGTCAAGTGATCTTCTTACTACCGGCATTTTTATTAAGCGGGAACTTTCTGCTGCTGCTGCTGCTGCTGCTGCTTCTTCTTCTTCTTCTTCAACTTATCCTGCTCATCTTGGAAAATTTGCGCCCGTGGTTTCAGAACAGTTTGTCCCCCCATTCCTTTTCCTTTATAACTCTGTGTGAGTTGCGGAGAAGTAGGTGTGGTGGGTGTGGCGGGTTGTCTATCTGGAGTATTTTGCTTTGGGGGATTTTCCTTAATCAACGTGTCCCTTACAATTTTTCTGGCGTTTTCTTTGGCCTCATCTGTCGGCTCAGTTCCCATCCCCCTAGCCGCCTCTACAATGGGGTCTTTGCCCTTGCCTATGACTTCGGGTAGCTCTCGCGTAGGTGACATCATACCACCTCCCTGTCCGGTTATACGAGCGACAGCGTCAGCGCGGGCTGATTGTTTTTCCGCGTCTTGCCTTTTAAAGAAGTCTGCCAAGCGGGGGTCTGACTTTGATGCCTCCCTTGCCCGCTCCTTTGAACCTGTAAAACCCGCCACGTTGCGGTCTTTATCAAAAAATATTTTGAAGCCTCCAGCAGCAGCAGCTTCCGCTGGGGAAATTCCAACTTCTGCGGCTTCCTGTCTAGCTTGTGGAGTAATAGGGGCGATTGTCTCCGTAAATTTCTCACTGAACTTCCGTTGTCTCCGCGCATCCGCGTCTTCAAGAATAGCAAGCCCTGCATTGGGGTCGTCAATAGTTTCGGACTCTATTACATTTCCCTCCGTATCGCGTATGTAACGCTTTTGCCCCTTGGCGACTCTGAGGGGTTTCCCATCTGCCCCCAACATCTTACGCACTGGCTCCATGCCCATTGATGCGCGTAGCAGGTTCTGCATCTGCGTGTCCTTGTCTGCGCCTACCTGCCTGACCTTTGTCTCAGCGGCTTCAATTTCTTCGGGGGTTCCTACAGGAGAGATTGGGGTATCTGCGGTGGGGTCGCCCCCACTGCGTAGCCTCTCCAACTCAGCCTGCGCCCTTCGCATTGCGGGGGCACCCATCTCCCGTGCTGCTGCTTCCGCTGCTGCGCCCCCCTGCATCCCCTTGCGGTGGAACTCGCGGGTGGGTTCAGAGAGTATGTATTGCCCCTGCCTCTTGCGGGCTTCTACTCCTCCTGCATCGCGTGGGGTGAATCCTTTTTGCCCAAGCGCATACTCCCCAAGGGATGTAGTGCCTATCGGATCAGCCTTTAACAATGCGTCATCCTCAAATCTTCGTTCAGCCCCGCCCTCGTAGCCAAACCCAAACTTCTCTTTTTCCTCTGGGGTCATGCCACCAAAGAAAGCCTCTGCGGGTGTGGGTTCAGGTGTTTCTGTGGGTGTTCCTGCTGGTGTCCCCGCTGGTGTCCCCGCTGGTGTCCCCGCTGGTGTTGCTGCTGCTCCTGTTCCTGTTCCTCCTGCTGGTGTTGTTTTAGTCGATTCAGGACTTATAGCAGGTTTTGCTGTTACTGGTGCTACTTTAGCAGGGTCTGTAGTCTTTGGGTCTGCCGCTTTAAGAGGGACACCAGCGGATTTTGCAGTGTTTAAAAAAGCGGCTGGTTTATCAATAACAGTCGTAGGATATAGCACCTCAAAAGCAGACGAATCTACAGTTCGTCCTCCTATCCCAGCTACTTTTTTCTCATCGTTATGTCCATCTTTGGCCCACCCAAATGCTTCATACATGGCATCTTGGGCATCATCCCTGTTTAGCCCGCCTAGATGCTCCCAGAAACCTCCCATATCAGCGTCCACAGCCTCCCGCATGGACTCATTGTCGTGGGCATCTTTATACTTCTTGTCTATAGCATTAATAATAGCACTAGCCACTGCTGGATCGCCCACCCCCCTGATTTCTTCGGCTATGCTTGTCAAAGCGTCAGTGTCCGTCCCCTTCGCCCACCCTGTAGGAGATATTGCTTCTTCAAAACGAGCGAGGTATATGTCGAGTATCTTATCGAAACCGTCCTCGTCTATTCCTTGTTGCTCTTGCCACGCCTCTAATTTGCCTGTGGGATCAATATCAGCCATACTTTTTTTATTAGTCTTTGGTGGTGCGGACACGCGCTCTTCTACCGCTGCAATATACGCCATAGCTCTAAATTTAAACCTTTTTACGAGGAAGGCAACAGGGGAACTGCGCGGTCACGCTCAAGATAATTCAACCCCAGACAGGGCATTTGTAAGCTGTTTGATAGACCTCCGTGGGCGAGGCATCTGACCACCTGAAGAATCCTCTGGTGGGTCAACCGCGACCAGCCCATGCCGTTGACGCGCTAGGTCGAGACAAAGAAATGCTGCGTCAGCCAAGTCGGGGGATCGCCCGAAGCGGGATTTGTATTCCGGTTTGGATTCTATCTTCATCCGCAACGTGCCTCCCTTGATCATATCATAATTACGCCCTGTAATTTCCTGTGCTAAATCATTATTAACCCCAAACAATTGCTTAGTCCGCACAAACTCCTTGCCCACAAACCATAACTCGCTGACCCGATTGACGTAGAGTTCCGTCCCAATTAGTTTGGAGTTCGCTGAAACCCTCCTGTCCGATGCCTTGCCACCGAAAGAAACCCTCAAGATTTGGTCGCTCCACTCCCCAGCAAGCACATCGCAAAAGGGCGCACCAGCACCTGTCGCATCAACCGCAACATCTTGGGGGAGTATGTTGCGCTTCTTGCACTCGTCCTTCACCTGCCTCACAATCTGGTAAGTGCGGGGCACCGCTTTGTTGGTGGCATCATCGTTAAGGTGGATCGCTTCCCCTAGCTCGCAGACATACTGCCCTGACTTGTCATAGCCAACAGAACCCGTATACAGGATCGTGCGGTCACCTCCATTCGTAAACGCGGGGTCAAGCCCAGCTATCGGTGTGGGCTTTCCGTTCCACTCAACCCCCCTCATGGCTCCTGAACGGGTAAGCTCTGCCTCTGAATAAACTCCCTCAGTCTCGTCGCTGTCAAAAAAGACAGCGCGAACCATCCTCATATATCCTCTGGACTCCTGCCCCAGCAAAGCCTTGTCCTCGTTGAGCTTCTCCAGTGTAGGGAGCCAAGGGTAGATTGTCTCTCCCGCTATTACATTGGGGCTGCGCTCGCCATCGAATCTTATATACACACCGTTATATTTAGTCTTCCACTTATCATCGACATTGGTATCCACCGAATCCCATCCATTCTGAGGCTCGCTCCACACACCGAAGGCATCAAATCGGCTGGACGGGTTGCTCATTCCGATCATCTGGAAGTAAGGGTTCTTGGACAAGTTAGATAGACCCGCCTGCAAAATTGCCTCTGACAATTCCGACAATTCGTCCCCGATTAATATGACGCGCTTTTGCTTGATCCCGATGAATTTGCCGACTGCCTCCCGTGTCTTGCTTTTTTCCGCAGCGATCAAAGACAGTCCCGCACGTTCGATCAAGGTTCCCGATTCAGTGACGTAGGAAGCGTTGCCAATACTGTCACGAATCCTGATCGGTGCGCCCTCTATCACCATGAGCAGTGAGATAACAGAACCCCAAATCCGCTTACGCGCCTCACGGAGCGTGGTTGAAGTAAGCAGGATAAGTGTGTCCCGTGGGGCGGACAACCAGTTAAGTATGCCCCACGCAGCCATCGTATGCGACTTACCGCTGTTAGCAGCCCCTCCAATAGCTACATACTTGTTGCGGATGACCGCACTTATCATCTCTTCCGCCCAAGGGTGGCGCACCATTAAAGGCTCCGGTAAATCGTCGTGGTTCCAAAGCTCGTCGCATAAACGCCAGAAGTAATATTCACGCGCACGGTGTGCCTCGTGGTTGGCGAACCCGTAGAGCAACGCGGTTAACGTATTAGTGGGAGGAATGAGTATCCCCCCTACGTCCATCTTCTTCGTCGTTGAATCGATGCGGGGTTCAAAGATGTGCAGCTTCTTACTCATGCAACTTGAAATTACTATAAAAATCCATTATTGTTAAATACTTTGGCAGCTAAAACTAAAAAATCTATTCTTCTTGATAGAGCCTTGGAGATGTATGACCAGAACTATAAGCTGGTTACCATCGCAAAGGAACTGGATATTCATACGTCAACACTCCGTAGGTGGTTTCGCAAGGAAGGTATATCCCCTAAACATGACGCACATGGGATAAACCCAGAACGCGAGAGGGAACCGGAAGTAAGCACTGACCCCCTCCAAGATAAGCTGGACGAGAATCTGGAAGCGATGACTGACGACGCTGTCCACCTCGCCAAGCACGATGCACGGCTGGCGGAAGATAAATCCATGATGGAACTCGCTGAAGCGCAGTCAAGCCCTGCTGACAAGTATCAATCATATATCTCAGCAGCAGGGATCAAGTTGCTTCGGGACTCCATGCAGAACCTGCGCGGCCCTAAGTCCGTTAGGGAACTATCTGAACTCGACCAACTGATCCGCCGAAACCTTGGACTCAATGCGAGGACAGGGGGTGGCACAGGCAAGGTGCAGATAGATATCAGCATCCTGAATGATGCAAAAGCGGATAGGGGCAAGGGGGCAGTGAATATAAACCCTAAAATTATTGACGCTGAACCAATCGAAGATGAGCAAACCGGAGACTAGCGAAGATGCTGATAGCGTCCTTTTGTTGTTCGCGGGACTCGAAGATGCATTCATCGGAACTGTTGAGCAGTATGGCAAGCATCCTGTTGCCTGCTACAGCAAACGCATAACTTTGGATACTCTTATAAAGAACTATCGACTGACTGCCAAGGCAGCAGAGGAGATGTATGAATACGAATACCTCCAATCCAACTTTGAAGAAGCCACTCCCGTATTCCTTGACGATGTTTCCTGACCGCATACTGGTGTTCAACCCAAAGGCAATCTTTCGGGTGAACATCCCCCCAAATGATTTCACGTTCAAGAAAGCCACCTGCGAAGGCGAGTTTTACTTAGTGATGCCAAGCACAGCGCGGGAAGTCTGCTACCTCCAAATGCTTGGAAAAAACATTGATGTGTTTCTCCCGTATGAAGGAGCGGGACTTTTAGTTAAACGCACCGCAATAGACACCCTGTGATTATCGGTATTGATAACGGGCTGGACGGGGGGCTAACCGCGATCTCTCGATGCACAGGAGCGGTGGTCGCCAAGACGGTAATGCCAACCCACCACAGGCTGGGTAAGCGGGAAGTCAGCACACGGGGGGTATACGAATGGGTCATGTCGCTGGAGTCGGATTTCCTCATGGCAATTGAGGAACCACTGCGCCACGCGAAGTCCTCGCAAGCGATGCGCTCAATGGGGATCAGCTTCGGAAAACTACTGGGGCTGGCAGAGAGTCGTCAATGGGACGTGAACTGTGTCAGTGTCCACAAATGGCAGCGGAAAATGTTAGGCAGCGTCCCAAGGGGGAAGACGAAAGAAGCTGCCTTGCATCAGGCTGATCTCCTCGCGCCCGACGAATGCTGGCAGAAAAGTAAAAGAGCCTCTAAGCCCCACGATGGAATGGTGGACGCGTTCCTGATCGCCCGCTACATAAGGGGAAAATAATTCAATTATTTTCTAGCTAAAAATAGTCCCTTGTGTATAATGGGGCGGATGAAAGACCCGTTCCCAAAAATACCAAAGATTGAGTTGATACAAGGGGAGTGTCTAGAGAAGATGAGGGATGCCCCAGATGGGAGTATTGACCTAACCGTAACTTCACCCCCCTACGACAACCTCAGAACCTACAACGGTAACAGTGAGCTATGGGGCGATCATGTGTGGAGAGCGGCTATACAAGACCTGTATCGAGTAACAAAAGATGGCGGTGTTGTGGTGTGGGTTGTCGGTGATGCTACTATCAAAGGAAGTGAGACAGGGACAAGTTTCAAGCAAGCATTGTGGGCGAAGGATTGTGGTTTTAATTTACACGATACGATGACTTACTTGAAGGACAACCCTCCCCCTGTAGGTGGTAGTAATCGTTACTACCAAGCATTTGAGTATATGTTTATATTCAGTAAAGGGAAGCCAAAAACTTTCAACCCTATACAGAGAGCAAGACGTAATAAATACAATGACAAAAGGACTGAACGAGTTAAAGCGTTTACAAGGGATAAAAATGGGGATTTTATAAAAAAGCGGGTATCTCTTACTGGTGAAGTGAAGATAAACAATGTGTGGAAATATGTGGTCGGTGGAGGCAACTCTGTTGAATATGGCACTGCACATCCTGCCGGATTCCCCGACAAACTCGCACATGACCATATCACTTCTTGGAGCAACGAAGGAGATACAGTTCTTGACCCATTTATGGGAAGTGGAACAACGGGTGTTGTATGTAAGAAACTCAACCGCAACTTCATCGGCATTGAACTTGACCCAGAGTATTTCAAGATTGCAGAGAAGAGAATAATGGATTGATGAAGACCCTGTTCCCAAAGCAAGTTGAAGCCAAGAACTTCTTCGTCGCCAAGCTGCAAGAAGGCACCAGCACGATAGACACGAGTGCGGTGGGCACTGGTAAAACTGTGGTCGCTGCACACATCGCAAAAGAACTGGACTGCCCCGTGGCGGTTATATGCCCCAAGGCAGTTATCCCAAGCTGGGAGCGTGAACTGGCAGAGACAGGCATCTCGCCAGAGTTTGTCCTAAACTACGAAAAAATAAGGACGGGCAGGACTCCGCACATGACCAAGCGCGGTAAGAAGCTGATGACATGGCACCTACCCAAAGACACTGTGGTGATGGTGGACGAAATCCACAAATGTAAAAGCCCGTGGACGCAGAACGCACAACTGGTAATCTCCCTGCTCCAGCAAGGATATAGGGTTCACGGTATGGGCGCGACTGCCTGCGAAGACCCTACAGAGATGCGGGCTATAGGGTTCATGCTGGGGCTGCACGGGCTGAACAAAAGTGAGGGGGCTTTGCGTAACTGGTATGGGTGGATGACTGCAAACGGGTGCCGCCAAGACCAGTGGAAGCAGTGGAGGTTTATAGGACGGGGGTCGCTGCCGCTCATCCGTAAATCCATCTATGGGGTAACCGGACATAAGCTGACCGTGGAGGACTTCCCCGACTCGTTCCGCGACAACCGTGTGTTTATAGACCCCGTGAAATTTGCAGACGCTAATAAAATTATAAAGACGTATGAAGAGTTGGGCATAACGCCAACAATCATAGAGAACTACGTCGAGCATGGGGAAGTCGAAGACAGCGAATATGTGCTGGTAAACATACTCCGCGCCCGCCAGTTAACCGAAGCACTCAAGGCACCCGACATAGCAGATATGGCAGAGGACTTGTGCCAGCAGGGGAACTCCGTAGTGGTCTTTGTAAACTTCAGGGAGACGGTTGCAGCCCTATGTGAGAAACTGAAGTGCGGGCGTATTGAGGGTGGTCAAAGTATTAAGGAGCGTCAACAAGTCATCGATGACTTTCAGGATGACAAGACACACACCATAGTCGCTAACATAGCAGCAGGTGGGACGGGTCTGTCGTTACACGACACCAACGGCAACCGCCCACGGGTCAGCCTTATTTGCCCATCCTTCTCAGCCAAGGACTACGTCCAGACGCTTGGGCGTATCCACCGCAACGGCGCGAAGTCGGATGCGCTCCAGAAAGTCTTGGTAGCCTCAGACTCAATAGAGGAAAATGTAATGAACTCAATACACAGAAAACTGAAAAACATGACAGCACTATGGAACTAATACAACCAAACCATTCAGACAGGGGTCACGCAGAGTTCTCCCCATCATCCTTGAAATATGTAGCAGGCTGCGCGGGCTACCAAGGACGGGAAGGGACAAGTGAAGCAGCGGAGAAGGGCACAAGGATTCACGAAGCTCTTGAAGTGCGTGACCCGTCCGCGCTGCACGACGAAGAGGAAGTGGAGATTTACGACAAGATCGTGGAAGACGAGGACGACTTCCTTAACACCGTAATAGGCGACCTCGAAAGGGAGGAGTTCAACGAGGTAGTCGTTGACGTTAGTCTGGACGGGACAAGCACATGGGGAACCTGTGACCGCTTCACAATCTACGGAGAGAAAAAAGACCGCGCAGTAATGGGCGATTACAAGACAGGAGTATCAGTAATAGACACTCCCGATAAAAATTGGCAGGCAAAAGCCTACGCCACAGGAGCATTTCAGAACTACCCTGAAGTAAACATAATCACCTTTGTGTTCTACATCCCCGTCAGGAACGAAGTCCTGTGGCACGAGTTCACACGGGATGACTTACCGGAACTTATCGACGAGTTGTCCAAGGTAATTAAAAGGGGGGAGTCAATACGACCTAAATGGGAAGACGGGGCACCCTCACTCGAAGAACTCAACCCGAATATAAACTGCCGATTCTGCGCCCATGAGGATCACTGCCCAGCACTTGGCGGGCTGGCAATCGAAGTGGCTTCCCGTGTAGCCGATAACGCGCTGCCGAAAGGGGACATAGCTGACCCCGAAGACCCAGAGACTCTGGAACTCCTGTGGGTGGTGGCGAAAGTAGTGGGTAACTGGGCGAGCAGGATCAGATCAAAGGCGATAGCCAAAGCCAAGGAGGGCGCAGAGTTCCCTTCCTTGAAGTTGAAGTCAATGGGGACTCCCCGTAAGTGCAACGACAACGTAAAGTTGCTGGAAGTCGCATCAGAATTTGATATCTCAGAAGACGAGGTTCTGAAATTAGCCAGTTTTCCGCTCAAGAAAATAGCGGATGCCGTGGGGTCTAAAGCACCAAAAGGAGAAAAGATGAGAAAGTCCAAAGATTTTCTTGACGCTGCTGAAAACAATGGCATAATCGACACTTCCGACGAGCGATTCACGCTCTCGTGAAACAAGAAGCAATAAACCAGAAATAGAAAATGCCGAAGCAAGCAATAGTAAAAAAAGAAAAACAGGAAATAACTGAAGCACCTAAGTTGGCTATCTCAGCCAGCGACATTGAAATCCCGCGACTTAACGTAGTCCAAAAGTCCTCACAAATTGACGGTGCTTTTGGAGCAGTAGTCCTCGACAGGACTAACACAGTGTTAGAACCGGAGCAGTCAGCTAGTGTAACAATCATTAGCGCAGTCAAGGCATGGCGCGAGAATGTGCCATACGAGTCTGAGGAGATCGGACGCATCGCAACAACTGAGGAGCAGAAGGCTGCGATAGACGCGGACTCTGAATGGGGAACCATTGAGTTTGCCGACATCGTGATGCTTATCCCGAAGCCAGAAGGTGGGGACGACACATCTTTTCCTTACCCAATTGGCGACGAGATGTTCGCTATGGGTAAGATCAATGTGAACAAGAACGGCTATAGGAATACCTATAAACGCCTCGCCACATTTGCTGCGTTTAACCCGACTGCGTCTCTGTCCACAAGGCTGTGGACATTCAAGACTGAGTTGATCACTAAGGGTAAATACGCTTGGTATGTTCCCAGCCTGACCATCACCAGTGAAGAAGCCGCAGACGATGTCACCGCTTTTGTAACCCGCATCACCAGCTAACATGGATAAGGAAAAAATCTTAAAAGAAGAGCTTTCCGAAGTCGAGAAGCTGATCGGGGATATCACCGAAAAGGTGGGAGAAATGAATGCCTCACGCGAGCGTATGCTCGTGCTGGCTGAAGCCTTCCGCGCTGCCATCGATGGTAACCAACTGAACCTCGAAATTGTCGAGGAGTCTGAATAACAATTCTTAGGCTAGGCAATTAAGCAATTGCGCCTACCTAAGTAAGCCCTGCCCGTGCGGAAAGTGGAATGGTAGCCACTGGAAGCACGGGCGGGCACCCTACCATCATGCATACATTCGCACTGGACTATGAGACATACTACGACAAGGCGTGTAGTATAAAAACCCTTGGCACCTTGGGATACTTCTCCCACGCTGACTTCGATGCCTACATGGTTTCAGTTGTGGGCGACGAGGGCACAGAATTTGTAGGGCACCCAAAAGACTTTGATTGGGAAATCATCGCGGGGCATAGAGTCCTGTCCCACAACGCATCATTCGATGAAACCCTATACCTGTTCGGGGTAGAGAAAGGCTGGTGGGCAAAAGCGGAGCCTGCTGAATGGCACTGCACTGCTGACCTTGCGGCCTATTGCGGGTTACCCCGTTCACTCAAGAACTCCACAGCAGAACTGTTCGACCTCGACGTATCCAAAACCGTCCGTGATAACATGAGGGGTAAGCGGTGGGAGGACATGAGTGACGAGTTCAAGAAGGACGTTACAGACTACGCGCTCAAGGATTCCGTTTTGTGCCTGCGCCTGTGGGAAGCACTAAAGGATAAATGGCCTGCACAAGAGAGGGAAATCAGCGTGGCGAACCGTAGGTGCGCTCAACGAGGAATCCCCATAGACACAAAACTGTTAAAGAAGCAACGTGAGTCTATAGCTCAACGGCTGTTCGATGTAGAGAACTCAATCCCGTGGGCGGGGGATGCCCCGACTTTATCCAGAAAAGCGTTCAACGATGAGTGCCGAAAGCTAGGCTTAGAACCTCCAGTTAGCCTCGCGCTCACAGATGAGGAAGCGAACGAGTGGATTAAGAAGTATGGGGAGAAACACGCATGGATTCATGGAGTGCGAGACTTCCGCAGAATCAACGCACTCAAGCGTAAGCTCGAATCCTTCGACTATGCGACGATGAAAGACAGCCGCTACTACGGTGGTATTATGTATTTCGGAGCGCACACGGGGAGGTTTAGCGGGGGCGGGGGTAACTTGAACCTACAGAACCTACCAAGAAAAGAAATGTTCGGAGTTAATCTCCGCAGCCTAATAGCCACTCCACCTAAGAAACGGCTAGTCGTGGCAGACCTCTCACAAATCGAAGTCCGCACCCTCTGCTACCTAGCGGGAGACACAGATACACTACAGGAAATTCGGGAGTCCGACGATATCTACGAAGCCTTCGGTATTCGCTTTCAGCTATGGGACAAGAGCAAGGGGGACATGAAAAAAGAAGACCCGAAGCTGCGCCATCTGGTAAAGACAATGGTGCTGGGATGTGGGTATGGTGCGAGTGCCAATAGATTCGCAATAATATCGGATATGCCTATAGAGGAAGCTACAAAGGCAGTGAACCTCTACCGCAACAAAATGAAGAAGGTAATATGGTTGTGGAACAGCCTGCAAAGAAAGTTGCACACAGCCTACGCTACCTGCTCAGAGTTTACCCTAGACCTCCCGTCAGGGCGCACACTGAACTACGGGATGATCAAGACTGCGATGCAGCACGGGAGGCGAAACTACATAGCCATGATCACCAAGGGAGCGAGACGAATCCCCGTAAAGTTATACGGGGGGTTGCTGGCAGAAAACGTCTCACAGGCACTGGCGCGAGATGTATTTGCCGACATCATGCTACGGCTGGAGAAGAAAGGACTAAAAACAATCATCCATGTCCATGACGAAGTTGTCATAGAAACAAATAAAGATGACGCGGAGGAAGTTTTAGGCGATGTAATTGCCGCTATGAAAACCCCTCCCCTATGGCTCCCCGACATCCCACTGGAGGGAGAGGGCAAAGTTTTAACCCGCTACGAAAAATGAACTACCACTACCTGAAAAACCTAAAAGAAAAGAAAGTCCACAAGTCCCCCAACATAGCGGGGCTGGGGAAACAGAAACCGAAGTTCGCATCAAAAGCAGAATTCAGGGAATGGTGCGCTGATGTGGGCACAGATCATGTGTTCTACAGCATGGTCGAGGGAGATAACCCATCGTTGAGGATCACCTCAGACAACCCCCCAAATGCAGTTCACGGTGTAGCAGCCGATTATGACGCTCCTGTCGATTGGGATGTGGTTGACAAAATCATTGCTGCCCAATGTAAAGGGCTTCTCCCCACATGGCGTAGCAAGACAGAGTCAGGATATCTGCGGTTAGTGTGGGAGTTCCCGTCCCGTATGCCCATTACACCGGAAATGTTCCCTACGTTTATGAAACGTATGGCAGCTTATCTTAGCCTAGACAGGTTGTTTGCGGGATTCGACACCGCATCCTTAAAGTCTAACCAATACTTCGAGCTTGGGGAAGAGTGGATCAAGGTAGGTGACCCGTTACCGGAAACTACCTACCAAACAATTTTGCTGAAAGCAGCGATGGATAAACCGCCACAAGCGGTAGAGACTTCCATCCCAATTGAAGAAGTGGCAGAGGAAGTCTTGAAGAGATTTCCTGACCGCTGGGAAGCGGAGTTCACCATAGGTAGTAGGGGGCCGCTGTTTTGGGTTGACGATGGTATTGACAGGGAAGGGTGCCAAGTCACGGAGGACGGGATGATCTGCTACTCTGACAGGGCGGGCAAGGGCTTCGTCACATGGAGGGAGATTTTAGGGAAGCAATTCGTAGAGGACTACGAAACAAAAAAGATAGGCGGGCTTATAGACAACTACTGGTTCAACGGAAAGTATTACTACAAGCTCTTGTTTGGAACAGCGCAACAAATCCCAAGAGAGCAGGTGGTCATGGAACTCCGTAAGGCGGGGTTCTCCCCAAAGCCAAAGAAGGGGCAACCACTGTCCGAAGTGGAGAACGCTATCCTCAGTATATGCAACGACAACAGGATTGACGAGATAGCCCCCGTTATTTTCAGCGATGAACGTGTAGTCTCTTACAACAGCCACCGTATCCTGAACAACGCCAACCTGACTCCAGTGCAACCAGCGGATGACGGCGACCCATCGTTGTGGCCTTTCCTGAATAAATGGATGAGCGGGATGTTCATAAATGGGGACACCCCGACTATCGAATACTTCTATGCGTGGCTTAAACGGTTCTACACCGCGCTTCTGGACAAGGAAGCAGCGCAGGGGCAAGCCCTGCTTTTAGTCGGCCCTACAAATAAGGGGAAAACACTGCTGTCAAACAGGGTCATCGCTGCTCTGGTTGGGGGTTGGGCTAATGCCAGTGACTATGTGTCAGGTCAAACGAGCTTCAACAAGGACTTAGCCCGTGTAGCTGCGTGGTGTATTGACGACACCACATCGGCTGCGTCATTCACGGAACAAAGAAAAGCTACAGAGATGATCAAGAAATGCGTGGCTAACCCGCACATAACTTATCAGGCTAAGTATTGTGACGAGGTGAGCCTGCCTTGGTGCGGAAGAATAATCATGTCGCTGAACATGGACGCTAACAGCCTGAGTGTAATACCCGCACTGGACTCGTCCAACAGGGACAAGCTCATGGCTTTACAGATCAGTAAGGATTCGATGAGTAAGTTCCCGTCCAACGTGGAACTTGAAGGTATTATAAAGAACGAACTACCTCACTTTGCCAAGTGGCTGCTGGATTGGGAAGTCCCGAAAGAAGTGCAAGGAGCTTCACGCTTCGGTGTCATCTCATACATCGATAAGACAATAGCCAGTGCTGCATACGATAACTCAAGCCGCTCCAGCATCGCGGAACTGGTCGAGTTCTTCGTGAAGAGGGCACGGGAATATTATACATACCCCACATGGCAGGGGTCACTCACAGAGTTCCAAGTAGCTGTCCATGAATTTAACGGCGGCAAGAACGTGGGCATGAGTAACTCCTTAGAGTTTGTCAGGCGCGGGATGCTGGTATTGGAAGATGCGAGTAGGAACAGCAAGAAAGTGCGTCCTGTCTCATCGGAGATTACGGGGGCGGGTAAAATATGGACTATTGACTTGAGTGAAAAATTTGATACTGATAAAGGAGCCACACACCAAGTTAAACATGACGCGCTCAGAAATTGATGGTTTTATCGACACGCTAGACGTAGGAGTCATTGTCCCCGACAATCTGGACGAGGGGTTCATAGGGGTCGCAGTGGAAGAAGACCCGCCCCGCGCAATATACTCAATTGAGCGATGTATCAAGAAACTGGCGGAGGATATGACACACGAAGAGGCTACCGAATACTTCTGGTATAACGTAGCGGGGGCAGGTGGTGAGGGCTACCCCATATTTATATCCACCCCAGAAGATGAAAGTCCTTATTAAAGGGACTTCAACGTGTTGGGGGAGTTCAATTCGCTTATGGGAATCTGATACCCAGAGGACATAAACTTAAACCCCGTGTCATCAACATCCCCGCGCTTGTAATACACAGCCTCGTCAAAAAACGTGGGGGCGGGGAGCCAGCCGACAATATATACATAGACAAGATCACGACGAACTCGCGTAAACACTACTATGTCGTAGTCATACTTTTCCTTTAGGGACTCCCTGCCGTTGACAAAGGCACTAAACTCTTTCTTCGGTCTACCACTGCAAATTTTAGACTTAACCTCCAGTTTCTGCTTCTTATAAACTATGTCGTGGGAATACACCTTGTCTCCCACATAACGGCTGCGCGGTAGGTAAGACTTGACGGCTATCTCCCCAAGGCATCCAGTAATACGCCCATGCCCCTGCGTATACGAAGACGGTAATATCCCCATCGCACAGGAGCGTTGGTGGGCAAGGGCTACATCTTCGCCCGCAACAGTAAAAAGGGCGCAATCATCCGAATGCTTGAAGCGTCTCTTATACTTTCTAGGCTTGCTCAAAATCTATGCGTTTAACTATTACCCCCCACGCAGGAAAGAAGATTTCCTCCATACAACGAACGACAGCCTCCTGCTCATAACGCTCTGAATACCCAACCCCACTCAATAGCAAGGAAGCCTCCATCATTTCGTGACGTAACGTCTCCAAGGCATCCTTGTCAGATAGTCCAGCGTTAATCTGAATCAGTTTATCGTCGTGGAAATACTCACCAAAGGTATCGCTGTCTGCCCCCTTAAATGGCTCGATAACCAAGCGGATGCGCCGCCCAGCTATGCTTACTGTTTTTGGGAACTTCATCGCTTACGTCCATTGGCTGGCTAACTCGTCATAAAGGACTAAACCCCCCGCAATAGCGTGGGCTACTCCGTCCCTATGGGCGGTAGCTAAATCCCAATCCATCTCATTCGTTCCAAAGAAAGGCTCCGCGATAACAGCAGGGCAGTGAGTCATGCGGAGAAACGAGGCACCTCTACTTCCCTTCCCGCGTGACTTGATGCCCCTACTGGTAAAATCGGGGAAAGCATCCTCCATTGAATCTCGTAGAGAGCGAGCGAGGAGCCTCCCGTTACGGCTGCTGTTCCAATAGAGCCACTCATGCCCAGTGGCAGAGGGGCTGGCAGCGTTAAAGTGAAGCTCAACCGCGAACGTAACTCCATCTTCCTTGAGCTTTTTCGCCAGCCAGCGCATCGAACTTGTATACCCTTTGCCTTCGTATGAGTTATAGATGCGGGTCTTCTGTTTTATTTTCTCTGAAATCAAATAAGCAAGGTCACAGTTGTAATCATACTCAACTGTCCCATCAACAGAGGCGGCTCCGCTATCTCCTTGGCGGCTATGTCCTACGCAGAGGGCTATCATGTCGGGCCAACTCCAAAGAAGATTGCGGTTAAGGGAACGATGAACAATGATGCAATAGCCAGCAGGATGATGGCTACGATGATTAGGGTGTTGACGAGGCGGAAGATCATTTACCCCCACCCCCTATAACAATAGCTCTACGATATGAGTAATCAGAATGAAACTTCTGCCCGCGCCCCACCAGTGTCCCCTCAACGAAAGGATACTTGAATCCTTCAATCAGGGTCACCGTTGGCGGGTCATACATCGCGCTCTCGTTGAGCGCGTTCTGCGAGCCTCTCCATCCGCAACTTGGCAGAAGGACTGCCATCAGCGGCAAGGCGATCAATTTCATCTTCAAGGTCATAGACATAGGTTCTCTGCCGCCAGTTGGCATACGCTATGTATGCTTCAAGCGCGGCGGTTATTAACCGGAAGAAGTTCACTTCTTCTTGTTAAGGACAGACCAGACTAAACCGACGAGAGTCACAAGGGCTGATACGCCAGTTGTAACCTGCTCACCAGATGCCAAGCCAGCCTGAGTCATGAACCCACCACCGAAGGTGAGGAGGTGACGCACGATTCCTAAAATAGCTTCTTTGCTCATTTTTTATTCTTGTTCTTTAATAAATGGTAGAGCGAAACCACCGCAACGGCAATTCCTAAAAGCCCTCCCAAAATTTGTATTGTCCATTCCATTTGCTCTTGGTATGGTGAAAGCACCGCGAGGGTTGATCCGGCTATTCCGGTTGCTCCCTTGGTTAGTATTTCTCCGGTGTTCATGTTATGAAAACCTTCTGTTGGGGGCAGTAGCGGGGATGTCCTCTCCGCTGTCGGACTGCCAAATTATAAATTGCTCCGCTGACGGCGGGACTTCAACAGTTTCTTTTATGTCGCGGAATAAGACCCAATGCTTCCCGTCCCCTGCCCTTTCGGGAATTTCTCCAAACGGTTCCCCTGCGTCTACCATAGCTCCTGTTAATATGTAATGCTCGCCTATGATGGACATGGCATACTCATGGGTTCCTAAACGAGTGTGTGTCTCACCCGTTATGGGGTCAGTAGTCGAATAACCGTTGGCGTTACCAAACCCGATTGCGGTGGCTCTGTCGGGGAAGCATAGAAGGTAATCAATCATGTCGAAATCTTCTTTAAAAATGCGTCTGATACCCTGCGCCTCCAATAACGCACACGACTTATAAATCCATTAAGCTCCCTGCTGGAGTGTTCAGAAGACCCAAAGTGGAGTTGGTCTACCGTTGGAACTGCCGCCAAAGTATTGGTAACAGCCGCCGCGCCATTCAGGCTGGTTCCATAATTACCGGATTTATAAGCCCCAGAAACCTTGAACGCGGTGTTCACCGCAATATCATTTCCAGCCAATACCGAAGCTGCACCAGAGCCATCGTAAACGTCGAATTGTTCCTTCGTGGCAGAAGCATTGAACCCCATTGTGTCAGTTGTTCCCCCGTCGAGATTAACTTCAAGCATAGTTGGAAGTGCTGAACTACCGGCAATAGCGCGACTCCCCTCTACAGCAAACGTTCCCTGTGTTTGATTATAGAAAGATGAAAAATCACTGCCCGTGATAGAGCATACATCAGCAGCCCTTGCCACTCCTGCCTCTGCATCACTAGCGTTTGGAATATAACTAGTGCAGTAAGGTGAGTTTTCAAATTGTGGGCCAAACACATAGACGTAGTTTGGAACATAAGTATAGAATGGAAAACTGCCTGTGCGTTCAAAGTAATCCTGTCTATTATCCCAAGACCCAAATCCGCTATCGTCCCATACGAGAGCAGATGTCTTAGAGGGAGTCCAAGCGAATACGCCAGTTGAGGCAATGTTCGCCAAGTTCTCACACTTCAGCCTCCACCACCCCCCACCAACATCCTCAGACGAAGCAGTGCAATTACTACTGTTAACCAATGAACCGTCACTTAAATCCCACGCGGCCCCTACTTTCGCTCCCGCTGAAAAAGACATCCCTATAAAATCGGCATTACCGGCCTTTGCGTAAATAGAACCTGACCAACCATTCCTATGCGCTCCAGCACCACCTCCATCAGTCAGTATTCCCGCGTCCCATATAACATTATAGCTAACCCCACTTGTAGTATTCCCTTGAAATCTTTTGCCGGAATTTGAGACATTATCCGGCCCTGTTATATTTGTTCCAGTAAACGAGGAACCAGATACTGCCCATCCTGAACCACTAACCGTATCACAATCTGTATTGCGAATAGTATTCGTAGTTCCCTTCTCAATGCGAAGACCCAAGCTGGTTGCCCCGCTGTATTCATAGACAGGTTCACCCGTAGCTCGCTCGACAAGATTACCGGAGGAATCATTATACCGAGCAACAGATGCCCGTGTGAAGGTGACCCCATCAGCGGCGAGTTGGGAATCAGACTTCTTATCCACCGCAAAGTTAAAGTCCTTTACGACAAACTGAGAAGCCTCAGATGCATTAGGGGTGCTTAACCCGCCCTGTGATCCAAGAGCCATTGTTCTTTAGGCCGCGTGGTAGCAGAGGACTGAACCACTATCTAAGCCCACCTTAGTAAACTGACCATAAATAGTTATCCCAGCAGGAATGGTTATCGAGTTTGTGTCACCGATTAGGTGTTTTGTCCCGTCAGTAAACTCAGGCCACGCAGTGTTGGTCGCGTGAAGAACGGCATCTTCAATAACCAGAATAGCACATATGTCTTTAGCGATAAAATCTGTTCCATTTAAGAATGTTGCCCCCGCTTGACCGAAGGATTGTTTGTCTATATTTGATGTAGCCATAGCTAATTATCTTGTTTGTTTAAAATTAATACATTCCGCTCATACCGCTGCCCACGCCTTCGGGGGCAATATGAAGTTTAGGTCTTGCGCCACCCCTGTAGGAAGCGAGATCAGCGTCAATGAGCTTTTGTGCCGTTTGCCAGTGGTATTCAGCGCGTTGGATGTCGGCGTTGTCTTCGGCAAGTTTGCCAAGCACCGCGTGTTTAATCACAGAGGAGTCATTGGGAACGAACACTAAATGTGAATTATGGCTGACCTCTACATACTGCCGCTTCATCAGGAACGTGGCTTTCGTAGTAGAATCTACTGGAGATATCCTGTATGTCCTACGCCCACTGGAATCTGAATACCCGTCGTCAAACACTCCTGCCATGTTTGAGGTATCCCCAGCCGCTTTTGATGCAACACTGGGTTCTCCAAACATTCGGTAGTCGTGCCACATCGAATAAAGAACCGTGGGGTTGTCATCCAGAATGGCGTGGAGGATACACTCATAGCCCACCCCCGTTCCAGCGTTGCCTGCAAGCAGGGTATATGAACCGCTACTTACGTCCACCTCTGTCAACGTAGTCATCATGTCCCGCCAGAATCCCATCTGGTAAACACGGGGCATGATTTCGTTTAAGGCATTATACCAATCAGAATCCGTAGCCGCAGAAGCGTCCAAATACTGTCCGTATTTGTTTTTCAGGGTGTCTACTTGTGCAGTTGGCATGACTCGTTAATATAGGGGAAATGGGGGTTATTTCAAGGGGTGGGTTATGGTGAAGCGGCTCCGTGACCGGGGGCTGTTGTATAGCTGAGTGCCGCTTGGAAAGTATGAGGCGCGAATATGTTATCTTCTACATACTGGGTGACGGGACGAGAGTCCTCATCCCCTTCAGCCGCGAGTTCGGCTATTCTAATGTAGTAGCACCCAGCCGCATACTTGTTCATTGCCGTAGTCCCTGCGGGGAAACCCAATGTTTCCCAATTAAGTCCATTGGCTCTGACTAGCTCACTAGTTTGGGAAGAACCGGAGGCTCCTACTATTTGAATTGATAAACCCCCCAATATCCCATGTGTAGTAGGTTTGTCAGTTCCTTCTGTATAGACAATACTCAAATGATCCATATTAGCTATTGTAAAAGAATTAGAAGCCGAATCTATAATATACCGTAGCCATACTGTTGAAACTCCTTCTTTAGCATCGAACTCAATATAATCATTATAGTCTGTCCATACTCCAAAGTTATCTGGGTCTTCAAAACGAAAATTGTAAGGGACGCTATCCGTTTTATTAGTCGCACTTGATTCCATCCCCGCGTGAGGGAATTCATTTCCTCCAGAACTAGCAAGAGTAAAGTAAGACTTGGGTGCTTTCTCTCCGCTTCCGTCTGACCCGACATTAAGAGGCCAGTGCGAGGCTGGGCCGGGGGTGCTGTCGCTGGGGTCATTAGACTTCATGTTTGTGAGAGCGGTCAGATAATCTGTCGCATTGGGGTGAGAGTCACCCCCAGAGTCGTCCCCAATTGGCCCCATCTTATTGTGAGGCCCGTGTGACTCTATCTTTTCATAATAAGAAATCTGAGCGGAATAGTAAAACCGCCCAACGCGAACACGAATCTTGGGTGTGTCATACTCATCACGGAAGCGATTCACCTTGAATGGGTGGAGTGTCTCGCCCTGCTCAACGGGTGGGTGGTAATCCGTTATGGATTCATCATGCCCTCCGTAAGAGGCAGTCTCCACGTTCGGGGAAAAACCATCGGGGGGCGCGGAGACAGAATTAGGTAACTCCCAATCCTGCTTGCCAATTTGACCGGAACCATCTGCCCCGCTCTGAGGAAAATCTTTAGGTTCTTCGGGCATTAGGCATCTAATACAGGGCCAGCGGGCGCACCGTCAGGAACGTGGCGGTTGGCATCATCAGTAGTGGTTATGTTCGGCTTGTATGCCGTCACTTTCGTGCGGAGGTAGCCTCCCCTAAAGGCTTCCTGAGAATCAGAGATTACAATAGTAGAAGGCCACTCAGTATAATTAGTAGCTTTCCACGTTGCTTTATACCCACCATAGTTCCATACAGGGTCTTCAGTGCCATTGGTATATGTTACAGTTACATCGTTATGTAGGCATGGTTTGGTTTTCACCCGCCAGTTTGGGGTTACGAACTCCATCTCCATAGGCTCCATTGGCTTTAGGAGACATAGAGTATTTACATCCGTATCGTCAACTGTGTCTGGCTCTGCAAAAGGAGCTTTACGCCAGTAAATCTGCACCTTGGTTTTTGTAGGGCCATTGTATGCCTCACGCTTATACACGGGGTAAACATTTGTATGCTTGCCCCCATCCCTACGGTTCCAGACAGTGGCGTATAAATTACTGAATACAGCGGGCCAGCCCATGTTCTGGTTCGTGAAGTATTGAGCGACTAGCCCGTTGCTATCTTTTTGGACAATCTGTCGTTCAGAAACGACATACCAGTTCTCAGACAACTGCTTGCCCTCGCGCATGATGCCAAAAGCATCAACCCCCCAAAAGTTATAGTTCTTAGCCCCAGAGCCATCATTATAGTTATAATAAGCATTGGCATATGTAAATATATACTCAGCCTCTTGGGTATCCGCGCCTCCTCCTCCGTTCACCTCCACTATATCAGTGGTATCTTGGACACCCTCAGTGCCGGGGGTTCCATCTATAAAATTAACGGTGGCATATACATCCTCGTCTTTATGGAAAAGTGTTTCCTTGGAAATCAAACCGCCATAGGGGACAGCACCCCCCGCAGAAGGGTCATTGTAAGGAAACTGCTTATCCGCATCAACACTACGAATTGTGACGCGCTTAACGAAAACGTGTTGCTCGACTACATACAATGAGTCCAGTGTTTCATCGCCGGATCGGGTCTGCTTCTTTTCAAAGAGGACGTAGTCCTGATCATAGGTTGTCCCATCAACATCAGTTACATCCGCATCAAAAGGAGTAACACTTACATCACCAGAAGGCATCCCCTTAATGTTACCTATCTTTGGCACATCAGTAGCGTCAGCTTCATTCGTCCCCGTTTT
>Ga0080013_1000401_pt1 | contig 61364 bp, 91 predicted proteins | sample ETNvirenome_6_85_FD_69236 | JGI IMG/M metagenome (GOLD analysis project Ga0080013, IMG submission 69236) | Marine viral communities from the Pacific Ocean - ETNP_6_85 (SPADES assembly) (version 2) | ecosystem: Environmental > Aquatic > Marine > Oceanic | place: Pacific Ocean | collected 2013-06-19 | reverse complement strand
TTCTCTGTTGTAAAATTTAGCCATCATTATTTCTTCAAATTCTTTTGGTGTCATTCTAGGTATCCATACTTTTGCTTGACTCATAGCAATGTCACAAAACAATTTTAAATTCATAAGTGATTCACCATCAATCCAAATTTTTTTCTTAACTGTTTTTAAACCAACCCCATCTACATTTTTTTGTGGTACATTTAAATGTACGTAATATCTGTTTGCTCCATACTCTTCTATTTTTTCAATAGTGTCTTTCGATACCTGTAAAGATACATCTTTAAATAGACCTATCCAATTAAATAAACTTGTTATGTTTTTATGACTGTAGCCTGTAATTTCGTGAATTTTATTTATTCCAAATTTTCTAGCTGTGCTTCTACTTGAACTTCCTTTCTTTAATCTTTTTGCTAAGTCTTCATCATCTGCGTGTTCCGCGATCCGAGATACAAAATCATTTATTTCATCGTCCGTCCAATCTGAATGTTTAACTAAAATTCCTGCAATCGCAGTGCAATAATCATCTCTAGCTCCTGTGCTAGGATATATAATTGTAAGTGCCGCAGATAAAGCAACTTTGCCTACATCTATAGATAAGTTTCCTTGGTACTCTCTTATCTCTTCAAATTTTTCCCATCTTACATTTGTTTTTGATTTACTATGCAAAGAACCTGGAACTATAGTGTATCTTTTTTTCTCAGTACGTAGTTCACATATCATTGAACCATGTGGAAAATTTTTAAAATCTTTTTCAAATTCATCTGGTAATTTAAATTGTTTAAAAGGTATTTGGTTTCTGTTAGTCCAAAGATAATGACTTGTTGGGTTACCTTCTCGTCCAAAAATTGCACCGCAATCTTTAATATAATAATTAATAAATCTTTTTACAAATTCGTTGTCTATATCTAAATCAACATCGTGATCTAATCTTAATGCTATCTCTGCTGTTTCGTGATCCCTGTTCCATATATCTTTCTCTATTTTAAAATCTGGGTCAGTATACTTCTTGACCTTAGGCGTACCCTTTAGACAGGGTATAATTACCCTTCCCAACTCTAACCAATCTATATAATTTATAGGTTCTTTATTCATTTTATATCTTTTATTAAATTAAGAATGGGCGGTATCCACTCTCGCTTCTCCGCCCAATCCTGCAGGAAATTATAAACTAAATTCTTTTTTAGCTTCTTTAGTTTCAGGTTTAGCTTCTACTTCGCCTTTGCCAACACTAACTGCAAAGCTTTTAGCCATATCATAGATAGATTTATCTTTGACAGGACCAATCTTTGACACATCCCAACCAAACCAAGTTCCTTTGTCATTAGACATTTGAACTGTAGATAGTTTGTAAATGTGGCTATAAGTTGGCGGTGTGAATAAACCGTTAGCACCTTGTAGCTTTAAACCCATCATCATAGAGTTCCATTTTCTACTTACTTTTAATTGAGTAGATTTCATAGAAATCAATGCAGATTCTGCGCTATCTCCCACTACAAGTACAAAATGATTAGCAGTGTTTTCTAAATAGTTACCATTAGATAATCTATCTTTGTATGATTTATCTCTAGTCGTTTGACTAACGATATCACTATCTGCATCATGAATTGCAACAGGTGCACCTGTACTAGTACCTCTGTCTTGCCATTCAACATATTGTCTTTTGTAATGACACGGTATAACTTGTATTGAATCGTACAATTGATTTGTTACAGTGTTCATTATTTTGCCAGGTTTTGCGCCCTCGACATATTTACCATCACGTTCGTTTACCTCTGGTGATAGTTGTCCCAAAATTTTCAAGAATGGTAACGCAAGATCTTCTTGCGACATATTCTGGGCTCCTTGTTGTGCATCAGCTTCAAAATTTACTGCAGCTAATGCTCCTTCTTTTTTAGTTGTTACATCGTTCATGTTACTTGTTCCTTTTTATAGTTGTCTTATTCTCTGAGAACACCCCAAAGATTTCCGTTGGCATTTCTTTTCCTGCCTCAATACGCTCACGGACTAGCGCTTTCAAAGTCATGGGCTCAACCTTCATCTTTTGTGTCGGTTGAAACCCTTGACCTTTCGCAAGTTCAGCATAATTTGCTGCCTTGTTATCCTCGTTACGACCAAATGATACCAAGATCTCGTTCTTAATAATATCACCTAGTCCATTGTCCCGAAGCCAGTTAAACGCCGATTCTTTATTTGCTTCTGTAATAGTAGCACGATACGACGTTGAAACTTTAAGATGTGATCCATCTTGAAGTTTTAATTCTGCTAAACCCATCTCAGACATCATGGTTGGTATAACCTCCCCTGATATACGTTGGTATTCTTTTTTTAAATCTTTAATGTTAGTTTCACTTGCCTCTATTCTTTTGTGCAACCCCTCTAACATTTGTACTTGATCTGCAAGAGACTGAATGTTTTCAGTTTTACTCATTGCATCTTGTTGGTCTTGTTCAAAGTTAATCATCTATTTCTCCTTTCTCGTATAGATTAATCTCAATAGGATAATATTTTCTTTCTTGTTTATCCCACTTCAATACATTGTATTTGCCGTTTGTAATATCAGATACAATAGAACATGCAACACCAATGATTGCAGGATCTCCTGTTAATAATAAATAATCTTCTGGTGTATAATTTCTTAAACCTTTTCGTAATTTAAAAATTAAGGGACCAGGAGAAAAAATCATTTGAGAAAACTCTGGTAATAAAAAAGTAAAATCATTGGTTGTAGAATAAGCAGCTGCACCCATAATATTTATTTTAGGAGTACCTGCTTGGCTTCCTGGTATTTCTTGTATTACATAAACTTTTCTTTCTGACATTGACAAAAGATATAACATCTATTATATAGAAGTCAATAGAAAGAAGAAAATAAAATGAATTATAAATTTAAAACTAAACCTTATGCACATCAATTAACTGCATTGGAAAAATCTTGGAACAAAGAAAACTATGCTTATTTTATGGAGATGGGTACAGGCAAAACAAAAGTACTAATAGACAATGTTGCTATGTTGTATGATAAAGGTAAGATTGATAGTACTTTAATTATTGCACCTAAAGGTGTTGTTAAAACTTGGTATGAACAAGAACTTCCTACACATTTACCAGACCATATAGAGAATGTGTCTGTATTGTGGCAACCAAATATTACAAAAGGACAACAAGAAAAATTAGACTCTTTGTTTGAAATAGATAGTGCATTACATATTTTAGTTATGAATGTTGAAGCATTAAGTACAGAGAAAGGTGTTAAGTTTGCAACTAAATTTATTAACTCTCATAAAACTTTGATGGCAATAGATGAGTCTACTACAATTAAAACACCAACTGCTAGGCGTACTAAAAATATCATTAAGATAGGTTTAGACGCTAAGTACAAAAGAATAATGACAGGTTCTCCTATTACAAAGAATCCATTAGATTTATACACTCAGTGTGAGTTCCTTGATCCGTGGTTATTAAACTTTGCTTCTTACTACGCATTTAGAAATAGATATGCAGAAATGAAAACGATGCATATACGTGGACGATCTATTCAAGTAGTAGATAAGTTTCAAAATTTAGGAGAGTTATCAGATATAGTAAAAGAATTTTCTTACAGAGTATTAAAAGAAGATTGTTTAGATTTACCTCCTAAGGTATTCATTAAACGACATGTAACTTTGACAACTGATCAAAAAAAAGTTTATGAACAGATGAAAGAACAGGCTCTTGCTATTCTTAATGGTAAAGTAACAACTACTATGACTGTATTAACACAGTTAATGAGACTACATCAAATAACATGTGGTTATGTAACTGCTGATGATGGGACCACACAACAAGTTGAAAGTAATAGACTTAATGAATTGATGTCTATTTTAGAAGACACAGAGGGAAAAGTTATTATATGGGCCAACTATCAATTAAGTGTAGGTGAAATTATACAAAAGATAATTAAAGTATATGGTCCAGATTCATATGTTCATTATTATGGTTTGACACCACAAGAAGATAGACAAGACTTTATTCGTAAGTTTCAAAATGATCCTAAGTGTAGATTTATTATAGGTACACCTCAAACAGGTGGTTATGGTATTACACTTACTGAAGCTAATACTGTTATCTATTATTCTAATGGTTATGATCTAGAAAAGAGGCTCCAATCAGAAGACAGAGCACACAGAATAGGACAAAAGAAAACAGTGACTTACATCGATTTGATTTGCGAGGACACGATTGACGAGAAGATTGTGAAGGCTTTAAGAGATAAAATAAATATTGCATCTGAAGTTATGGGTGAAGAGTTAAGAGATTGGATCTAAACTAAATCTACTGCTTTTCCAATAATTGGTTTGTATCTAGTTTTCTTATCTTCACGATAAGCCCGCATGTATTGATGTCTAGGGTTAAAAGGTATGTAACTTGCGTGGATCCACCCCGAGTTAGGTTCTCCAGGCGTGTAGTATTCGAGTATCAATTGATCTGTCTCAAGATTCATTTTAATCCAATCAGCAACTTCAGCGTTGTCAACTCCCATACATTCGAAATCAACGGCCTCAGCTTTTGAGTGCTGGCTGGTCAAACTCGACCCTATGGCTGCACACAACTCTGGACTACGAAACCCGCTTGTCACCTTGACCCTGCCAAATTGGTCCCGTACTGGCTGTAAAATATTTTCACACAATGCTTTTAGTTTATCTATTTGATCTGCGTTAGGTTCGTTGTCTATACCTTTACGTATAGCTGTGTCTGATTTAGTAAGCTCTTGAAGAGAAAAATTTCGCGATAATTGCATATATTTTATTTTGTGATATCTGTAAGTAAAATTAATAGTACGGCTCCCATACCACCTACTATCCAATACTCTAATCTTTTAATACGTTCTTGCATTTCTTTCATTTGTTCGAAAGTTTGTTTCTGCATAATTCTACATAATTTTTCGTGCGATTCAATTTTTTGTAATGCAGATTTTTTAGTCATTATGTTGTTCTCCGTAGTCTTGATCTAATTAGTTGTTCTTCTGGAGATAGTAATGCCATCTCTGTCGATGTCAAGTTGGTATTTTGGTTAACTGCTTGTGCCTGATTACTTATACTTGGTTGAACATTTGTAGGCATAGGTGTGTCTGGTAAGTTAGGTGTTTGTACTGTGTCTATAGAAAAATCATCTAAATCTATGTCAAAAGTATCTGCAAGATTTAAAAATCTCATTTGTGATCTCATTGCTCTTAGGTAAGGAACTGCTTCTTTATATACATCAAACGTTCCTAGATTTTTTGCAATCTCTCTAAACCTTTCTCTAATATCATCAGATGGAAAATAAGGTTCATACTTTCCTCTTCTTAAATTATTAAAAGTTTGTGTTGTAAGTTGTCTGTCTTGAAACGTTTGTCTTAAAGAATTTGCATTGACACCTAAAATTTGTGCAGCATCAATGTTCTTAAACATTTCTTTTTGTACATTGAATCTTGCTTTGTTAGATTCATAAAATCTTGTAACAATATCATTAGGCTTGATTGGTCCACCTTTTAATATTCCAAAGAAACCACCTGTAAATTCTCTTCTAGCATTTCTTATACCTGTTTGGTATTGAGATATTTTAAATCCCATAGCTTTTAGTGGATCAACTTTAGTAGGTCTGAACCCTGCTATACCTGCTATCTGATCATCTAATGCTAAAACTTCTCCAAGTTTATTTGGTTTACCTGTAGCTGCTTGTGCTATTCTTATATAAGGTTTGTACTGAGGTAATAATGCTTCTAGTAAATGTCTAAATCTAATTTGTGCTACATCTCCTGCAGGAGTTTGATCTGTGTATAAAACTTTACCTTCTCTTGTTCTACCCGCTCTAAGAGTTAAGTCTGTTGCAGCCTCTGTCCAAATAGATTCGTCTACAAATGGTGCTGCTAGTTCTGCACTTGCTTCTTCTACACCTGACATAAATCCTTTTAAAATTGTATCACCATCTTTTGATGCTGCTGTTATTTCATTTAATAAAGTTCTAAAAGGTTTTGCAACCACATCGTATGCATTACTGTGACTAAAATCTATGTATTTTAATTCACCTGTTTTTTCATCTCTCATTGGTATTAGTGTTGAGTTTCTAGACCAATCAGGAACGAACTGACGTAAAGCATCTAACTCATCTTTTGATACATTGTATAATGCTTTAGATCCTTCTACTAATGCTGCAGGTACTGCACCTAGTGTAAAAGCCATACCAGCAGCTCTAGTTGCACCTATTCTATAAAATGGGTTATCATTTTTAACCATTGTTCCTGTAGCAGCATCCAATACCCATGGTGCTATATTAGTTCCAATTGTAGGTTTAGAGTGTCTCATTTCTTTCAATGCTTGACCACCAATGTTTGTGGTTGTTCTTAACATCTCAGATGGAAAAGACATGAAGTTACCAACGGGTAATAATCTTGCTGTTCTTACAAAGTCTCCAACATAGTTATAGTTTGGAACTGTGTTCTTAACAATGTCAGCTGTTTCTGTTTTAAGTTTAGCTAAAAAGTCTGCTTTTGTTGGATCAACTTTAACACCTCTTCTTATACCATCTTTTACTAATGCATCTTGTCTTCTATTTAATTCTACAAAGTAGTTTGTAATTTTCCAAAAGTCATCCTCTGCAACATACTTACCTTGTAAATATGCAGGTATTTTTTTAAGTTTGTTAAGCATTGGGTTTACAATTTTATCAAGATCCATTATGCTGTCACCAAAGTTTACATCTCTCATTAGATTTTTTAAGTCTCCTATTTGCACTTGTGAGTTTACAACACCTAATTCTAATAGTTCTCTATAAGCTTTTTCAAAATTTTCATCTGCAAATCTTGTGTTTTTTAAATTACCAACACCTGATATTTGCCAACCTTTTCTAAAAGAATCACCTAATAGTTTTGGATTCATAAAACCTTCAAACAAAATACCATTGGCGCCAGCGAATGCACCTGCACTAATTATGTTACGTAAGTGAGTTGGTATAGATAAAACTGTTTTTGCTAACTGTGCTGTAGCTTTTGGAAATAATAATAAATTTCTATATAAAAAACTTGTACCTTTTTCTGCAGCACTTGCTCCTTCTCTTCCTCTTACAGCTGCTGTTAAAAAACCTTCTGTTATTCCATTCATACGTTTTAACGCTTCTGCTGTATCTGCTGTAGTAAACATACCACCTAAAGGATTGCTTGCTTTACCTGCTTTAAATTCTGACATACCTGCTAGTGCATTATCTACTTTTACAATTTTTGCTTGATTGTTTGTTGCTGCTTTTGCAGCTTCTATTGAATCCCAAAAACTACCTCTAGCTCCTTGTGCTTGTGCTGCAGCGTTGGTGTCAAACATTTCTTTAAACATCGCACTTGATCTAGCTATACCGGATAGCTCTGTGATTGCATTGAACATAGAGTATCTTGGGTCTTTCATTTCACCCAATAGTTTTTTAATAACTTGTGGTGGTGCACCTGTTCTTTCTATAACTTCATCTACAAATTTTCCTCCAGGTAAATCTGTTAAAGTTTTAGATACATAGTTTGGATCTGCTAAACCTCTACCAATCTTCTTAGCTTTGATACCATCTTCTATTATTCTCTCTACAATATTTTTTGCTTCTTCGTAGTAAGTATCACTATCTAATTTGAATGCTTTGTCTTTGTTAGTACCTGCAATTTGTTGTCTAAAAAAATCTATAGCTTCTGCCATAGAATCATCAGTAGGTCTGTATCTACCAAATACACCTAATACAGGTGTTGTTTCAAAAATCTTGTAAGTGTTTTCTGTTAAACCTTTTATTCTATCTTGTAGAATATCTTTTAATTCTTTTGAGTTATAGTTGTTTGTAGTCTTAATTAAATTACCCATTGTGCTTCTAGCTTCATCAACAGTTCCTACAATTGAATCAATTACTTTTTGATCCAAACCTTTATCTTTTAGAGCTTTAACAAATGCATCTGATTTTTTACCATCTACTAATTTAGTTAAATCTCCATCAAACATTAACTCATTTATTTCTTTAAGAAATCCGTCTTTTTCTTTTTTAGTAAGTGATCTATCTAATACCGATTGCATTTGTGGAAATGCTTTACTTAGATTAGTATCTAGTTTTCTTATAAGTTCTGTTGCTCTATTTACATCAGCAGATCTAAAACCTTCCATTACTTTTTGAGAACCAAAAACTTCTTTTGTCATTGCTCCTTCAGGTGTAAATGCTTGTGCAAACTTACCTAAAAATCTTTCTAGTTTATAATTACTATATGCAAGGTCCTTGCCCCGTGTTGCAAGAGCCTTGGCCCCTTTGCCAACACCTGCTACAAATGGAGTAAGTAACAAAGACTCACTACCAAACTTAAATCTATTCATTAGTTTTCTAGTAGCGTCTTCTCTTCCACCATCTAAAGCATAAGAATCTAGTTGTGTGGGTCCTCTATCAAACATATCACCAAATGATCCTATCTCTTCAACGTCTGCTACAAATGCTTCACCTGCAGCTCCACCCATGGCTCCTACACCAAATCTAGCATAGCCTGTTTGTTTATTTAATTTGTCTGCTAATTGTTTTTGTTTAGTTATATTTTTAGAACCCGAACTAACTAATACTCCTGCTTTCTTTGCGTCAAAATATTTTTTAGCTAACTTACTTCCTAATTTAAAACCTGCTGTACCGGGTACACCTATTTGAACTAAAGCTTGTGTTAGTTTACCTATACCACTTTGTTCTGCGTATTCTTCTAGTGGATTTAATTTATCAAAAAACATTTCTACATTAGCAGCAGTATTGGTATCAAAACCTAAATCAATTAATTCAGCACCTAATGAGAATGCTCCTTCAACAACTTTAATACCACCGGATGCAATACCTGCAAGTCCAGACGTATACCATGATACTTCGTTATTTTCTTCTGCTGGAAATAATGGTTGTAATGCCATTTATATACCTATGACCCTGATACGTCTTCTATATTTGGAGAGAATACATCTGGTGCTGGTTCTTTTTGTTCTTGTGGTGTAGCTGTAAAGTCTGGGAATTTAATTTCAGGGATTGTTTTAAACTCATCAAACACAACTTGTCCGTTTTGAATAACTAAGTATTTGTAGTTGTCTTCATATGGATCGTAGAAAACTTTGTTATTAAATCTGTTTTTTTGTTTTAGTATAAATTTTTCTTGTTCAGGATCTCTAACATCAATTTCTAATACTCCGCCAAATTTATTTCCACCTACAGCTCCTCTTAAAACATCTGCTATTTGAGTATCAAACGTTGCTGCTCTTTCAGCTGCTTGTGGTGGTAGACCATCTGTTACATATTTTTCTAACATTGTATTATACAAAGCATCATCACTTTCTTTACCTCTTATATTAGCAATTTCTAATTGAGTTGCTCTGTTTAAATCACCTTGTCCTGCTTTAAACTTTTCACCTGCTTCTCTTTCACCTCTTAAAAAATCTCTCTCACCTCTTTTTTGACCCATTGCAAACTGAGCTGCTTGGTAATCTCTAAAAGGTTCTTTAGCAGATACTGCTGCTGTTTGAAGTATGTTTCCTTGTGGTGGTCTTGATAATAGATCCAAACCAAAATTAGTTAAGAAACCTGGTAATGTTCCAGGAGCAAAGTTTCCCATAGCGTAAGGATTAGATCCTTGTTGATATTGTTTTCTTGGTTGATCTAGTCCTGATGTAATACCAGTTCCTGCTGATCCGCCTATTCTAAACATTGGTCTTTTTAAAGTTCTATTCATAATTATTTAGTTATAAAGTTTCCAAAATTAGTTCCTGCATTACCTTTACCACTTAATCCACCATAGATACCTGCAAGTGTTGTACCAACACCTAATGCAGTTTGTAATGGTGTAGGGTTAGGTATATTTGTTGTTTCTGTTTGACCAGGATAACCACCCATGATTCCTGTTACTTGACCTGCAAATCTATCTAATTGTTCTTGTGGTAAGAACGTTGCTTGTCTTGCAGCTTCTCTTGTAGCATCAAGTCCTGCTTGTGTTTGTGCTTGGTTCAGTGCGCCCAACTGACCTAAACGTGAAATATCTGTTCCTTGTAGTGCTTGTGTTTGTGCTCCAAGTTGTGCTTGTTGACCAGCCAGTCCTGATTGGAATGCACCTAAACCTTGAGTCGCTTGTCCTAAGTTAAATCTGTTTTGGATGTCTTGTTGTCTTGCATTTTGAGCTTGCCCAAAACCTTGTTGCAAGAGACCGGCTTGTAATAACGCTCGTTCTCTCGCAGCCCCTGTGCCAAACTCTGCGAGTTGCACTCCCGCTCGACCACTGCCGAGCGCACCCAAAGCTGCTTGTTGATCTCTTATCTGTTGTTCTTGTATAGATTTGTTACGATCAAATTCTGCAAGTGATGCATCAATCACTTGTGATTGATATGGGGACATAAAATCTTGTACACCTTGTTGAAAAGATTGTGCTCCTGTTCCTATTCCTGATAATTGTCCAAGAGCCTGCGTTCCTAATCCAGCAGCAACTTGTGCTTGTGATGTTGCTTGATTTAAAAATGGTTGAAATGATCCTACACCTGATGTAGCTAAATTTTGTGCTTGTTGTTGTAATGCATCTTGATCTGCAACTTGTGGTGCAAGTCCTGATAAACTTTGTTGTCTTGTTGTAAATTGTTGAGCAGCGCTTTGTCTTGCTGCAAAGTCTGCAGCAGATTCACCTGCTTGTTGTGATATACCAGCAATACCAGTTGATACTACAGGTACACCTGATTGTGATACAACTTGTGTTGCTAAATCTTGTCCTAGATCTTGAACAAATTGTGCGGGTAGATTTTGTACTTGTTGAACAGCCATTATTCTTTTACCTTTTTCTTATAGTCTTCTTCTCTTTTTTTGTCTTTGTTATTTTGTTTTACTTTACCTACAACAGCAGCTCCTGCAATAGTTCCAGCAACACCAGCTCCAACTTGTTTGGCTGTTTTAAGTTTTTTGTTTAATTTAATAGTATCGGGATCTGTGACATTACCACTATATATGTCTGTTCTTTTAGACTGATAAAGTTTGTCTGCTTTTTTGGCTTTTCTATGAGCTGAGTAAGCTTTTCCCATTCCTTTAAGTAAACTGATCATTATATAACTTCCTCTAATCTTTTAGACGTTTGAAACATTTCTCTAGCGCCATCTAATCCTTGCGATTCCTCTGATACTTCACCTCCGGATTCGAGGTTTTTCATCATGTTATACATCACTTCTGCTCCTTTGTCTACATCGCCTTCTCCGGCATTTCTTACAGCATCTGCTGTAAATACAAATTCATTCTTTGATAATCTTGCAGGCACATCATCTGCTTTTTCCATTCTACCTAGTGGTACGAATCCACCTTCAGCTCTTAAATCCATTTCTTGACCATCCATATCTAATAGTGGCATAGTCTTTTTTGCTACTGGTTCTTTCATAGATCCACCTTCAGCTCTAAATCTTCTTGCTAGATATTTGTTAGGGTTAGCTCTTATCTCTGCTATATCTATACCTGTTTCATCTGCAATATTTTGTGCTTCTTCTTCTTGTTCTGCTGTTAATAATCCTGATACTAGTGATGCTCCTGATATTAAAGCACTAGGACTTGTTAAAGCTTTACCTAAAAAATTCTTTTCAAAAATAGGTGCTTGATCACCATAAGAAGTAACAAACTTACCTAATCTTGCTTTAGACATTATGTTTTCTAATCCACCTTTACTAAATATGTTTCCTACACCTTGCATTTGAGCTATTGGACTTGCAAAATTACCAAAAAAAGTTCCTCCTCCAGCAACACTACCCAAACCACCAAGACCTGTATATAACAATGCAGCTTTACCTATCGGTGACTTAGCTATCTTCTTAACACCACGTGTAATTTTTTTAACAAGTTTACCTAGACCATACATCTGTCTTGCTGAATCAAAATCATACTCACCACCTACAACGTTACCACCATCAGCATAAGTAGGTTGCACTATAGTTTGACCTTCTCTATCTTTGTTAATTTGATCTATAATTAATTTACCTATAATCATTTGAGGACTAATTAAAGCTTTTAAACCACCACCTGTAAATGCATTTTTTACTCTCTGAACATCACCTGCTTTAGTTAATACTTCATTTACATCTAATTCTTTTTTAGGTTTGATAGTTTCGTTAAAAACATTTTCAGTTCTTTGTCGTTCTACTCCTGTATCATATTCAACAGGTCCAGGTGTAGCTGCAGATTTACCATACGCTGCTTGAACGTATCCTGCATCTCTATATAATTGTCTTGCTTGTTGTGATCTAGTTATGGCCATTTTACTATTCTATTTTGTTTTTGGAAATAAATCAAGGCTTGGCATTATAACAGTTACATCTTTTCTAATGTCCTCTGGTGATATACCTTTGGCCTTCCATTCTCCGTCATTCTTATATTTTTCACCTGTTTTTTTATTAGTTATCTTTTCTATTATCTTATCTGGTTGTATCTCAATCATTATATAGTTACCTCCTTTTTAATATTTAAATAGCTAATAGCTACGTCAAACGAGTCAGAACTGCTTGAAAGCACTGTAAAACTATCTCCACCTTCAACCACTAAAGGTTGAGTTAATAATTCTGTTGTAACATTAGCAGTCAAAGCTGCTGATTTTATAGCTGTAATACTGTTGTTTGTAACTGTAACTGTAGGTGTGCCCGCTGATGTAACCAATATAGATTTAATGACATAAGTTTCACTAACTAAAGGGTTACCAGATCCTAAAGGAGTCAAAGCTGCTCCTGATGTGCTGTTATCTATACCTGCAAATTTATATTGATTAGCCATTAGTTTACAAAAAAGTTAAATGCTTCAATCTCATCTTTTAATTCTTCTTGAAACGTTGAATTTAATTTTTCTATAATAGCATCAAGATCTCTTACTTGAGCTTCTGCAGTTTGTACATCATATTCATTTGATGGTCTAGTTATTACCTGTACAATTTTTGCCATTATCTTCTTCCGTCTGGTTGTACATCTAATCTAAAAGTACCTAATTTCCAACTTTGACTAGCTGCTGTATTTTCTATTTTCATAGCCACTGCTCTTGCTCTTGCACGTGTATCCACTTTTGTAGTTGATGAAGTAACATCAAAGGGTCCTAATGGTGAACCTGATTGTGAACTATTTGGATAATTTTTTAATTGTAATGTAACTCTAGTTGCTCCTGTTTGGCTTATAAAATCTGGTACAAATCTTCTTATTTTCATTAAATACTCACCATCTCCTCTAAACGTTGCAACACCTGTTTGTTGACCAGTTGATGATCTTGATTGTGTAATATCATAATCTCCAGATGAAATGTTTGCAGTGATTGCAGTTATTGTTCCATTTTTATTTTGATCAGTGCCTATTTCGTGTTCATAATAAGTTGTTATACCTTCTGTGTTTCCAACAACATCAAACGATGTATCTGTGCCTGCATCATACTCTGTTGCATGAGGAGTTCCAAATATAGCAGAGTCTCTCCACATGGTTCTAGATAAAGTTCCGTTTGTCCATACAGGTCTTTGTGGTGATGAATCAAAGTAATTATAAGAAACCATTCTGTTTACAACCGATGATGAAGACGTTGGGTAAAACCAAATTACTTCACCAAACAAATTATTTAATCCTGCTGAAATCATTTGATTTCCAGATGCTAAATTTATATCATCATAAACATAATCTTCTACTAAACAAGGTAGTGACTCTAGTTTACCAGCAAATCTAAAAAACCCATTCTCTGACATCCAGTATGCAGCACCATCGACTTCAACACATGCGTTCTGTCCTGCAAGTCCGCAGTTAGTTCCAACCTGTGCAAAAGCAAAAGTAAAAGGTTGACCTACAAAACGTTGAGTAAACAACGCTGTATCAGTCCAAACGTAAAGTGCATCACGACCTCTTATAGCTCCCATGATCCGTGATCCGTCGGCCAGTCTTTGTGTACCGGCAGTATTGGTTGCTGTAGGTATATAAGTGTTAATATCTTCTTGGTCCGAGAACCTTATAAACATTTCGTCTTGAGTTGATGTATCTCCAATAGTTGTTTCTGTTCCATAAAACACTAAGTGTCTATCAGGAGTAGATACAACCATGTGACGTGATGCTGTTGGTGCACCTGATATAATTGTTGCTCTTGTTGTCGTTGCATTTGATAATGAAGAGTCCCATTCAAAACATGAACTGTTGTGTATTAAACAAATAGATTTGTCTCCAAAATTATCTATAGACCACATACCAGGTTCAATAACTAAGTCACCGGATGCTGCTTCGCCCCAGGCAATATAGTCAGTTGAGTTTGTAACTGTGGCACCGTCACTATGAGAAGCTGCTGTTGTTCCTGCTACACCTCTTGTACATCCTGTTAAAGTATTGGTACTAACACCTGTATATGAAATTTCTTCAGAATCTATTATAATAAAATTAGTTCCTGAATCTGGTAATTGTGAAGCGTCAGCTACTGTAATGCTAGTGACTGCAGCATTGATTGCACCATTTAAAGTTGTTGTTACTGCTCCTGCATCTTCTCCACCCCAAGATCCTAATCCATAACCAAAACCTTTTGCCTGCACTGCAGGTCCAACGTGATAGTAATGTTGAACTCTAATACCACCAGATGTTGTTGCACCACTACCTGTTTCGTTTGAGGGCATTGTAATAGTTAAGGTTGTAGTTGAGGGCACAGATGTTACCATGAATTTTTTATCATCAAAGTCAGAGGCACTAAAATTTGAATTAGTTATAGCTGTAAAATTGTCTAAAAGAATAATGTCATCTTCTTGTATATTGTGTGCACCAGAAAAAGTTATAGTAACAGTCGGTGATCCGTTGGTCGTGCTAAATGCGTTTGTGAGAGTTGTTGTAGATTTAATAGGGTGTATATCGTAAAATACACCACCTGAATAAGCATATAAAATAGAGTTAGTTCCTATAATGGCATACTTTCTACCTAGACTATTTACAAAATGATGAAGACCTCTTGTGGCTCCTGTTAAATTGTCTGTTCCTAATTGCTTCCAACCACCTATTTTTTCAGGTGTTCCGTATCTAAATCTAACATTATCACAGTCTACCCACTGACCTTCAGCTGTAGTTTCTGAAATTTGTTTGTTTATACCTGGTTGAAATCCTATTTTCTGTAACATATAAAATCCTGTTTAGTAGGTAATATATTAGATTATATCACAATTCAATAATTACTATAGCACTAATTTAATTAAAGTTCTTGTTATTATATAGATGTAGATCTAAAATTTTCCAAGCAAGAGGTGAAAAAGGCCATCTTCTATGGTCTGTAGCTTTTTCATTAATAGCATTTTTAGTTTCATACCATAAATCATTTTCTAAATTGTTAGAACATAAATTTGAGGCATATTTCCAAAAATCTGACTCATGCATACTACCACCATGATAGATATAAGATATAAAATTTTCATATCTTTTAGCTAAATCATGAGCAAGATTATTTGATTCATTAGTACTTACATTTTTAAAAATGTGATCAAAATAAATTCTATTTAAAGAGTCATAGAATAAACCAGATATTGCTTCTATGGGTTCGTAAAAAAGAGCTTTATTTCCATTTAACATAATCCTATTATTAATATAATTTTTAGCTTTATAAGATTCAAATTTATATTCTCTTAAATTATCTTTATTAAAATTGTTTTTAAAATACTGTGAGAAATCATTTATTGCATCATTTTTAGAAGTTATGTTATCATTATATAAATAACCGAACCCTTGTCTTTCTTTTAAAGGTATACCAAACATCCATCCATTTTTATGAGCAGTATGATATGTAAAATTCCAATTTCCAGGTTCTTCGATTCCGTTTACTAGACAATGATTAATCGGAAGTTTTACTTTTTCATAATCAGTATAATCTTTAGGAAAACCTCTACAATCTATTACATAGTCATAGGTATGTTGTTCATTAATAGTAACTTTATTTTTATCTTGTTTTAAAGATTTAATATCTATGTTTAATTCATTAAACCTATCTTTGTATTTAAGATAAACATGTTTAAAAACTACTTCTGCTAATTTAAAATTATCAAAATGAATAGCATATGAAGGAGGTATTATTGGACTAACAAAATTATGTTTTCTCCAATTTTTATAATAAACACCGGTCTTAAAAGTAAACTGTAATTCTTGTCCATCAAATTCAGAATTAAAGTTTAAAGTTTCCCACAGTAAAGTAGGTAAAGCTATTGTACTACTTTCACCAATACCTAATATTTTTTTCTTTGGGTTATGAATACATGTCACCTGTACGTCTTCAGTATACCCTAAAAAATGAACTACACTTAATACACCAACAGTGCCCGTACCAATAACTGCTATTTTAATCATTATAAAAAATTAAACCATCCAGTAATTATATATTTATTTTCATTAGGTGCGTTTTCTCCTCTGTGCATATGAGAAGGGCCCGCAGGCCATATATAAAAATCTCCTGCTTTTGGAACGATTGTTACATTTTGATGTATAAACTCTGTTCCTCCTCCTTTTTTTATGTCATTTAAATAAATCATCCATGCAAACACTCTTTTTAATTTATCAGTATAACCATCATTTTCACAGTGAATATAATTATAATAATTGTTAGGTTTATATTTACAAAGTTGAGCATTAACATCCAGGCCCCAAGGTCTAAGACATTCATTAAAAAGTTTATATTCATTTAAAAAACTCTGAATACCTTTTTTAATTGCCAAACCTAATCCAAAAAAACTTTCCTTATTTTCTATTTTAACAGAAATTTCTAAATTGTTTAAAGGTTTTGTTCCACCTCTACCAGCAGAAGCTAGTTCAGTATTTTGTTCAAAAAAATTTATTAAATTATTACAAGACTCTTTTGATAAAGCTTCTTTTTGTTTATGAATTATATTCATCAATATCTTAATAATTTAAATTTATTATTTGTATTTCTTTTTATTCCACCAAATACTTTTATATCTATTTAAAATTTTAGTAGCCCAATTTAAAGATAAACGATTTAATTTTTCTACGTAAGAAACTTCCATTTTCCAATTACTTCTTTTAAAAGGTATTACTTGAACATATGGCATACCTCTTTTAAGTGTTTTAATAAAAGATGGATACTTATGTCTATTAAAAGCAAATGGAAAATTTACAACTTGTGGATAGATATCAGTGTCTACAATACCAGGTAAGATTTTAAAGTAATCTTCTTCTCTGTGAAAAGGGGGTACAAATAAACAAGACCATCCTGGAGGAGTAATTATTTTAAAAGGATTAATTATTTTAGGTATTGGGCACACACCTTCTGGAGAGTTTTCTTCAGCAATATACGATTTTGATCCACCTACTTGACTTGTACTATGTTGTTCAGCGTCGTTTTGAAAACTTGGATCATTCAACAAGTGTTGTCCCATAGCAAAATCTATTTTAATCATTTTTTTCTTTTCTACCTTATCCATTACGTTAAAATGAATAGTCATATCTTGAGGTAATCTTAAAAGATAACCAGAGGTCATTGAATCCTGTACAGGCATACAGCCTTTTATAGTTACAGCTCCAACTTGATTTGGGGGCGCATTTTTAAACCAATCTGGCAAATATTGAATTGCAGGTATTGGTTTTATTTCTTCTATATCTTTTACTGATTCTGTAGTTATAAATTTAATTTTATTTTCCATTGATTTTACTTTCACTATTTGATTGTATATTAATTAAATGGTCTGGTCTTGAAGATGCAAATTCAACTGCAATTTTACCCAAAGTATTTACCATGTGAACCATACTCTCACCATCTAATATTAGTTTTTTTTTTTCGTTTAATATTTTTATTTCATGTTTTTCAAATAAAAATTCTCCACCACCGTCTTCTCTTTGTATTATTTTCATTAGTTTTTATTCCAAGGTGTTCCAAAATATTGTCTTTGATCCATATGTAGATCTTTATTAGGACCTTCTGCATCAACATAATGAATAAAAGCTTGAGCACACCAATCTCCTAAATATTTTTCTCTATAGTGTTCTTGAACTTTTCCAAAATATAACACACCATCTCCTTCATCACAAATAAATGGTTTGTTATCAATGTATATTGGCCACTTTTTATCTGCACCAATATTAAGACTAATACTTATTTCACACTCTGGTCTATCTTTGTGTTTTTTTAATTTAGCACCATAAGTGTACATTCTCCAATAAGTGTAAGTAGGTAGTAATTTTTTATTTAATTCTTTTTCTATTAAATTTTTTTTTCTTAACATAATAGTTTCAAAAATAGGATCAGAATAAAAGTATGTTTCAGCTCCATTTGTTATATCTGCAAACATATCAAAACTAGACTCATTTATTTTATGTTTTAAACAAACATAATCTTTAAGAAGATTTTTTTCATCTTCTGATATGAAATTTTTAATTATTTTATTTTTTATTTTATCCATGATACTATTGAATATTTAGTTCCTTTTGTAACTGGTTTTACTTTATGCATAAACATAAAATTACTTGGAAAAATAATTATAGTGTTTTTTACAACTTCAATTTTTTCTTCTATATTATTTTCCCAACTCCTAAAAACTAGTTCTCCACCCTCATAGTCGTCATTTAATAAATATATAAAACTTAAAAAACGTGGGTCATACATACTGTCATCGCTGTGATAAATATAATGACCACCAATTTCATATTTTAAAACTTGAATACTTTCAATAGCAATTTTATCTCTACTCTTTTGTATAGAATATTCTTTTGTATATTCTTTTATTGTTTGAACAATAATTTTTTTAAAAATATTACATAAATGTTGATTGGTTTTAGATTCACAAAAAATATTATTTAAGTGCCATACAGAACATTTTCTTATTTCTAGAATTTCTTTCTTACTTCCTAATAAAGCTTTTTCATACATTGCGTAAGGAGATTTACAAGCGTCTAAAATATTTTCAGCTAATTTTTCAGGTAAAGCGTTATTATATATTTTTATAAAACTAGAGATATCTTTCATTATATATTCTTTTAAAAAGAATATATATCTTTTTTAAGGTAATTGCAATAGATTTCGCCACTGCAAACCAGGTTGGTCTGCACAAAATTCATAAAAAGTTTGATGCATTGGAAATGTTATTTGAGAATAATCAAAACTTTCCATGTAAGATTTAAAACTTTCCCATTCTGTTTTGTCTGGATGACTTTGATTGTTTTTTAGAAATAAATTTATTTGTTTAATCCAATTACTTATATCTTGTTTTAAACTTTCTTCAGTAAAAACACCATTTGTAGTATCTTTAGTAATAGCTTGAAATGTAACAGAATCTTCTGTTGAAGATTCTACCACTAAAAGATCTTTTTGTAATAAATTCCAATCCGAATCACTTATAGAAATAACTTTATAATCATTTTGAAAAATGTTTAAATTATTTAAATCAGTGTCGTTTGCAGCTATTTTGCAAAGTGAGTTTGATTCTTTTGATAAAATTACATATGCCATTTATTTATCCTATGCGTCATACACCGCTAAAAAACCAGGTTTACCAGGAGCCCTATTAGAGTCAGCACCTAGAATACCTGTAGCTTTACCTGCGTTATTACTTGAATTATCTGTATTTGAATCTGTTGGAATCATCCACCCTGCATCAAGATCAATAGCTAGACCTGCTCCTGGAGAAGTTCCATCAGCTCCAGCATTTCCAACACTTCCTGGCGATCCACCATTTCCACCAGCTCCACCATTTGAAGTTCCAACGTTAGTTAAAGTAGTAGCAGTACCTGCATTTCCAGCATTTCCTGTACTAGCAACGTTACCAATATTTCCTCCAACACCAATGTTATAGTTTAAAGTCGTTCCTCCAGATACGGCAGTTTTAAAATAACCGTATCCACCGTCACCGCCATCACCCCCAGAATTACCATCGTGAGAATTAGAACCCGACGCTCCGCCACCACCACCAATGTAAGCCAACACTGTTGAACTAGATGGACTTGTTGTAAAACTTCCAGTTGCTGGTCCTAGGCCCACAAAATCAAAAGACATTGCTTGAGCTCCACCTGATCCAGAAGCAGCTGCTATAACTCTTCCAGAACTATCGATTGTAACATCTGCTGTTGTAAAAGTACCTTTTGCAGGTTTAATTATTTTTGGCATTTATTCTCCTAGTCAACCATTTCTACATAAGAAACATGAAAAGCTATATCATTGGCAGCGCCAGCTGTTACAGCTATAAGATCTGTTTCATCTAAATAGATAGGTCTTGCGATTAAGTCTAATGTTGAATCTGCAGGTACAGAAATTGTACTTGCAATTTTATAATAAGTTGAACCATTGTCATTACTAATTTCTACTGTTACGTCTGCAGCATTAGTTCCATCAATGTTTGCTAATAATATTGTATCAATTCTTACTGCAGTTTCTGCAGGTACATCAATCATAGTAGTTCTGTTAGTATCAGATAAAGTACCCATAGCATTTTTGGGTGTGATTGTTGCAATATTTACTAAATTCGGTGTTGCCATTTTTTATTCTCCTTCTAGATTAATACCCGAAAACCATGGAAAAGACAATACCTTTTCCATCAGTAGTTACGATTTGTGTTGAGCTTGATGTAGCATTAGTTACTTTTGCTCTACCAGTGCCATTTGGAGCTACAGTTATGTCTCCATTAGCGGCATCTGTAATAGTAACAGATCCAGAGTTTGTTCCGCTATTTGTATTTAAAATTAAATCTGTTGCACCACCTGTTGTTACAGTTAGTGTTCCAGCACCATTTGATGATAAAACAGCTGCTGCACCACTGTCCCCGACTTTTACTGTATCTGCTGCAAGTACAACATCACCAGTTCCATTTGGTACAATATCTATATCTGCATTAGAAGTCGAAACAATATCATTTCCATTAACATCTAAGTTACCACCTAATTGCGGTGAAGTATCATCAACAACATCTCCACCAAATTCAACTGCTGTTATATTTGGATTTGTGCCGTCGTCTGCTTTAGCATAAGCAATAATAGTTTTACCAGAAGCAACTGCAGCGCTCGTTCCTGTACCACTAGCATATTTAAATGTTACAGTTTGTGAACCTGAAGTTCCATTTTTTAAAACATAAAAATTTTGTACATCAAGAGGAATTGTTACATTTCTTCCTGAAGTTAGTGAACCTGTAAATTCTATAATTCTATGTGCAAGAGTTGCACCAGTTGATCCATCAGAAACAGATAAAGTAGTGTCACCAGAATCGGATACTGCTTGTGTAGTATACCCGCCAGATATTTGTTCGAAAACTTGTAAGTTAGTATTAGTTTTTGTTCCCCAAGTTCCGGCATTTTCTCCGGTTGCTTGTAACTCAACTCCTAAAGGTGTGTATGTTGATGCCATAATTTTTTATCTCCTATGCGACGTCACTATAACTCGTATTTGATCCTGTTGCAACATCAGAATAACTACTGTTTGATCCTGCTGCAACATCAGAATAACTACTGTTTGATCCTGTTGCAACATCAGAATAACTACTGTTTGATCCTGCTGCAACACCTGTATACGATGTATTTGATCCTGTGTCAATATTTGCGTACGATTCTATTCCAAGTAATCCTACAGTAGAGGTTATACCATCTGTTGTTAAACCAACAGTTATGTCTGATAAAGTTATAGATCCTACAGAGAAAGAAGCACTAACGCCTGTTAATGGAACACCTATTTCTGATACTATAGATCCTACTGAAGTAGTTGCAGATACTCCTGTTATATTTATTAATTCAATAGCTCCTGTTGTAAGCTCTCCAACACTTGTTGTTGCTGATACTCCTGTAATTGCGCTTGGACCAAATTCTAATCCTAAAGTTCCTACACTAGATGTTGCAGCTATGCCACTTATAGGTTCTGTACTTACGCCAAAAACAACTCCTAGTGTTCCTAAAGTTATTGTCGATGATTGTCCCTCAAGACTAATTGTTGGGCTAATTACAAAACTAAAACTACCAACACTTGTTGTTGCTTCTTGACCAGATAATTCATATGCAAATCCTAAAGTAGGAGAACCAACACTTGCTGTTGCTTCTCTACCTACTAAAGGTATAACTTGATTTGTAGATTCTCCCCAAGAAAGATCTCCCCAACCATCTCTACCCCAACCAACTAAAGTTCCTACATAACCCATAGTTGGAGTTGCAAAAGTTGCAGACACACCTGTCATAGGAACACCTATTTCACCAAAAACATTTGGACTTCCAACACTAGAAGTCATAGAGTGATTTGCACCTATCATTTCTAATAGGTATGTAACACCCATGGTTATAGATCCTGGAGATGCTGTTAATTCAAAACCTGATACAGATATGGTTTCATCTGCTCCTTCACCCCAGTCAGCTTGGTTCCATGATAACCTACCCCAACCTGTTTCATTAAATTCTTCTGAATCACCTAAAGAAACAGATGCTGATTGACCTGAAAGAATTACAAGAGTGCTGATTCCTAACGTACCTAAAGTAGATGTTGCTTCAACACCAGTCAGATCTGCTAATATAAATTGAGCAGCTGTTACTGTTCCAACAGAAGTTGTTGCAGAAACTCCAGTTGGTTGAACAGAGTATTCTACACCCCAACCTGAATTACCATAAGTTTGTCTGCCCCAACCTTCAACGTTAAATGATTGTGGTGTACCTAAAGCAGAAGCTGATTCAGGTGCAGTAAGTGATACGACTATTTGATCGTCTTGCCACTCGTTAGATCCCCAAGTGTTATTACCCCAGGTAGATGCCATAAGGAGGTCCTCCTTACGCTATACGAATGATTGCGTTACTTGCGTCTGCTGTTGGAAATTGAATAGTGAAAGTTCCAGAAGAAACTGTTTTGTCACCACCGAATGCGATAACTGCCACAGCTTTGTCAGATTGTGTGTCATTATAAATTAATGCACCGTTAGCTGTAAAAGATGCTGAAGAATAACTAACATCTGCAAAGTCACAGATTGCAGTTGTACCAGAAGTAGTTGGAGTTACACTTGTTAAAGTAGCTCCTCCTGCAGTATATGCAGTTCCTGATGCATTTGTAATTTCATTTGATGTTGAATAAGCTGTTGTTGCTGCACCTAAAGATGCATCACTTGTAAATAAAGCTATTTTAAAAGTGTTTCCACTTGTTGCTGTAAAATTGTGAGTACCTACTAAAATTTCTTGTTTGAAACTTGTACAAATTGCTGATGTTATTGCCATAATTTTTTATCTCCTATGGGTTTGCTGAATTTACTGGTATTCGAACAGCGCCATCTGTGTAGTCATCTCTTCGTCTTCTTCCAACTTGCTCATTAGCAAACTTTTGTACCTCTTGTTTATACTTATTTTCATATAGTGTCAACATATCTATTGGACCTTTTAAGAATCCATAAGTTTCAGATAGACAACAATATAATAAACCATTTGGAAAATTTAGACTTATATAATTTGTAGCGTTTCCAGACTCTAAAGTAGCTGGCATCTTGTTATAATGTACTCTAAATTTGTAAGTATCATCAGGGACCGGAGCAAGAAACATTCTTCCAGATGTTGAATCTGTGTTACCTGTTGCTCCTCCATACATAGAATAATATTTAGGTTGTCCTCTTTTATCAGAAGCTGTTGAAGATACATATTCTTGTAAATACGTTACATCTTTTTTTTCTAACCAAGTATTAGCACCTGTTATAGCGGAATTAGAATCATAAACTTGAATACCTCTTACAAACAATGCACCTGCTGGAGCATTAATAGATTCTTGACCTATAACTAAATTACCTGATTGTTGAAGCCTATCAGCATCAATAGGAACATCTCTCATTATTCTGTACTGAGCATTTAAAATTATATTTTCTAAAATAGCGGTTGTTAAAACATTTGAATCTGTTTCAGTATAATTTCTTATTTGTGTAACTAAATCTGAATAACTTATACCGGCCATTATTTATTATCTCCTTGATGTTTTAAACGTATCTTTTTTTGTTTTGCTGTTTCCTCTTCATATAACACAAGATGAGGATCTTGCTTTTCAGGTTTAAATATATTTTTAATCCAATTCCAAATTTTGTTTATCATGCTTCTATTGTTACAGGCCCAACGGAACAACCGTAGCCTCCTCCTTTTATATTACCTGTTGTAGCAGTATTTGTGTCAACTGTAAAAAAGAAAAAATTATCAGTTAAATAAGCACTTCTTGCATCTCTACCAGGATTACCAGATCCATCTGAATCTGCTTTGTATTTACCTGTTCTTATTGTGTATCCTGTTGCTTTTGCAATATTAGCTCCTGTTATACCATCAAAACTTTGTGGATTAGCATAAGTAAAAGAACTTCCTGCAGAAGTAGTTGGTGGTCCTCTAAATCTATATGTTGTTGAATCTGTTAAACCGTGTCCAGGTGAAAATACATTTATAATTCCTGATCCTGCAGCATAAGTTTCAAAACCATTATCTACTATTCTAACAGTTGTAGAAGGTTCTATTCTATCAGGTCTTACTTGTAATAATGCAACACCATCTCCACCTACAGGTTTTGGTTCGAGTTGTGGTTGTTTAGGCTCGTATTCTGTGTAATGCACAAATGAACCATTCCATTCTCTAACCATTTCTCTGTATGGAAATTCTAATCCGGATCTATCTGAAATAGCTTTTGAGTGTTTTCCTGTTGCGTACTTAGACATTAAGTTCCTGGGTAATAAGCTTTAGGTGTAATAAATGTACTAGAAGCTGAACCATCTTCAGCTAATGCTCTAGCTAATTCATCTTCATAATATAGTTTCATTTGTTGAACTAATTGTGGTTGATATTTTTGTGCTAAATAAAAAGCTAATCCTGAAGTCATGCAAGGTACAAATCTAAAAGGTATGTCTGTTGCATTTGTATAATCTCCAACATCTTGAATTCTTTTTATATAATAAAAATGCATATCTTTAGATGCATTAGTTGAATCAGGTGTAGGATAAACACTAATACTAACGTGATCAATAAATCTTTGTACCCAATATTGATTAGGTGTCCCTTTAGAAAGCTTGTTTGAAAAACCTGCATAAGTTGATCTATCAACTTTAGTCATAGGTGAATCAGACTGAGTTGTTTGTGTTCTATTAGCTCTTAATTGTGCTTCAAGGACATCGGACATTCCATAAATACCGTTTGGATTTGAAGTGGCACTTGTGCCATCTGCAGCAGCTCTATAAAATTTATACTCAGCTTGTCCTTCGATTAAATCTAAACTTGTACTACCTATTTCCCAATAGTGAATACCTCTATTACCCCATTCTTGAAATAAGATATTAAGAGATCTTCTGGCTGACTTCATTTGATAGCCAGCTACAGAATTTAATCCGATACGTTCAAAAGATTCTTCTATAATTTCATCAATAGAAAAAGTTTTATCAAATGTTGCTGTTCCCGAAGTTGTGTTAGCCATTTAGCCTCCTACGATTCGTAAACTTTAATCCACTCACAAACGACTGTTCCGGTATCTCCTGCTGTACAAGCTGGTAATACTATATTTACGTCTCCAGTATAACCACTAGCTTTAGTATTTTTTAAACCACCAAAATCAGAATAATCATATTCCATTTCACCATTTAAACTTTGAAATACAACATCTGTCGTTGCATCCCATTGCATACGTAAGGCATCTGCTGGTGCAGTTACTGAAACGTTACAACTAACTTTGTTAAGTCTTACAGTTTTGCAAGTTTTACCATTGTTTGAATTTAATCCAGAAACATCAACTATTTTAGTTGTGCTTCCAGAGTTATCAGAAACTACATTGTAGTGAGTGATTAGTTTTTTTGCTCCGTCGAATACAGTTGTATTCAATACTGTGTCTGCCATGTTTTGTCCTCCTTTTAAAGGACGCCTGCATTACCAGGCGCCCCGAGTTTATTTATTAATATTAACTATCCGCGTACGGTGTTACTATTGTACCTGATCCAAGCAGTAAAGAACTGTGGACTAAGTATGTAGCAGTATCAATCGCTGTGAAAGATACTACGCTACCAACGATACCACCTTTTGTAGAACCGTTCATAGTTATAACATCATTTGTTGCACCTGGAATGAAAGCTTTTTTAGAACCATCATCTACAGCCACCATGATACCACCTTTAAATTTGTCAGTACCATCAGTTAAGATGTCCATATCAGTTGCAGCAGTTTCCACATAAAAATGAAAAGTTGCGCCAATGTTGTTTAAGTTATTAAAGTCAGTATCACCTGCAGTACCACCATTACTGTTTACATTAATACTTGGTAAAGTAAATTTACCATCAGCATCATTTGTAAGTAAGATTTTACCTGCGTGTGTAGCAACTGTTAAAGTTGTGTCAGCTGTTAAGCTAACAGTCATACCAGGACCTGTATTTACAAAGCCATTTTTAGAAATGACCGGTCCTGAAAACGTAGTGTTTGCCATGTTATTATCCTCCTAGTTATTTGAATATCGTCTCTAGGCCGTCGACTATACGCGTCGATATTCAATTTATGTATAGTGACAAAAGTATATACTAGTTTTTAGTAGAGTGCAAGAGAGCCTGTAGTGTGGAGTGGAATTTTTCCAACGATGTAGCTTTTTATTAAGTAGCTACTGAAACTTCAGGAGCAGAATTTTCAACAGTATTCTGTCTATGGGCAATTTCAGCTTCTGCAAGCTTGATCTGAGTGATGACTTCTCTAATTTTGTCATCAATTCTGACCATATTAAGAGTGTATCTATCGTTAGAGAGATGCTCTTGTTCCCACTTCAACTCCAAGGACCTTTTTGCTTTGTATAGGTCTTGTATCATCTATAACCTCCTCATAGGTTATTCTATTTACCTTGTTATCATAACTAACTCCAAGGTTTTCCCAAACTATACTATTTTCTCCAAGTTTGTCAAGGATTGATTGCTCTAGGTCTGTTGGGGAATCTTCTGATTCAACTGTAAATTTAGCGTGATGATCGTACGCCCAAATGTTGATTAAAAATTTTTTCATGGTTTTTTCTTTCTATTTGTCAATTGTGGCGGAACAATGTCCCGCCACAAAAAATTATTGATTATGCACCTTCAACGCCGAAGATACCTCTAGGGTCTGATACGCCGAAGCTGTATCTTTCTCTAGCTTTGTATCTAACGTTTCCAGTATCAAAGTCGCCTTCCATTGCAGTTGTCAATGGAGCTCTGTTGAACATTTTCATTCCATTAGGAATGTCTGTTAAGATATAAAATGCATCTGAGTCTGTTAGGTAATTGTTCACTCTATAACCTTGAGGAACCATACCCATAGATACGATTGCATTGATATCATTATCAGCTGTTCCAGTTCTACCTTGAGACTTCATCAATCTTTCAGCTGTGAATTGTAGCTCAGAAGGAATAATCATTTTTACTCCTCTAGCAGCAATTCTTAAACCTCTTTCATCAGTCATAGCCGCGATGTCAATCATCGACTGTTCTAATGAAGTTTCGTTTAAGTCAGCTTGAGTTGCTAAAGTGTTAGCAAAAGTTCCAGCTACTGTTGGGTGTGATGCATTAAATAATGATACACCGTCACCTGAATCAAAGTTATCCGTAGTTGGTAAACCTTGAATTAGTGGTTCTACTGCTTTTACTTGTTTAGCATTACTCATAGATCTAGCTAAAGCTTTTGTATATCTAGACGCAAGTCTATCATACAAGTTGTCCTCAATCGCTTCTTCAGTGATTGCGAACGCTAAAGCTACAGTCTCGTGAGTGTAACGAGCTGTGAAAGTTTCTTGTGCTTCATCAAATGAAACTCCAGAACCTTCACCTTTTACTTGTGCGTTTGCGAAACCAGATAACATAACTTCTTCTTCAAAAGCTCTGTCAGATGATTCCTCGTTATAAATTTCAGAATGCTGATTTTCATAACGTTTGTATTCCAAGCCGAACAGTGCGTTCAAACCTGGCTCTAGTTCTTTAACTAGTTGTGATCGTGATATTGCCATTATTGTTCTCCTATTCTAGCTTTACGATTGTAGCTCAATTAGATTAGCAACTACTACTACAGATCTGAAAGCCGCATTTTCATCGTTTTCAGGATCTTCAGCAGATCGAAGTAATCTCCATGAAGCTGCATCAGCACTTGTATCTCCAATATCTAGTGTAGCTGAAGACTGGCCAGTAGTTGTACTACCTGCCGAAGTGTTCATATCATACGTTTCTAAATATCCAGCTTGTGCTACAGCAGCATCAGTTGCTACTACATATTGTTGTTGAGGGTTATCGAATACAAATGCATCGATATCTTCTGAGTTTGCTGGTGTTACTTGGACGTAATGATTCGCAAACGTTGGCTTTAAAGTTGTAGCCGCGTTATAGAATATTCCATTTAACACACCTAAAATAGGTGCATCAGTTGTTTGTCCGTCAACAATGTAACCATCAGCAGAAGCAACAGCTGCACCATGATATAGTGTAGTTGCATAACCCGCATCGATTTTGTATTTGCCTTGACCAGAAGTGGCTGGAGTTTGTCCAAGCGCACCTGCAGCAATCAAACCAAAACCTTGTGTGTTTCTATTTGCCATAGTTGTTTCTCCTTATGTACCTGCCCCTAAGGGCCTCCAGTACGGTTTATTAAATCCAGTGATTTGAAAAATTATTTTTTCGTACCACCGAAGGTTACACGAGATTGCCTTTCAACATTGATCGGCATTCTACTGTCCTGCTCCTTCATAAGATCGTTCTTTACAGCTTCGTCTCTTTGTTTATGTCTATTAGACATATAATCTTGACGTTGTTGCGCAATCTCAGTTGGTACCTTCGCAAGTAGAAGGCCACCGACCCCAATCACTCCCTTGTATTTGCCGTCATCGACAACTGGATAATCAGATGCATTTTCAACTTCTTCAGCTCTAACTAATTCATATCCTTCTCTTAAACGTCCAGATATATTTTTAGTATCCTGAAAGCCAACGCTTTCTGCTCTTATCCATCTATACCTGAATCCATCAGGTGCAGGGGGTGCATCTAGAGAAGATGGTGGAACCCACACTTTAGGTCGTTCAGACTTTGACCGTGTTTGGTTCGCACGAGAAGTATTTTTGTTTTCGTTTTCCATTTTACGCTCCTTCCTTCGTGTTTTTTAGTTGTTTTGCGTACTCTTCGAGTGGCACACCTAATTTTTTAGCTATTGCTACCTGTGAAGATGTGAGTCTCACAGTTTTGCGACCTGGCTTTACGCTTCTTGTAGCAGAAGCAACTGTCTGAACAGGAGCGGCCGTTTGCTTATTATCAGTATTACCAAATTTATGTGGAAAGTCAACTCTAATACGTTTATCAACTTCTGCATAATACTCGTTTGAGTTTGGATCATAACCTTCTTTTTCCGTTAAATCCTTGTGTATTTCAAAAGCAGTATAAGTCATTGCTTTATCAGTACCAAACCATGAGTTATTAGAAGCCCATTGTTCAGCTCTAGGATCTGGATTATTAGGTTCATCCTTTTGTTGAGTTTGAGGTTGAGGTTGAGTTAGAACAGGTTTCTCAGCCTGTTTCTCTTCTCTACCAGCTTTGGCTTGTTCAAGTTTTGCATTCTCAAAAGCAAGAGTTGCAATTCTTTTATTAGCTTCAACTTGAGCTGCTGCATCTCCAGATTCAATCGCTGACGCTAATTCTTTTTGCGCAGCTTCTAAACCTGAACTAATACTAGTCTCAAACTTTTTAACATAGTCAGCATCAGTTTTTTCAAACCTAGCTTCCAATGCTTTTCTTTTTTCTTCTACACCTTTGGCATAATCTAAAGCAGCTTGTTCTCTTCTTTCTGCTTCTCTCATTTTACGAGTTAATTTCGCAATACGAGATTGTACACCTTTACTGTAGTCCTCTAATGTTTCGTCAGATTTTTTTTCTTCTAACTTTGTTTCTCTTTCATTTTCAAATGATTTATCTGTTCCTTTTTCTTGTTCCGTGTTTTCTTCTGGCTGTTCAATTACAGCTTCTTCTTTTACTTCTTCAATATCTACAGTAGCATCAGGTCCTGATGTATCTATAGGTACCAATTTGTTTTCTTCTGTGTCTGGCATAGTTACTCCTTCCTATGATTAAAACTCATGCAAGATGTCCTCTGGACTATCAATTGTTGCTAACACTTCGTCGTCGTTTAGAAGACGCATTTCTCCGCCATCTATCTTGATCCGTGATCCGGCGTAACGTGCAAACATTACCCAATCATTGACCTTGCACCACGGACCTTCGGGATATCTTTCTTTATCCTTATAACATTGTGGGCCCATAGCTAAAACCAAACCAACTTGAGATGCAACTTGCTGTCGCTCTAAAGTTGTTTCAGCTAATACTAATCCACCTTTAGTTTTCTCTTTCATCTTGAAAGGTAAAACTATCATCCTCCACCCAGTAGGTTTTGGTAATTTAGGTTCTTTCTCTTCTTTTTTCTCTGATTTTTTTACACCAATAAGATCATTGTTTGGTGTTAATATCGATGACTGTTCCTTCATTGTGCTCCTTATCATTTAGCAGGTTAGAGATTTCCTGTTTAGTTGCCTCGTAGGCGTTTATTTGTCCTATTATATACTTGTAATTTTCCATATTGTCAACACCACCGGACGTCACTGATATTGATAATGCTTCTATTCTTGAATCTAGGAATCTTAAAGTTTTATTTATTACTGTTTCTAATTGCATTTAACATTTCCATCTTCTCCGTGCTTGTCTTATTCGAGAATTAGGATCGTTACGTGTTTTTGCTGATGACCTTTTTAATTGTCCTAGTGATCTAGCGCAGTATGACTTCCTACGATTAGCAGCTTTTGATCCTGGCTTCACTTTTCCAGTCACGGCTGTTTTTAATTTACTTCCAGGGTTTGCTGCCCTGTAAGCTCTTACACCTTTAGCTGTCATTCCAGCTCCAGATTTTGTTTTTCTATAATTAGCGTTTTTGCCTGTAGTTGTTTTTCTAATTGAACCACCTTTTTTGCTTTCAATTCTAGTAATATTTGCTCCTTCACCTGTACTAGTATCCATTCTTAACCCTCTAGGTAATTCTTTCTTTTTCTTTTCAAGAACAAAAGATTTTACATCTTCTTTTTTATTATATTTATTCATTAGATTTTTTGCATTTCAGGGTTAGTAGATAATATATTTTTTTCTGCTCTAGGTCTAGCTAAAGAGTCTCTGCTTCTTTTTCTAAGTTGAGCAATAGCAGATTCTTTTAATGCTTTCTCTTTTTTTAATCTTTGTAAATCTTTTTCTAAGTTCATTATGCACAAAGTTTAGCCATTAAACTTTTCTCGCTAGTTTCTTGTTCATTTTTTGTTGAACCGCTTCTGGTAGTTTAGAAAAGCCTTTAAATTTACCTGGAACATTTTTCTTTGGACCAAATGTTTCTTTTATTTTTTGAATATTTGTTTTTTTCTTAGCCATGTTAGTACCACCACCAAGTTTTCTACCAATTCTTCCACCATCAGCTTTTTTTTCTCCTATAAATTTTTGAATTCTTTCGTTTTTTTTATGTTTAGCTACTTCTTTTGCTTTTTTAGAAGCTTGATCTATATTAAACAAAGTTTGATTTAATTTTGCTTTAGACATTTTAGTTTTGTGTTTAGCAATAATTAAATTACTTTTAAGTTTGTCTAATTCTGTTTTATTAACTTTAGGTCCAGTTCCTACAATAGAACCAAACTTTTTTCCGCCTGCTTTTACAAAATTAAATAATCCCATTATTTTTTTCCTCCGTTTTTAAAAATTTGAGTTCCCTTTATACCATATATGCTCGCCACGACAAGGATCCATAAATTTGTAAACCAGCTCGGCAGCTGCGAGAACATGTCGAAGAACAATTTTACCTTGTCCATTGCTGCCGGATCTTCCGATACGACTGCCCAGGCCAAAATTGCTATGGGCAAACTGAGAATTATCAAAACTGCCTCGTCCTTCCAATCTGACTGACGGGCTTCTAAAAGTTTTCCTTGGTAAGCTTCCTTACCTTCGGCCATACGAGAAGCATGCATAAGCTGTGCATCTGACATAGCCATTTTAGTCTTCTGCTTGTTAGCATAAATTTTACTACCAGCAGAGACGGCTAATTTAATTGCCGAAAACCACATATTAGTACCAAGTAGCTATTTTTTTCTTTTCAGCTAACATTCTTTTAGTTCCTCTAACTTTTTCTTTATCTCCTGTAGGAAGATAATTGAAAGCACCATCAGCTGTAGTCTTAGATCTTGGATCTATCTCTATATTCTGTTTAGGAACCGCTATTTGTTTTGCTTTTTTATAGTTCATCATAATATTTACCTTTTTTAACTTATTATACCATTATTAATTGTCAAGAACAGACATTTCTTTAACACCTGCTTTAGCTAAACTAGTATTGGCACGTAATTCTGCTAATTCTTCGTTCTGATCCATCTTATCTTCAGCTAATTCTCTTGCTTGCATTAATTTTGCTCTATCAAAATCTGCTTTTGACTCATCAGCTTCTTTTTTTCTTTCATTTTCCATTGCTCTTAGGTCAACTTCACGTGATTTTAGCTTTAATAGCGGGTCTGCATCAAACTGTGAAGTAATTTTATTCTCTTCTTTCATAAATTCTTCAGTCATTTCAGCTATCAAGATAGCTTTTCTTGCTTCAATTTGATTTGTAAGCATTTGTAACTGCTGTTGTATCTGTGGATTGTTTACTGACATCTGTTGCATTTGTTGCATGTTAACCATTTGCTCTCTGAACTCTAATTGAACTTGTTCTTGAGCCATAATTGAAATGTGCTCTAAGATATTTTTTTGTATTGCAGCCATAACAGCAGGATTATTTCTAACCATGTTAGTTGACATAAAATTTAAGTGCGCTGTGATGTGTGCTCTGTGATCTTGACCAGGAAAAGCTTGAAAAGGTTTTCCACCCATTGCATTTATGTGTTCTAAACTTGGATCTATCGGTGCTGTTGGCGCCGGTGGTGGTAAAACTGCATCAACATCTTTAACACCAATCGCATTATACATGTTTCTATAAATTTGATACATATTATGAAGTTGTGGATTAGATGTTGCGATCTGTAATTGTGTTTGAGCTAAAGTTATTCTTTGACTCATTGAAAATATATTAGGATCCGCAACTGGTATAACATCTACTCTGTTGTCAAAGTCAGATTGTTTAATGTTTCTTGCACCACCAACCACATCGTATGGATATTCTGGTGGTAGATATTGTGAAACTATTTTAGATAATAATTTAAATTCACTCTTCATCGCTGCATAACATCTTTTGTGAATAGCACTCATGACTCTTGAACCACGCTCCAATAACGCAACTGTAGTTCCTACAGCAGCACCTTGGTTTCCATCACCTACTTGCATATCAGCAATAGCCGCGAACCTTTGACCAGCAGATACTACAACTCCTAATAGGTTCAGTAATGTTGGAGAAGGTTCTTTGTATGGTAGAGGAAAGAAAGCATCTCTTAAATTACCACCGGGTGCATCTACATCTTTAAATTCACCTGGTTGTATTGGTGATGCTTCATCTCTTACTCTAACTCCACGCTGTTTAAATCCAGCCGGTAAATTTGATAAAGTACCTGCGTCTAATAATTGACGGAGAGCAGCCGTTGCCGTTCTGCTCAATCCGCCAATCATGTGAATGAGTCCAAAGCCATAAAATCCAAGTCCTGGCAGAAATTTGAAGTGGACGAAATATTGGATTTTAGTTTTCTTTAGATCATCGGGCGCATAGTTTCGTCTAATAGACAAAACTTTTCTACTACCTTCATCGACTGTAACGAGGTAAGGTAATTTTATTCCTGTTGGTTCACCATCAGATCCAACATCTTCGAAACCTTCTAAATCTAAATTAACATGACACTCTAACAAAGTGTAAACAGGTTCGTTCTTACCTGTCTTTTTAGTTCCTTCTAGTTCACGTTCTTTTTTAGATAGCTCTCCATTAGAATCTGTTCCTGGAGGTCCTAACTCAACGTCACTATAGAAACCACTGACTTGTTGTTTTCTTAATTCGTTTTCTGAAATTTTCACGGTATGAATAACTGCTTCCGCATCGTCTAATGAGGTAGCTGTGTACGGAACAATTAATTCATCCGCTGGTACAAACTTCGATACCACTCTTCCAAGGGGCACGTCGTAGTAAACTTTTTTAAATGTAGAACCTGCAAGTGGTAAATGAAATAACATAGAATCAAATTCGGATTCATATTCTTTCATCGTGTCCATGATTAAGTAATTCATGTAATCTTTAACACGTTGCGATTGTTGTTCAGTTTGTGGATTTTTAACTCCTATGACTTGTGTTCTAACTGGACCATCACTTGGTAATAATTCTTTGTAAGCTTGTGCTTGAAACTGTGTAACAGCTTCTGCAAGAACTGGGTGTGTTGCACCTGAAGCTCCTTGAAAAGGTTCAGTTCTGTTTTCATATTTAAATCCTAATAGATCTAATCCAGTTGTGTATGCACTTTCCCATTCTTTTCTAGATGATTTATAGTCCATGTAGTTTTGAACCATCTCGTTTCCAATTGGTTCAACTATATCTTCTGGTAAAATATCTGCTAGGTTATCAAAGTGTGACTCTGTTCCTGGTACATTGATTGCACCTGGATCATAATCGATTGTTGCTCCGCCATCCTCTTCAGGGATAACTTCAACGGGTCCTTTTAATTCTTCTACGTTTTCATCCTGAACAGCAACTTCTTGCAATTCCTCTTCTGAAGGAATCTCAATTTTAGTTCTAGTGTTCGGGAGTCCTTTATCTATATCTGCCATTTATTACTCCTATATCTTCTTAACACGATTAAGTAGACCTTGCAACCCTTGTGAGTTTGGTCCTGATTCTGGTGGAATGGTCTTAGTTAGGCTTGCTATGCCTCCTTTTGAAAAATAATTTGCATAATATTCTTCCATTTGATCGGGCCTCATAGTTGTACCCATAACAGGATGGTAGTTTTGTTTTACAATATTCATATCAAGTGCACGTTGATCTTTTTGTTCTTGGCTCATTGCTGATAGTTTTGCAGCATCCGATGTTGGTTTAAAAAAATCTCCTATAAAAGGAATTTTTTGTGCTGCTCTTACATAAGGTCTTGTAGCTATAGAAAAATCAATATCTTTATTTATTCCAGGAATTAATGAGGTAGGTACACTTAGTCCAGTCTCCATTAAATTTTGTGGTAAGAAACTTTGTATTGGATTCATAATAGTTGTCATAAAATCACTGCCCATTGTACCTGCATCTGGATAAACTCTATTTTTTCTATCATCTACGGTTTTATTATATTGTTTACGAGCAAGATATTCAACAGCACTATTGTAATCTTGAAATAAAGTATCAAAGTTTTCGGAAGATTTTAATTTAGTTGCTTGAATTCTATATTGACTTTCTAAATCAGCAATTTTATTTTCTTGTTGTTCAAAATCAAAATCTTGTGAAAATCCTTTTTCTTTTTCTTGAGAAGTAATAGGAAGAAAATTTTCGTCCATTTGATTATAACTTTGTAGTAATGCTTTTTCTTTCTCTATTTTTTTTTCAAGATCTAGTATAGTTTTTAATTCTTGAAACCCTGTAGTGTTAACACCGATTTCTTGTCCAGCATTTGTAAGGTCTGTCATTCTTGCTTGGTCAACCTCTCCTGCAAGACCAAAACTAGCATCTCTTTGTGTAATTTCTAAAGCTGTAGCGTGTGGTGTTCCTTTAGATATTTCGTTATTATAAGTTGCAAATGCAAAAGCTGCTTCAATCGCTGCTCCAATTGGTCCACCTATTGCTGTGAATGCTTTTCTAAATTGTTTAACACCTGGGATTCTTGCAATTTCTCTAGCTATGTCATCAATAGGTAATCCTGAGTTTAAAGCAATAGTAACTTTTTTTGCAGCTTCTGGATTACTTTCTTTTAAAAGTTCTAGTGAAATATTTAATTGTTTTTTTGCATTTGGAGTAGATTGATCTACAAACTCATTTATAGTCATTGCACCTGGTGGCATTTGAACTGTATACTTTAATTTTTTGGAAGCAGCTTTTATATCTAGTCCTTGATTTTTTAATTCTTCAAGTCTTTTGGGAGAATAATATTTTTCGACTTCGTTAAGAGCTCTTATTCTTGGTAATTTTACTCCATACTCTTTTTCAAACCTAGAAGCTAACTTATTTATTTTTTTTGATTCTGTTGTAAAATTATTGGGATTATCTAATATATTTTGTCTAGCTACAGAAAAAGCTGCTTGAAAAGATGCCATTTGTTTTTGATTTAAATTACTATCCATAATATCTACAAATTGTGAAAACTCACCTACACCTGTTCTAGCTGTTCCAGTAACACCTGCTATTTCATTAATATCAAAACCTTTAATTTTATTTTTTTTTAAAATATACGAAGCTTTCTTTTTTAAAGATTCAAAAGTTCCTGTTTCATTTCCTAATTGATCATCAATAAGTTGTAGAGAAATATTATATAATTTAGATTTATAAGGATTACCAAAAGAAAATTTATTCATAGCTTCAAAAAGTTTATTTCCAGATTTACTATTACGTCTTATTGATTTTAATTCTTTAAAACCAAAGTCCATACCAGAATAATGTTGACTTAATCTAGACGAAGCTGTTGCAGCTTCAGATGTGTTTAAACCTAGTTTTTCTATAATATCATCTGGTACTATTAAACCATTTCTAATAAAATCTTTTGATAGTTTATTATTGTGTAATAATAACATATTTTTAATTGTTTTAGATTTTAAAGCTTGAGATTTAGAATACTGTAAGAAATCTTTATCTATAATTTCTCTTAAACCTCCATAAAAAAATTCGTCATTACTTAAACCATATTTTTTTCTTATCATCTTTCCAGTAACATTTTTACCCATAGAATATTTTAAAAATTCTGATTTTAATTTAGGATCATTTAAAATTTTTTTAGATTTTTTATATTTTAATTGTCCAGATTTTCCTTCTTTATGTTTTTGAATGGCAGCGTTTGCTGTTTCCATGTCTTTAAAATATTTTGTTTGACGACTAATAATATTTCCTTCTTTATCTTTTATTAATTTTAAATCTTTAACTGCAATTTTACCAGTGTTGGGTCCTTGTTCAACTAGCTTTCCCTCCATAAAACCAATCCGTCCACCGTCTGCTTTCATATTTCTTTTCAAGTATCTTGCTTTAAACTTCTCGTAGTTTGGTGCAGGATAACCTGATTGTTGAGCTTCTCTAGTAGCCGTGTCAAACGCACCTTGGATCACGCCTTCATCTGTTTCACCAACATTAGAATGTTTTACTGAAAGAGGTTTTAGATTTGTAGTGTCAACTCTAGGATTTGCTTTATTAAATCTGTTGATTGCTTCTATAGTTGTAACATCACTTCTCTTAGGAGGAATAGGTATCTCACTAGTACCGAGTTTTAATTTACGTTTAAGTAGTTGGTTGTTAGATGTTAGATATTCAAATACATTTTTAAGTCTGTAAGGATTCATTATTCCCCTAACATATAAGCTAGGCCACCTTCAGCCATGCCAAATAATTTTCTAAAATTAGATAATGCTGATGCTTGCGCTTGTTCTGGTGTCATGTCTAATGTTATATCTTTAACAACTAATTGAAGTTGATCTTCTGTTACATCAGCAGGAGCGTAACCTTTCATACTATCTACAATTTCTTGTCTTAATCTTTGTAAAGGAGATCCACCCCCATCAAAACCAATACGACCGCCGTCTGCTTTTTTCTTAGGTAGATTCATTCCTTTGGTATCATAGTTACGATATCCTTTAGGATCAAAATCACCTATTCTCGTACCTTCATCAATATAGTCTTCGGCGGACATTCCGTGTGTCTTTTCGATATAATTAATTTGTTCTAGTTGATCTGTTTCTAATTTATTTTTGTATTTTTGTTTATTCATACTGTCAGATAATTCTTTAATAGTTAATTTGTTACCAGTTGCATATTTTTGCAATTTACTTGTATCTGTTATTAAATCATCAACCTTGTTAACTTCATTAATTCCACTCATTTCAATATCACCCTCCCAGTTAACAATCTCTGGTTCTGATTCAGCGGCAGAGAATTGTTCTTTGGTTCTTCCACCACCTTTTCCTGTTGTAAGATCAGGTTCAATAACTTCAGACGCTTTGTATTCTAAATGTACAACCTCTGGCTCATTTGATGCACGGATAACTTTTCCTGTATCATCAGTTAAATGCGGTCCATACTCCAGTCTTACATTACCAGTATTTAAATCTTGATAGACAGTAACTTCTTCAAACTCATCTATTTTTTTAGTATGAACAATTTCTCTGTCTTTCGTTGCAAATTTCTTAGTGACATCATCACCTTCTTTAATAATTTTATTTACAAGAGGTTTAAACCACGCTGGCATTCCTTCTGGATTTCCAATTGGAACTGAAGTTAATTCTTTTGCAACTTGTTTAGTTGCACCTTTACCACCAAGTCCTAATAATCCTGTTTTAAGTGCACCGATACCTGCACCAACGCCACCCATAAGTTTTAAAAATGCTCTACGGCCCATGCCGCCACCTGCAAAACCTATACGGCCGCCTTCTGCATTATTCTCTCTAAAAAATGCTCTTGCAAAATCTGGTTTAACGTCTGTGATACCACCTGTATAAAATCCTGCACGTCCACCTGTTGCATATTCAGGAATGTCATCTAAATCAAATAACTCTTCTCGTTCTTCTCTTGATAATAATCTTGCATCACCACTTGATTCTGCTTCTTCAAGTTTTTTTTGTAAAAATTTTTTTCTTGCTGGAGTTCTTGATCCTGGTTCTGGATCTAGTTTACCTTTTCTAAATTCCATTTCCATTTGAGACATATAATCTTTTTGTTCTTTTATAATTCTTTTAGCGTCTCCTACTGTACCATCAAAGTTATAAGCCTCTAATTGATCAGCGCCTCCAATTTCATCTAAAAAGTCTTGGTACTCATCTTCGGTTAATTGTCTTTTTTTTATTCCTGCAATACCTTTTTTATTACCTTTATCAAGACGTGCTTTGATTGCTGCATCTGATTCAACTTGTTTACCACCCATGATCTTAGAACCATCAGAAATCTTATTTCCTTCAAGATCAAAAACAGGTGCTTTTTTCTTACCTAATAATTTTTCTGTAATACCTTTACCTTCAGCACTATCTGCTGAGATAACTTTAGGTTGATCTATTTGATTAACTACATTTTCAACTTGATTAACATTTTTCATATCTTCTGGATTAATACCATTACGCATCATTCGCTCTGCTGTCATCTGTGTATTAAGTTCTATGATTTCTCTTTTAGGTAAAGTTCTAACGACTCCAGTTTGACCCTTCATCATTGTTTGTACGACCCATTGTCTAATAGCTGTAAGCATTATTTAATCTCCGCTTTTTTAATTTTACGTGGACCAAATGTTCTTTTAAGTGGCAACTCTAGTTGTTTAAACTCTTTTAGTTTTTTTCTTGTTTCTGTAAATAATTTACCTTGTCCTTTTTTTTCAGCTTTTGGAAGTTTTGGTTTATAATTAAATCCTGTAACAGGACCTTTAACAAGAACAACATCTCTTCTTGTTTTTCCAGTTTTTTGATCTATATAAGTTCTTACTGCTTTATCTGTATAGCCTGCTTCTTTACGAGCAGCATTTGAAGGAAATGCTTTTGCTTTAAGTATTGCACCCATGCCTTTTGTAATTATACCCATATTAATAATAATTCCTTTTCGTTTTCTCGACCTGTTCATCCACATAGTCTTCAGGGTGTTGTAATAATCCTCCCTGTCTAAATCGCATAATTGCTTGTGTTGTACTATCAACCAAATCATCATGATCCCCGTACGGAAACGCAGCACACTCTTCGACGACTTCGTCTGCGAATTTTTGTTCAGGACACCATATCATACCAGATTCGAACAAAGGTGCAACTGCATTTACACGTGCATGTTTATCATTTCCTTTTGAAGGTGTGAAGTTTACAACCGGTATATCCATCTGTCTAAGCTCATAAGTTAAAGGTAAACCACTCGCTTTTGCCTCAATGATAACCGAATCAGGTTGCCAATAACTATATTGCTCTAATGCTAAACGTCGAAGTTCAGGAAACTCGTAACGCCCTTTTATAGAATCTAATAACATTAAGTTAGCAGGACTATCTTCATCTGGATAAAATACACCCCACGTAGTAATAGCTGAGTAGTCTGCAGTTTCTTTTTTAAGAAATGCTGTATCATAAGATTGTATGACATGATGTAAGGTGGGTATGTAATCCTTATCCCACACACGCCACCATTCTCGTTTAAGTATAGCTCCTTCTTCTGCTGTAGGATTTTGCATCCATTGCGCGTTCCATTTGCCCGTGGGCAGTGTTGCTTGGACCTTCTCTAATTCATCTAGCTTCCAATACTCAGGCCATACGGGTTTAGCGTCCTTTGATCCGTGGTCCATGATTGCTGGAAATTCGACCACGTGCCACTGATCAGCTTTCGCTTCTTTTTGATTCTGTATTAATTTTCCTGTTAAATCTTTATTAGACCAACGCGTCATAACGAGCACGATCTTGCCTCCCGGTTGAAGACGTTGACGAGGACCTGACGTGTACCATTCATAAGCAGACTCCATTGCATTAGGGGACATTGCATCTTGCTCAGAATGTGGGTCATCAATAATTAAAAGATCAGCACCCCGTCCGGTTATTGCACCGCCGACACCAGCTGCAAAATACTCCCCACCTTGTGCTGTTTCCCACCTACCGGCGGCTTTGGAGTCTTCCTGTAAAGTTGTTTTAAAAATTTTAGAATAATCTTCAGAGTCAATTAGGTTCTTTGCTTTACGACCAAATCTTACTGCTAGTTCTCCTGTGTGCGTTGCTTGAATGATCTTGAGTTTTGGCTCACGGCCCACCATCCATGCTGGCAATAAGTATGATGCAAACTCTGACTTCGTGTGCCTTGGTGGCATGTTCACAATCAATCGATTTATTTCACCTGTTGCAAGTTGATTAAATTTTTGTGCTATGTGTCTATGGTGAGAGCCTTCTATAAAATCGGGCCACACACATTTGACAAAGGACATAAAATCATCTTTGGCTTTATTCTGTATCTGCTTTTCGGCATGCATCACCTTCAGTTGTAAAAACTTTTTACGGACGTCTGATGGGAGTTTACTTATATCTACTGTATCCAAATTCATAAATTTTTTTTAAAAAATTTTTTTATAATTTTTTTGCACCATAAAGTGTTGGATATGTTTTTACCACCCTTATCTGTCTAAATCAAGCTTTACAACCTAGAGTAGTGGGACCCCTTTTTGTGCAAAGGGTGCATGGGGTAAAAGTTTTAATCGATATTGAGATTGAATAGGGATCCAAGGTCGTTGCGCCCTGGCGCGTTAGCGCCAGGGCAAGAAAGGTTAGTCCATTAGGACCATGTATGCTTCCGCGTTATGTTTGCGAAACCAATTAAGATCGGCTCGGACTTTGTCCCATAGTTTAGATGTACCGTCAACACCTGCTTCTTTATCTTCTAGAGTTGCTTTTAACTCGTTGATGAATAGTCTATCATGAATGATAGCTTCTTCTTTAGTAAGATGATAAGACTCGTTATTAAATCTATTTCTTCTTACCTCTGTTCTGTTTGGTTCGTGTTCTTGTGTTGTTAACATATTATACCTTTCTATTTGTTAATACTCTATCCTATTATAAATAGGATAGAGTGTCAATTAATTAATTCCAAACTGACTCAACTACTGCGCCGTTAGTTGCTTTGTTCAAAGCCTCCAGATATTCTGTTTCTGTAAGTTTAAGAACTTCCAAACAAAATAAATGTTTGTTTGCTTGTAATCCTGGCGCTCTCAGATAATCTGGAACCTGGCTCAACAGTTCTTCACGCTTTGCGCCACCTGGCAAGTATTCTGCTTTAATTGTTTTGTTCATATATACCTTTCTATTTGTTATAGGACTATCCTAGTCTATCTCGGTCCTATTGTCAACCCTCTTGATAGTATGATAATTGCGACCATAATGTTCCTCGGTTGCTTTTTCATAACCACCTGTTTCACGTCTGTGTCTTATAAACTCAATCGGTCGACCTTGTTCGATGTTTTCCATGTTAGTTGATAACCAAGATAACTTGCAAGATTGTGAGCAGAAGTATTTATCTGAATTTGCATAGTAGTACTGACTATCACTATCTAATGAAGTATATGCATAACGACCTCTAATCACACCTCTTGATTTTAGAAATCTATCTTGTGTTGGATTAGTATGGCAATGTGGTCCTTGGCAAAAATGTTTGTTAGGCATTAGTGCCTCACTTTCCAAGTTGTAGTCGCAGTTCTGTAACCATGACTATCTAGATCGTAATAAACATAATATGGAACACCTTGCTTTGATGTACCATAACGAGATTTTTCGTCATGTTTGCCTTGTCTTGTGATGTGCTTCTTATGTTTAGAAGCCCAATAAGTTATGTAAAATGTTTTGTTTGTCATATTATACCTTTCTAGTTAATAGGACTATCCTATATTATAGGATAGCCCTTGTCAAACTTTAATTTAGACTTTCTTCATATTGTTTTCTAGCCAATATTTTCGCCTCTCTTGTATTATTTAATTGTTTATTCTTCATACCTTTAATCATACTTGCTAGATTAGTAGGATTGTAGATTGTCAAACCTGTTGAGTTAGTTCTAATTAATTCTGCCTCATCAACTTGTATTCCAAGTTCTGTTGCAAGTTCAATTCCCTCACTCAAATAACGATATGCTTTCAATCCAATTTTTAACTGATCGCATTGTTTGGTAATTGTATCAATCCATGTTTGATGTTTCGCAACTAGATTGCCTTTAGCAATTCGCCATTCCTCAAATTTGGAATACTCATCTTTAGTACAAGCAATAGCACGAGAACGACAATAAGAAGTTCCAATGACATCAAGATAATATGGATTATCAAACTCTTTTGTCATTCCATTACAATCGTTATAACTACCATTATAACCCAATGCTTTCATACATTGATCTACATATTTAGTTTTGTGTGGGTTGTCTTGGTTTTCATTTTGTTGTGCAAAAATATCTGGATTACACTCTTTTGCTTTTAACTCCTCACGATAATATGAAACAGCAAACTTTTTGCCTTCTTCATGGTCATACTCACTACCATTTAGATTACCAAACAAACCAAAATCAAAATGAGATTTAGTTTCAGTTATCTCGCCCTCGTCGTCTTTATCTTCGTTGTGTGCAAAATAAAAACATTTATCTTTTGCAACAACATCACAAGGGTCGCCATATTTCTTTTTAAAAGTTCGGAGTGTTGCAACATCATCTGTTGGATAAGACCTTTCAACTACTTCTTTTGCTAACGCCCTTGCACTTTTATATAGTGCGTCAACAAGTTCTCTTTGTCGTAAAAAATCCTCTTTTTCTTGTGTGTTTTCATCTTCAAAAGAAAATTTCATTTTACCAAAGAGTTTATTTCTTAACTCGGTGTTCATTCGTACTTTAGTCATTGTGTCCTTTCTTTTTTATTGTTTATTTTATTTTCAAACAAATCTATTGCATTACTAATAGAGTTGTATTCAGTTTTTGTAATTACAACATCAGCTAAAGTATCTAGTGCTTTTTCTAATAAAGTTATTACTTTCTGTATTTCTTTTTTATTTTGCATGATTTGAAATTAGCACTTGACAATAGGATAGTCAAGGACTATATTTGATTTAATTATTTAAACCATTTATGAGTATTAAATAATGGGACAACTACAGGTTGTTAGTAGCGGGGATTGACCTAACCAACGCAATCTGTACTGATCCCTGATCCATTGTCTAAACACGGTGCGAAGAGCCTCTTCAAGTGCAATGGATCTGGGATCAGATGCGTTGAATATCCAAATTGCAATTTGGGTATTGTAAGAAGTACCGGTGATATGGGAATTAACCTCCGCTACCGGACTGATCCCTGGTCCAACTGTGCTTCGATTACGCTGTGCAGTGGACCTGGGATCAGTCATTATTGACTGTGAGACTTAACACTATAACACGGTGGGTGCGTAAAGGATCCTCGAATGCCAACTGAAACATACTGCGTTGGCCCCCCGCGTAGCATAGTGACTGATCATTATTTGCTGGATCAATTGGTCTTAAGACTCAGGCGCGGGCTAGCTGTTAGCTGAGCGCCAGTTGATCCTGCTAATAATTATTTGCTGGATCATTTTATATGAGCCCTGTCCGGACGTTAAACAATTGTCACCGGGCTCTTCACTGAGATGGTCCTGCTAATAATTTGCTGGACCAATGTTTTTGACTGTGAGTATAAACACTAAAACAATGGTCGCGAGGGACTGATGCGGTCCCAGGATCTGATTAATACCGGTTAAAAAGATCCCGCCATCGTAGCTGGCGTTGGTCCTGCTAATAATTGCCACTTTAGAATGATTCTAAAAATCATTCTAAAGAAGAAAGAATTAAGCGCCAAGCTTCAAGCAGCAAGCTTCAAGCTTGACAGTGACTGAAGGATATTATAGGATTAATTTAGAAAGGAAAAAAACATATGAATAAAGAAGATAAAAAAATCATAAACATGTCCGCTCAATTTTTAACTGAAGAGTTACCAGATAATTTTCAAGATTGGGAGGACGAAAAGTTATATGAGTGGGTTGAGCAGCACGCCTGGCAGCCCTTCGAAAATTGGAGTGGTAAAGATTTATTAGAACAAATAATAAATTGTGCCAGAGTATGAAAAGAATTAAACACAACGACTTAACACACTATTTCTTGCGGCCGCATCAGGAGCTGCCGCAAGCTTATCTTGCCAGCTGTGAAAAGTTTTTTAAAAGCATCAAGCAACGAGGACTTACAAAAAGAGAAGAGCGCCTAGGTTGGATAACTAGAGGCCACGAGCTACAAGCATCAAGCAGCAAGCGCCAAGCGTCAGGCGTTAGAGTTGACAAGATTAAATTATAATGTTATTATATCCTATAAACTAAAGGAGAAAAAAGTATGAAAGTAAAAAAGTTCTTAAGTAAAAAAACAGACAAGAAAACAAAAATAGCAATATTAAAAAAAATGTTAAAAGCTTGCGACGCTGGCAACGGCACAGTGACAGTTAAAGCAGCTAGAAAGATTATCAATGAATACTAAGGAAGCGTGGCAGCTGGTCGGAGGATTAAGCAAGCCATCAAAGATGCCCGGCTGGTCAATAGGTATACCCGCGAAGGAATGCAAGACCGGCAAAAAATTAAGACAAATAAAAAATTCAGTTTGTGAAGGCTGTTACGCTCTCAAAGGTTGTTATGTTTTTAAAGTTGTACAAGAAGCTCAATACAAAAGACTCGAAGCAATACAGCATCCTGACTGGGTCACCGCAATGGTAACACTAATTAATTCTAAAAAGCCCGATGTTTTTAGATGGCATGACAGCGGCGACGTGCAGGACGTGCAGCATCTGGAGAAGATCTTCAAAGTCTGTGAGCTCACACCCAGCAAAAGACACTGGATGCCAACCCGTGAAGCGTGGATCAAGGACCATATGCAGGCGGCGCCTGAAAACTTAGTTGTAAGATTTTCATCACCAATGATTGACCAGGGACCAGTGAAGAGCTGGGCCAACACGTCGACGGTGTCAACAAAATCTAGAACATGTCCAGCCCCTGATCAAGACAACGAGTGCGGCGACTGTCGAGCTTGTTGGGATCCGCTGGTAAAAAATATTGAATATGGTAAACACTAAAATGTTTGTATTTAAACATCCAAAATATTATAAAGAATTACGCAAGCGTAATAAATCTGATCAGGTCATTAGCTCTAAAAATCGCGACGGCGAGTGCGAGCGTGCACCTGGTCAGGGCCTCAAGCCTCAAGCTCCAAGCAGCAAGCTTCAAGCACCAAGCACCAAGCAACAAGCTATAGAAGAATCAGTTCCATACACTGATGTTATAGAAGCCTCAAGCGTTAAGCTTCAAGCTCCAAGCGTCAAGCTTTCGAACCAACCTGAGCAAGCATCAAGCGACAAGCGTCAAGCCCCAAGCAGCAAGCGTCAAGCTTAAACCCGCAAGCGTCAAGCTCCATGATGCGTGAACCACGGAAAAGTTTCACGGTACCCGGACCAAGGGCCTCTGCTATGATGAATGTATTGTGTGGATGCTTCACATGGAAGCTAATTTGGTGTGGTGAGAATCGTATTTTATTCCCCTTACAGACCTTTAATTCTACAGTGAAAAAGTGACCAGAACTATTATAGCCCAATAGATCGGGAGTACCAAGTAAGCTATTATTTTCAAGTCTATTCCACGATATTTCAGGTATAAATTTTTTAACTTTTGCATATAATTTTTGTTCTGGTTTCAAGGGAAGTTAGTAGTCCCGTAAAAGTTTATCAGGTAAGACAAGACTCGATGGTTTTTCGGTTTTCATAACCAATCTATGTGCACTATGACCAGGCTGACCAATGATAGGAGTAGCATTCTCATGTACTTCCATTCTTCGGATAGCATGTAGTTTTCCATTTATCTCTACGTAGATGACAGCGTTTTTTACTGCATCAGAACCTTTCGTAAAGTTGCTTAGAAACAACTGCAAGTCTTGTACTCTCATGAATTTTTTCTTAACTTGATAGATAAATCCTCTATCACTTTTTTGTAACCTTGCAAGAGATTTTTATTTTTCTCATTTTCTGATGCAATTTGTTTTAATTCCCAAATTTCTTTCTTCTGTTCTTCTATCAATAGCTTGTAACCATCTATTGTGTCTTGTAATTCGCTTGAACTTCTATGTACTTTCATTCTTGACATTATAGGATAGTTCCCTTAAATTGTCAAATATGAATTTTTTAATTTGGCATTTAATAGCCATCGTTTCTGTAATGGGATGCAGTTTTATTATAGGATATAGTATAGGTAAAAAACATGGGTGTACCAAAAAGATTAACTGAAATGCAACAACGCTTTGCTGAATTTTTAGTATTCGGTGGACCAGACGGACCAATGACTAAACGTGAAGCTGCTATCGCTGCTGGTTATAGTAAGGATAGAGCTATGCGTGAAGGATCAGAACTTACAAACCCTAGATACTCACCACTTGTTGTAAAACATATTGGTGAACTAAAAGAAGAAAGATTAAGAAAACATGAAGTGACTTATGAAGGTCATGTTGCAGAACTTGCAAGACTTAGAGAGGCCGCTTTAAAAAAAGGATCATTCTCTTCAGCAGTGAATGCGGAAGCAAACAGAGGAAAAGCAGCAGGACTATACATAGATAGAAAGATAATAAAAACAGGAAAATTAGAGGACCTATCAGAACAAGAGCTAGAAGCAAAAATGAAACAGATAATAGACGACTACGGGCAGTTAATAAATGTAACTCCATCTAAATCTTCTGAATCTTCTTTACCCATTGACGAGGAATCATCGTCCGATCCCCAAACGTAATACCATCTTCATCTTTATCATAAGACGCAAATAATTTTATAGACTTATCATCTTTAGAATATAACCAACCTTCATTAACTGGAAATGCTAATTTCATTTTATCAAACTCTTTGTCATTAGCCCAGGCAGAGTCACTTACGCAGTCGACCCACTCCACTCTAACCTTCTGAAAAGGTATATCAGGAGTCGTGTTAGTGTTGATAGCTTTTCTTCTTTTCTTAGGCATACATCCTTTTTATACCTTCGACACTATAAGACAAATTTTTTTTTACACTGCGCTTTTTTTTTAAAAAATAAAAAAAGTGTCGAAGTAGGGTGGATTTGACCTATAACAGTTGGTATCATTGAATAGTAGCTTCTACCCCTAGGGGTCGCAGAGGGGTCGCAGAGGTGTCGACAGGTGTCGACATTTGAGGGAACTTTGTACACTTTTGACGCAGAAAACTTAGAATCATTCTAAAGAAGGGCCAAATTGTCGACACTATCGACCCCTTGTCGACCCCTCTGCGACACTTCATTATCCTATAAAATAACCTTATCATCTGCCTTTTTTTCGCCATACTTTCGCTCGTATTCTGCCTCAATCTGTAACATTAGATCCGTGATCCCTGGTCCGTCCAGCTTGACCACATGCTCCATGGCACGTGCAACAAGGTCCCGTCTGTATTTTATCGCCTTATTTCTTACTTGAACTTGGTCTATTCCCCATCTCGTTTGATCTGTCATACTTTCTATACTCCTCTATTAGTTTTTCCGACGGATGCCACACATCAACAATACAATGACATTCAGGACATGATAAATTACTAACTATATCATAATCCTCATTATCTATCGTATCGTGATCTCCACCCCATATTAACTCATGTCCACAGTGCCAACAGTTCATGTTTCTCTTTCCGATTATATTTCTTTTTATTCTTGATTACCTTGTGTTTGAAGTGCTTTAATTGCACTGCAATAGGATTACGTTTTTTATTCCTTTTTTGCATGTTTCTCAAACTCTGCCAATAATGAAGGCATGTCCCCTTGTTTAATTATATTTTCTTTCTCATCATGCATTAGGTCATAATACATGTCTATTCTCTTTAAAGCCTCATGTTTATAGCGCCTTAATTCAGGTCCTTCAACTTTGAATTCCTGATAATATAGGTCAGGCGTGCATACCATGATAACTCCCTGTTTAATCTCTGAGCCGTAGACATAGTCGTGGGCCATCGCGTACATTGCAATTTGCAAATAATAATCTTCGATCCATTCTTTCTTTTTCGGACGGTTAGCTTGTTTGAAGTCAACGACAGTTTCCATACCATTATGATTACAGATAAGGTCTGTTTGGCCTGCGTATAGGCCCGGATAGTGTAACGTAACTTCGGAACCATAATACTCTTCCACTGGCGCAAAGCCAATCTCAATAATTTTTTTGGCCATGGGACTCGCCTGGCGTCCGAGTTCTGTAAGATCATCGTAACCAACGCCCGTGACATAAGATTCGAGGAATTTATGCATACTGGTGCCCCGTGCACTAGATACATTCTTGATTCTGTCTGCTTCTGCTTCACCTACTTTGGCCTTCCATTTGGTTAAAAATTCTGTATTTTTGGTAGCCCCTAATATAGTAGTAACACTAGGAAGTCTATAAGAACTTATCTCATAAACTCTTTTTCCTGTATCCGGATCTGTTATTTGTTTTCCCTCTAAATAATTGTATTTATTACTTTTCTTCATTTTTTATTTTTTAAATATTTAGGTGCAAATTTAACAACGTTATTTATAGGCACTTGATCATGAAAATTACCACTTACACTTATTCGTGTGCAATTAGATTTATAAGGTGCAACGTAATGTTTTAACCACGAAGGAAATATAAACATATCTCCTTTTTTAGGAGAAAAAGATAATGTAGTTACTGCATCTCTTGGTCCTTCTCCATATAAAAATTGTATTCCTCCAGGTCCGCAAGATTTACCTACATAATTTTTTTGTTCTTCCTCTAATTCTTTTGGCATATCAAGATAGATAACAAATGATAATCTACCATCATGATCGTGTGGTGGATTATACTCATGTTGTTTTTGATAATTTACCCATAACGCTGACAAGACATACTCAGGTTTTACTTCATAAGGTTTGCTTTGATATCTTTCAAAAGCTTGATCATAGACTCCTATAAACTGGGAAAGTCTTGGTAGTATTAATTTTTTTGACTCTTCAGAGTAACCTACTTCTTTTTGTATTTGTCCTGCCAATTTATCTCTATAGTCTTGTTTATTTTTTTTACCTTCTTTTATAAGTAAATCTATAAATGCATCATCACATTTAAAATATGTAACACAAGGTCCCCAATTAAATATAGATAATTTTATTTGTTCTGGTTCATTCTTCTTCATATTCTAACTCCTCTTGTTCTTTTTTAAAACCTTCCATAAGTTCTTCATGTAAAGTTTTAGGTTTAAATATCTCATCAAATCTTTTACGATAAGTATCATTAGATGGTCTTGTAATACCATCAAATGTTCTACCTTTTTCTTTTGCCATATAATCTTTCCATTCTACGTTTCTCTACATACTTCAAATGTTTAACCCAAGCCCAGGAGTTTATCTTTCCAGACCACTCCATAACTTTATCTAAAAACATATAAATTATTTTATCGAACATCTTTTTGTACCATCTTATACTCTTCTAAAGAAATTACATTATTTTTTAATGCGTTGCTTGTGTAATGTTCTATGACTTGTTGTATCTTAGGTAATTTAGTATGTGCAAAAGGCCATATTAAACAGCATACATAGTATGCATCTCTGAATGTACAACGCCATCTGTATTGTTTGAGATAAGGTGTACCATCAACTCGTTTACCTTTTACTTTCTTAGGGGTCAATGTGCCAACACCTAATACTTCATGAACCCACATCAAAACAGATCTATCTGTCATCGTGATCTCCATCGAGAGTCTTAGACTATTAGAGTATCTATAGCCAGGTTTACCTTTATGTTTCTTTTTTTTCTCAATACCACGTCTAATGTGAATACTACCTTCGCCATCAAACAATCCTGCAATGTATGCTTTGTCTGTATCAGGAACCATTTTGTACCACCATTCTCAACACAGTTGTGTATGGATTGGGACTCAGATCTCTAGTGCACTGAATAAGAAGGACCATCAATACCAATATCGTCAGTATCTTCATAATCATAAATTTCCCCTTGTGAATCACAGTCCCAACATTGATGAACCATGTCTTCTTTTTCTATAATACAAGCAACTTTTACATAGCCATTACCTTTACAGGTAGGACATACGTAAACCTTCTTAACTTTTTTTGAACTTGCCATTTAATTTTTTCGCTTTCTCGTTTGCTATTGCTTCTATTGTCTTTGCTACTGATAATTTTGCATCAGGCAATATTATCTTTGATAACTTATCTAAAGTAGCGTATGTTTCTTTACTTAAAGAAACGTTTTTGTATTTAGTCATGTCTGTCATGTTTACTTCCTTTCATGTTAAAGTAGACTATATAATGCATAATATAGGATTGTCAATGACAAAATTTATTTTATTAATGGTTTTGTGTTCCGGAATAGCACAAAATGAATGTAAAGTTATACCCACTCATGAAGAGTTGTTTGATGATTACCATAGCTGCATAGTTTATGGTTATAGTTATTCACACAGATTATTAACAGAATTTGATCCCGAATGGGTTAACAGTATGGAAGTATATACTAAGTTTTCGTGTAAAGTTGACAAGATAATTTAATTATGTTAGTGGATTAGATCTTCTCACCATTAACCTATCCCACAATATTTCCCCTCTTTAGGGATAGGTGATTTTAATTCATATCAAACCGGCTGCTTTCCGTCGACGTACTCACAGCCAGCCAAACTCCAGGTTGCTACCTTGCGGTCATCGCTAACGTACAGGGAAATGCCATTGGCAAGATTTGGACGCCCTTGAGCTTTCAAATTTTATTTACAAATACAACCTTGTAGACTACCGCTACCATCGTGCATAATATGCAAATGTAAAGTATCAGCGTATCCGCTTAGTTTTAGTCTTAGTATTTCGCATATCTCCATGCAATCGGCTTTTACCAATAATGAGATATGTTCCATCATCTCTTTTGTGACAGGAACTAACTGATACAATCCGTCGTTTAGTATTATTAACTCCATTACTTTTTCTTTTTTCGATTAGGTCTAACATACTCTCCCGTTCTGTTTCCCCATTCGATTATACTTTTTATACCTGGTGCTTTTAAATCTATGTCTACACCAAAAGATCTCCAAGCTTTTTTCATAATGTTTAGTTCAAGTAAAAGGTTAGACCATTGACCAGGATTGGTACCATCTACTGTTATTGTTATAGTTTTTTCTTTCATACCTACAATGTAGGATAATTTAGGATTATTGTCAACCCTGTCCTTTGTAACGAGTCTGTTTTTTTTGTCTTTTTTCTGACTTATTTAATGATTTTTTGTGTTTCCGTGGTCCACGTTTCTTGGGCTTATCACGGGGTGTAAAGAACTTAAAACTTTGTCTAGCCATCTTTCCATTCTTTTACAAAAGGATCTGCATCTTTTGGTTTTGCAATGTGTGGTAGATAACTTATTTTACCATTTACATGTTGCTCTAAATCAGAACCACAATTCATACATCTATACAACTCAGGGGTTAAACCAACTAACATAGTAAATTCACTACATGTTGGACATTTACCATTAACCACTTCTGTCTGTATTTTCATTATTGACAACTTAAACACTCATCGCTGTCATTGTCAAGGTCTGCGAGTGCTTCTTCTTTGCAGTCTTGGCTGCAAAACATATCTAATTCGTCTTTAGGTTCGAATTCTTTTTTACATTTAGTACATTTTTTCATTACTAATCTTCTATAATCTTTTTGATCGTTTTACTACCGTCAATATTATCTTCGAGTTCTGCTTTTACTTTTCCACATTTATAATCAATAGAATCAGTCTTATCACGCTCTGCGACACGCTTACCCTTTAAACAATCACTCATTGCAGGTTGTATTCTGTGTTCCATCAGCTCTCCTTGAATAAACATACAAAGAGCTATAACTCCTTCAACTATCATTCATGACCTCCATTTGCTCTTACCTTATCTTTTAATACCTCTATATCATCTAATGCTTTTTCTAATTGTTTAGTCACAAATTGTATGTTGACTTTGTTATGCATCATGTCCTCGATCCGTGTTTCAATCTTCTCGGTAGTTTTATATAAATCTTCCAGCAACATCAGCTGCTCTTGGTCCACAGGGACCTGTTCAGATTTTTTAAGTAAATCTGCACTCATTAATTCTCTAGATGTTTCTAATGATACTAACCTTGAAGTCAGCTCTGTATATGCGAACACGCCCATTGCGACGAGCACGATCAGGCTAGCTACGGTCTTCATCGGCATCTGTACACGTGCCTCTTCTCCGATGTTTAGTGGTTTATTACTCATTCAATTTCATTCCAAGCTTTATTATCAATTCCTACTTTTGGTTTTGGTAATGGCAATATATAATCTTTAGAAGGCATTTTCAATGTTGTATTATCCATGGTTTTAGCGTCTGGATTAGCCTCTAAGTATTTTTTCTTTTCTTCTTTCCATAGATTTTTACGTTCTGGTCTTTCCTCACTTGTATCGGTAGGTACAATACCTCTACATTTTGATACTAATAGATTAAAGTTTTGATTGTAGACTAGACTAGGATTTCTGTTTACCTTATTACACATCTTCATCAATTCCAATTGTTGCTTCAATTGCACATTTTCTTTCGAGGTTTTACAGTCTGTGCCTAGGTATTTTCTGTATGTAAGTCTAATGCTATTATCCTCTCTTTCGTCCCAGCTATTATTGTAATTATTATAATCGGAATCTCTTTTTTCAACAGACACATCAACCTCACCACATCTTACACCATACTCATTAAGATATTCGTTTTTAGGATATGCAGGACCTGCACAGAGAGCCAATGCTGTTAACATTATTATAAGAATCCCTGTAAAATAATAATTCATCCTGGCAATCTCCATAGTTCATCCTAATAATTTATTTCTCTGTTTAAATCTTTAATATCCCATTGCATTTCATTTACTTTGTTAGCTAATACTTCATATAAATTTTCTGCCATTTCCCATGTTCCTTCAGCTCTTTCAAGTTTACCTGCAATAAGATTTGTTTTTTCTGTAAGTGAAGTTATATCTCTTTGAATGTTTGCTATCTGTGTTTTATTTTCATTGATAGTATCTGTTAAGTTTACCACATACTTAACGCCTGTAAAAGTTCCAACTAAGACTGAAGCCACAACTGGAACTAATACAAAGTTTTTTTTCAATAAAGTTGCTAAATCCATTACTTAACTATGTAGGCTATAACAAGTACAGCAACTACAAGACATTCAATCTTATGTTCTGACCAGTAATGCGTAGCCTTACTTTTTATTTTATCAATCATTTTTTTTCTCCTCGATTTCATAGAAGAACTTGTCTGTATCTTCTGTACGCCAAGCTCTACTATCTTCAACATTCCACTCAGAGGTCTGCACTTTCCAATCGGGAATATCATCTTTCACAGTGAAAGAAGGTATGTCCCATATACATCTATTATTAGGTTGTGCTGCATAATTACCATCATCTAGTGCAATTATGTGAGCGCACTTGTGCTCGTGCGGGATCTCTGAATGATCAGTGTCAAGTATATTAGACTCTGGATGTGCAAAGTCAACTGTAAATAAATATTTTCCTGGATGCCATTTTTTGTCTTTTCCGATATACTTACCGGCTTGTCCGTCTAATATATCCCAACGATGGACAGAAGGATAATAAGAAAAACAATTCCAGAGCTGTAGTTCATCAAGTCGTCTTGTGGGCACTCCGGATGGTTCAAATCCCTGTTGAATAAACGCGCTAATTGGTAGGCGATAAAATATTGCACCGTTTTCCATAATAGCATGAAATAGTATAGCCCGACCTGTAAGAGCGCTAAGACCAAAGATAATACAGTCAGCAACTTGTCCATGATGTTTTTTAAGATCATATAAATATTCCTTTCTTATTTGTGCATAAGTTGGTGGTATGTTTGCGTTTAAGTATGCCATAGTTTATCCTCATTTAATATTACCCCAATTTGGTCCAAATTCATAGTCTACTTTGTTCTTGACCATTAACGGTATTGCAGTTTCCATTATTTGTTGAACCGTGGTCCGTGTTTCTTGATCCTTGATTGATACACAAAGCTCATCGTGTATCTGAATGTGAGGGACTATACCTTTTTCATATAACAAGACCATTGCCTTTTTTGTCATATCTGCGGCTGATCCTTGTATCAATCTATTTAAAGCTTTGTAAGTAAAAGCAGGAGTAAAGTATTCTGTAAACCAGAACTGCCTTTCTTTTTCTGTATACTCTTCTATTTTCTTTTCAGATTTAGCGTTAAATAATAATTTAAATTTATCCCAAGCATCTTCTTTTGATAGTAGCTTAGGAGCAACATATTCTCCTTCATATTTAATTGTACCATCTTTTTGTTTTATTTCTTTAGCTTTAGGGTCCCACTCTTCAAACTTACGTATTTTATTGTTCCATCTTTTATTAACACTTTCGTATTTATCAAATCTACAAAACCTGTCTTCAAGAGTAAAAATTAATTTATTATTTTTAGCAAAACTCATTAGACCATCTGATAACTTTTTAACAAAAGGGACTTTTCTATGGTAAGTATCAAACAAAGTTTTTGCTTGAGCTGTATCTAAATTTAACTCTGCTGCTAGTTTACCTTTACCCATACCATAGAATAAACCTAAATTAATTGTCTTAGCTTGTTTTCTAGATATATTAGCCATATCAGCTACTATCTGGTGAAAGTCTGCTTCAGAATCATCAAATTGTTTTTTTAATTCTCCACCTTCTTTTTCGTTCATTATCTTCTTTATTGCATAATGTACCACAATCCTCGGTTCCTGCTGAGAATAGTCAAAACTACCCCATCTATGGCCTTCCTCAGGTATAAATAACTCCCTCATCTTCTTTCCTATAAAACCTTTCGATGGAATCTGCTGTAAATTAGGGTTACTCATTGAGAATCTACCGGTTACAGTTCCTCCACCGTCTCCTCTAATTTGATTTATATCTGCATGAATTCTACCTTCATGAACATAACCTCTTAAACCCTCTACAAAAGTATTCAAAGCTTTGTCATACTCTCTTGCTTTAGATACTAATCTTAAAAATCTATCTTCGTGAGTTCTTAAATAATCTTTTGGAAGTTTAGGCATTCCTGACTTAGCAGTCTTTTCAAAGTTTGTTATCTCTCTATTATCTAGTAATTGTTTTATAGAAGTTGCTGCCCACAACTGTACCTCAACACCTGTTTTTGTTTTAATAAACTTAATTATTTTATCTCTACATCTTTTTAATCTTTTACCAAAGTGTTCAAGTTTTTGGGTATCTATTCTAACTCCTGTAAATTTCATGTCAACTAGACAAGGAAACAATCTTGTTTCTAATTCAAATATATTTCTACATGTATACTCTTTATTGTCTTCGGGTTTTATGTATAATACTTCATCTAATTTTTTATTAAATAAATTCCACAATTTTAAAGTTAAGTCTACGTCTTGTTTTGCATAATCTTTTACTACACTAGAAGGTAGTTTGTGCATATTAGACATTGGATCTTTTTGAAAACCACCAGACCAATCAAAAGTTTTTTCTTGTAAGTCATACTTGTATTTATTTTCACCAAGAAAATCTTTGGCCAAAGCATCTAATCCATATTTAAATCTATTCTCATCAATTACAGAAGCAGCTACCATTGTATCTAACAATCTTCCTTTTAACATCTTACCTGTCGTTGCTCTTAACCAACAAACATCATAGATTGCATTATGAAATACCTTTGCAATCTTATCGTTTTGTAAAAGTTTTGTATTCATTTGATCCCAAAACTCTTTTAATTCTTCTTCTGATTTATCATCGTCACTATGTTTCAATGAAAAATAAACTGTGTCTTTACCGGTAGCTACAGCTACCCCTGTAATAAAACCATCTTGTCTAATTGCACCTAAACCTTTTGTTTTAAGATTTGGATCGTAAGTTTCTATATCGATAGCTACTGTATCTACACCTTCTAAGTCTAGATCAATTGGATGTTTACACATTGTAATCCCTTTCTAATATCATTTCTAAATAGTGTATTGCTTTCTTAATATCTTCTTCTTTTCCTTTCATAGAATGCCTACAAATATACTTTATAGCGTTGCCTTCTGCAAATAAAAATTTATTTTCATTTATAAACTCTGCCGGTTGTATGTTAAAATTTTTATAATGCTTCCCACCGTGCTGCTTGTCTAGTGATTTATAACCCATTCCTTTAAATATACTTTTGTCTGTCATGTTTCCTCCTTTTAAAGTTCTAAAATTTCTCTCCAATTTTTTTGTATTTTTGCTAAAGAATAAGGAGCAGAAGATCCTATAGTCCAACAATCTATTCTCCCTCTACTATAAGCAACATAAGCTAGTCTTGTTGCTTCAAAGCCTTTAGTTTCTGGATAGTATGTTGATAAATCTATTATTATATTATCAAAAGTTAATCCTTTCACTTTATGTATTGTATCGTGTTGTACCCTTGGTTTTTTAGTTGTGTCCATATTATTAGTTAAAACATGATTGATGTAAGGTATTTTATCAATTAATTTTTCATTTTTAGAAAGAGCTTCATAGTTTAAAAGTTGAGAAAGTCTTTCAAATTGTTTTACTTCTGGTTTTAGATAACCTGTATCTATAAGTTCCTGAACATTATAATCTCTATCAATTAAAGGTTTAAGTTTATCAACATCACCTAGACCATTAACTTTTACTTTTGATCCCATCAACTTCCAGTATTCTTTTATCTGTTGTTTAGAAACTTTATCATTCATAAAAGTTTTCCAATTTTTAAAACAACTAAAATGTTCTCTAGATACATGAGCACTGCCTGATACCATTTTATAATCTATTCCATTATTTTGTAAAAATTTACTTATATCTTTATGAGTAGGGTTGCCTCTGTATGTAAATAAAAATGTTTCATTTGTATTTAAAATTTTATTAATTAAAACATCCTTTGCTTTACACCCTTGATTTAATCCAGGTATATAATATGATTTTCCAACAACATCAGTCGGAGTCCAAGTTCTTTCTGAAAGTCTACCCTTTTTTTCCCATACAGGTGAAATAATATTTCTACATATTTTATTAATCGTTTGACCACATCTTAAACCTTCAGTAAGTTCATTGGCCTTTGCTTGTTCCGTGTTAGCTAATTGATAAAAATATTCAGGGTCTGATCCTGCATATTCGTGAATAGTTTGATCAGCGTCTCCTATAAAAATAAATTCTTTTGCATATGTGGCTGCTTTTTGTAGAGCAGCTATCTGAGGTTTACTACAGTCTTGAGCTTCATCTACTATCAAAACATCTATATCAGTAGGTATAGCTGCATTAAATCTAAAGTTATCTATCATGTCTACAAAAGATATTCTTTTATGTTCTTCATTGTTTCTGTATTCATCATATTTTTCTTTTAACTTTAAAAGTCCACCTGGTCCTTGAAGACGGTAGTTTTGATAACGAGATCTATCACAAAGAGCCCAATACTTTTCAAGTTCTTCTTCAGAAGTTAAGTCATAACCCTTACCATGAGCGTGAGAAATAAACTCATAAAGAGGATGTTTATCCCAAGGAGTATTTTTTTTTACAATATTCATTCCTGAATTATCTTTACAAAAAGCCTTGTGATCTTCGTGCTCATATTTTTTTATATTTAAATATTCTCCTTTAAAATAAGAGTGAATAGTGCAGATTTGTTCCTGCAAATTTGTGTCTGATTGGTTTTCTAGTTCTGGTAATTTGTTTACAGCTTTTATAATTTCATCAGCTGCCGTATTTGTGTGAGATAAAATTACAATTCTATCCCAAGGAATATTTTTTTTTAAAAAACCAGCGTATTTGTTTTTTAGCCATTTGTGAGTTTTACCTGTACCAGGAGGACCTGGAATAAAATTTGGAATCTTTAAACTATTCATCACCTGCACTGTCTCCAATATAGACAGATTCTCCTTCCCATATTAATTTATTATCTTCTATTTTTTCTCCATTTATTACCCAAGCAACACAAGATTTTTCTTTGTATTTACCTTTATCTTTTTTACCATTTAAAATAGTTTGAACTTTGTGAACAAGATCTTGTCTTTTTAAATTAACTCTATTTTTTATTAATTCTTTTTCAAAATTGTTTAAATCAAATTCTATTCTTTCTTTTTCTTTATTGTAAAAAGGCAACTTATAAACAGCTAACTGTTCCTTGTCTGTATAAACACCTTTCGTATCTAAATAATCTAAGAAAAACATTTTAAATCTAGAATCTTCTTCTGCTTCTTTTACATATTCTTTTGACTGTTCTCTGTTGTAAAATTTAGCCATCATTATTTCTTCAAATTCTTTTGGTGTCATTCTAGGTATCCATACTTTTGCTTGACTCATAGCAATGTCACAAAACAATTTTAAATTCATAAGTGATTCCCCATCAATCCAAATCTTTTTTTTAATTGTTTTTAAACCAAGTCCATCCACGTTTTTTTGTGGTACATTTAAATGTACATAATATCTGTTTGCTCCATACTCTTCTATTTTTTCAATAGTGTCTTTTGATACCTGTAAAGATGCATCTTTAAATAGACCTATCCAATTAAATAAACTTGTTATGTTTTTATGACTATAGCCTGTAATTTCATGAATTTTATTTATTCCAAATTTTCTAGCAGTTTTTCTGCTTGAAGTTCCTTTTTTTAATCTTTTTGCTAAGTCCTCATCATCTGCATGTTCCGCGATCCGAGATACAAAATTATCTATTTCATCGTCCGTCCAATCAGAATTCTTAACTAAAATTCCTGCAATCGCAGTGCAATAATCATCTCTGGCTCCTGTGCTAGGATATATAATTGCAAGTGCTGCAGACAAAGCAACTTTACCTACATCTATAGATAAGTTTCCTTGGTACTCTCTTATCTCTTCAAACTTTTCCCATCTTACATTTGTTTTTGATTTACTGTGTAAAGAACCTGGAACTATAGTGTATCTTTTTTTCTCAGTTCTTAATTCACATATCATTGAACCATGTGGAAAATCTTTAAAATCTTTTTCAAATTCATCTGGTAAATTAAATTGTTTAAAAGGTATTTGATTTCTATTTGTCCAAAGGTAATGACTTGTTGGATTACCTTCTCGTCCAAAGATTGCACCACAATCTTTAATATAATAAGGAAGAAATCTTTTTACAAATTCGTTATCTATATCTAAATCAACGTCGTGATCTAATCTTAATGCTATCTCTGCTGTTTCGTGATCCCTGTTCCATATATCTTTCTCTATTTTAAAATCCGGGTCAGTATACTTTTTGACCTTGGGAGTACCCTTGAGACAGGGTATAATAACCCTTCCCAAATCTAACCAATCTATATAATTTATAGGTTCTTTATTCATTTTATATTCTTTATTAAATTAAGAGTGGGCGGTATCCACTCTCGCTTCTCCGCCCAATCCTGCAGGAAATTATAAACTAAATTCTTTTTTAGCTTCTTGAGTTTCAGGTTTAGCTTGTACTTCACCTTTATTTACAGATTCAGCAAAAGATTTTGACATGTCATAGATTGACTTATCTTCTACTGGTCCTGCTTTAGCTACATCCCAACCAAACCATGTTCCTTTGTCATTAGACATCTGAACAGTAGATAGATTATAAATGTGGCTATATGTTGGCGGAGTAAATAAACCATTCTTACCTTGAAGCTTAAGACCCATCATCATTGAGTTCCATTTTCTACTAACTTTTAATTGAGTAGATTTCATAGATATCAATGCAGTTTCTGGATTTTTACCAACTACAAGTACGAAGTGATTGGCAGTATTTTCAAGATAGTTACCATTCGGTAATCTATCTTTGTAAGATTTATCCCTAGTCGTTTGACTAACGATATCACTATCCGCATCGTGAATAGCTACAGGTGCACCACTGCTGGCACCTCTGTCTTGCCATTCAATATACTGTCTTTTGTAATGACATGGTACAACAGAAATTTTGTCATACAATTCATTAGTAACAGTGTTTATTATCTTGCCAGGTTCTGCCCCCTCGACATATTTTCCATGAGTTTTATTTACCTCTGGAGATAATTGGCCCAAAATTTTTAAGAAAGGCAACGCAAGATCTTCTTGCGATATATTTTGAGCGCCTTGTTGTGCATCAGCTTCCATATCAAATGTTGCTAATGCTCCTTCTTTTTTTGTTGCTACTTGGTTCATGTTTATTGTTTCCTTTTTATTGTAGTCTTATTTCCAACAAATATGTTGAAAATTTCCGTTGGCATGTCTTTACCTGCCTCAGTACGCTCACGGACTAACGCTTTTAGAGTCATGGGCTCAACCTTCATCTTTTGTGTTGGCTGAAACCCACGCTCTTGTGCAAGAGCAGCATAATCAGCTGCCTTGTTCTCTTCGTTGCGACCAAAGGACACGGATATCTCATTTTTGATTATGTCCCCTAATCCATTGTCACGAAGCCAGTTAAAAGCCTTCTCTTTATTAGCTACAGTAATATTTGCGCTATAAAAAGGCTTAACATCTACCAGAGATCCATCCATCAACTTTAGTTGAGATAAACCCATCTCAGCCATCATTGTCGGAATAACCTCTCCAGATAAATGCTCTAATTCTTTTTTAGTGTTCTTCATATTTTGCTCTTGTAGTTCAAGTCTCTTAGTTAAAGAGTCTAATTTTTCTACTTGATCTGCAAGTGACTGAATATTGTCAGTCTTCTTCATTGTGTTTTGTTGGTCTTTTTCAAAATCAATCATTAATGTCTCCTTTCTCGTATAAGTTAATTTGAATAGGATAATATTTTCTTTCTTGTTTATCCCACTTTAATAGATTGTATTTACCATTTGTGATATCAGAAACTATAGAACATGCAACACCAATTAATGCTGGGTCTCCTATTAATAATAAAGA
>Ga0080013_1000400_pt1 | contig 61394 bp, 47 predicted proteins | sample ETNvirenome_6_85_FD_69236 | JGI IMG/M metagenome (GOLD analysis project Ga0080013, IMG submission 69236) | Marine viral communities from the Pacific Ocean - ETNP_6_85 (SPADES assembly) (version 2) | ecosystem: Environmental > Aquatic > Marine > Oceanic | place: Pacific Ocean | collected 2013-06-19 | reverse complement strand
TCTAACCAAACACGAAGTTAAAACCATCATTACACGAATCGGCGAAGGAACTAAGGTAGTATTAACAGGGGACATTGAGCAAATTGACAATGTGTATGTTAATGAGACTTCTAATGGCCTTGCGCATGCGATAGAAAAATTTAAAGAGTATCCTATTGCCGGTCATGTAACATTTAGGAAGGGCGAGCGCTCAGAATTGGCCACATTGGCATCAAAAGTTTTATAAATTTATTGACAATTAATAATATTATGTTATAATCATGTTGAGGAGCAAAATGAATAACACAAATGACCTTGAAAAGGTAGTGTCTGAATTAGAAGCACACGAAAATCCACTGTTAGGTATGACCGTAAAGGGCGACAGTGAAATTAAGAAGTACTTAGTTGAATACACAGGTGAACGCCTCGATAACGAGGAAATCACTGTTAATATGATAGCGGAAGTAATGGCCGCTGAGTTTCCGGAGTTTGTTTTTGCTCTGGCCGAAGAGAATTTTTTGCGTGGATATCAAATGGGATTAGACGATGCTTTTAAAACATTTACAAGAGAAACAGAAGAAGCTGCAGCAGAAGAGTAATTTTTATACTCCTTCAGGCTTGAGTGTTTATTTTCAACAGCCACTTTTAAATGACGACATTAACGTCGAAAAAGTGGTTGCTAAAGTTGAAGATGTGCTACCCCCCCACTTGCGCTCTGAAATTGAAATGATCATATTTGGCCAGTTTAAGGAATTTGAGGAGCGTTCTTTGAACGCTTTTTATCGCGACGGAGCCTTATACGTTTCTAACGTACAAGATAGTGAAGAAGACCTTTATGACGATTTGGTGCATGAAATTTCTCACTCTATTGAAGAAGCCTATGGGTATGATATTTATGGAGATCAAAAAGTGAAGGATGAATTTTTGCGCAAGCGAAAGTTTATGCATGATTTATTATGGGCTAAGGGCTATAAAGCTCCCCTTTCCTTTTTCTTGGAAACTGAATACAATAAAGAATTCGACATGTTTCTTTACGAAGATATCGGATACGACAAACTCAGCCAGTTGTTAACCGGACTTTTTGTGTCCGCTTACGCTGCCACCTCTCTTCGGGAATATTTTGCCACAGCCTTCGTTGATTATTACTTAGACCCCTCTCATGCGGGCCTAAAAAAGATAAGTCCCGAGCTATATAAGAAAATTTCTTTGCTCGAAAAGGCCGGAGAGCTTGACATCGACACGTAGTCGGGTTATAATGGTATTATATCTTTGGAAGAAAAATGTCACACATATCATATTCGGAACTAAAAGACTGGAATTTTTGTCCTTTTTATCATAAGCTAACGCGCGTTGATAAGATCGATGGGTTCAAAGGAAACGCTTACACAGCGTTTGGTACTGCGGTCCATTCAGTTTGCGAGAAAAAACTACTTAAAGAAGAGATTGATGATGAACAGTACTTCGTTGATACTTTTGCTAAGTGTATATCTGATCTACCTGATGACGTCGAGGTGGATGGCGGATTGGTTGATCAAATGGTGGGGCAAGGAAAACGATTAATCCCGGAGATTGAAGATGCCCTTCACGACTATTTTGAGGATTTTGAAGTCCTGGCCGTTGAAATGCCACTGATGGAGCCGCTCGAAGATCGCGATGATTACTATTTCAAGGGCTTTATAGATGCGGTTATCGTCACTCCGGACGGAAAAGTACATATCTTCGACTGGAAGACATGCTCATGGGGTTGGGACGCTCGCAAGAAAAACGACAAAATGATAACTTATCAACTTACGTTGTACAAACACTTCTTCGCCCAGCGCATGAAAATGGATGTTAAAGATATTGAGACTCATTTTGCGCTTCTTAAGAGAACAGCCAAAAAAAATCACGTTGAGTTTTTCCGGACCACCAGCGGTGTCAAAAAAACTGAAAATGCGCTTAAACTTTTGAATACAGCACTGTACAATATTGATAAGAAGCGATATATCAAAAACAGACTATCGTGCACAGCCGGTTATGGCTGCAAATTTTACAAGACAAAACATTGTCCATAAGGAAATAAATGAAGAAAAAGATATTGGTGATCGCAGATCACCCCCTCTCTCCGTCGGGAGTGGGAACCCAAACAAAATATGTGATCGAGGCGCTCCTTAAGACAGGGCGCTATCAGTTCGTGTGCCTGGGCGGCGCCATCAAGCACAATAGTTATGAGCCGCAAGCAGTCGAGCCATGGAATGACGACTGGAGAATTTTCCCCATCGATGGGTATGGCACTCCAGAAGCAATCAGATCGGTTCTGCAAAGAGAGAAGCCGGATGCTTTATGGTTTATGACCGATCCACGATTTTTTGGCTGGTTGTGGGAAATGGAAAATGAAATCCGCGCCCACGTTCCACTAGTCTATTATCATGTCTGGGATAATTTCCCGGCTCCACAATTTAACGGTAGGTATTATCGTTCGACCGACGAGGTGATTACCATCTCTAAGGTCACAGCGGCTATTTTGGATGAGGTGGCTCCGGAATCTCATTATGGCTATTTACCACATGCGGTCCATAGCGCCCACTTCCACCCTGCTGTGACGGAGGAAGAGAAAACAAAAACACAGACACTTAGAGATAATCTTATTTATGGGTCTGAAAAATATGCAAACCCCAAGAAGAAGGTATTCGTTTGGAATAATCGAAACGCACGCAGGAAGCAGAGTGGAACTCTGATTTGGTGGTTTAAAGAGTGGTTAGATAAGGTGGGTCACGATAAGGCATGCCTGGTAATGCACACTGATCCCCGTGATCCTCATGGTCAAGATTTGCCACATCTTATCGAGCGTCTAGGCGTTGGGGATGGTCAAGTGTACTTATCAACCAACAAGGTGTCAATGGAAGAATTGGCGGTCATCTATGATGCGGCCGATTTTACCATTAATATATCTGATGCTGAGGGGTTCGGACTCGCCACACTTGAATCTTTGTCGTGCGGCACCCCCATTATCGTTAATATGACAGGTGGTCTACAAGAGCAAGTAACCGATGGAAAAAATTGGTTTGGGTGGGGCATCCAGCCGGCTAGCAAAGCAGTGATTGGCTCGTTGCAGGTGCCATATATATATGAAGATAGAATTTCTCAAGAGGATTTTACTGATACCATGACTAAGGCGCTTAATGTAAGCACCAAGGCCTACAAGAGAATGAGTACGCTGGGGCGCCAACATGTATTAAAGAATTATAATTTTGACAACTACGAAAAGCAATGGGTTGCCATAATGGACGACATCATAGAAAAGCACGGATCGTGGGAAAATAGAAAAGTTTATGAACGCTGGCATTTATTGGAGGTTGCGTGATGAAAAAAGTACTACTAAAGGGGCCCCTACTTACGCGCTCCGGATACGGAGAGCAAGCGCGCTTTGCGCTTAGATGTCTCCAAAGCAGGCCTGACTTATTTGAAATATATATTCAGCCGATCAACTGGGGAACAACCTCTTGGGTGGGCGATCTGGGAGGTGAGAGAGAGTGGATTGATAGTCGCATCGAAGCAACAATTCAGTATCTCCAACAAGGCGGCACCTTTGATATATCGCTGCAAGTTACTATTCCGAACGAGTGGGAAAACTTGGCCGCCATTAATATTGGATATACGGCCGGAATTGAAACCACCAAGGTGGCACACCAGTGGATCGAGAAAGGCAACTTAATGGATAATATTATTGTTGTTTCACACCACTCCAAGGATGTGTATGAAAACACTGTGTATCAAGCAGTCAACAACCAAACGGGAGAACAGTTAGAGCTTAAGCTCACGACACCCGTTGCTGCTGTTGGGTATCCGACAAAAGAATACGAAAACGTTGAAGTAGATTTAAAACTAGACACAGACTTTAATTTTTTGTGTGTTGCTCAGTGGTGCGCACGCAAAAACCTTGGCACAACGATAGAGAGATTTATTCAAGAATTTCACGATGAAGATGTTGGGTTGGTTTTGAAAAGCAATCTGGCCAAGAACTGCCTGATCGATCGAGAAGTACTCTACGGAACATTGCAGGGTCTTACCCGCCAATACCCGGATCGTAAGTGCAAAATCTATCTTCTTCACGGAGACATGACTGATGCGGAAATGCATGCTCTCTACGTTCATCCTAAGATTGATGCTTTTTACTCCATACCCCATGGAGAGGGCTTTGGGCTTCCCTTCTTTGAGGCTGCCTATAGCGGCCTTCCCGTTGTTACGGTAGGGTGGTCTGGCCAACGAGATTATCTCTATGATAAAAAGGGTGCGGCTCATTTTTATGAAATTGCATACGACTTGGGGGCTGTACAAGATGAAGTAGTGTGGGATGGCGTTTTGGTCAAGGAGTCAATGTGGTCTTTTGGGCGTGTAGGTTCGACCAAGAGCGCTCTGCGCGCCTGCTATAAAGACTTCACTTCCTCGAAGAAAAAGAAGTATATAAAAAAAGCACAAGAGTATGCCGCCGAGTTGAAAGAGAGATTTTCGGCCGAAAACATGTATGCCAAATTTGTGACTGAGTTAATAGAAGATCACGAAGCTGAAGAAGATGTGGCGATAGAAGAATTGCCAAAGATTTCTTTAATAACCTCAGTTTACAAGGCAGAAAAACACATCGAACAATTGATGGAAGATGTAACTCGTCAAACCATCTTTAAAGAAAAGTGTGAATGGATCATCTTGAACGCAGATCCGGCCGGAGATGATTATGATGAGAAAATTATTCTCAAATATGTTGATAAATATCCGGGCAACATCGTTTATAAGAGGCTATCGGAAGATCCCGGGATTTACGATACCTGGAATATGGCGATTAAGATGTCCACGGGAGATTATCTTACTAATGTTAACTGTGATGATCGTCGTGCTCCATGGGCTATAGAGAAGCAAGCAAAGCTGCTAGTGACTAATCCTGACGTTGCACTGGTATACAATGACAGCTATGTAACAGGAGAGTCAAACGTGATGTGGGAGAATGTCCCTGCGCAATGTACTCGTTACGAGTTTGAGCAATATTCGAAGGAAGCCATGCTGCGCGGGAATTTACCACACAATAATCCCATGTGGAGAAAAGGCCTTCATGACACTTATGGATATTTCAATCAAGAATACCCGTCAGCCGGCGATTGGGAATTTTGGCTTCGCTGCTCTTTTGGAGGAGAAAAGTTTAAGAAGCACCCTGAAATTCTAGGGATATATCATTTTAACCCTACGGGGATCTCGACAAATCCAGAGACAGACGCTTGGAAGAAGAAGCAAGAGAGAGCTATTTTTAAAAAGTACCAAACTCTTTATCTGCAACCGGGGTCCTCCCCCTGCTAGGATAACGCTATATGAAATTAAAATTCCTCGTAACGGGGGGCCGCGGCTTTATAGGTAGCCATTTTGTAGAAAAAGTTCTTAATGCTGGTCATTATGTTACCGACATCGATAAGATGACGTATTGTTCTCACAAGACTCTTCCGTGGGACGAACACTCTCGTTATGAACTCATAGAGAAAGATCTTAATGATTTAGAACATTTGCCACCGTGCGACTTTTTGGTCAACTTTGCGGCCGAGTCGCACGTGGACAATTCTATCACATCCCCAGCAATCTTCTCTCGCTCCAACTATAATGGCGTTCAGAACATTTTAGAACTCATCAGGTCGAAAGTCTATGATCGACCCTTTTTCGTTCAGATCAGTACCGACGAAGTATACGGAGACATTCGCGACTATCTTTGTAAAGAAGAAGACACACTATACCCCAGCAATCCGTATTCGGCTAGTAAGGCTGCAGCAGAAATGCTGGTGTTGGCATATCATAAGACTTATGGAATAGATTACCTCATCACACGCAGTAGCAATAATTATGGGCCGCGACAATTTGAAGAAAAGCTCGTACCAAAAATAATTGACAGTATTAAAAATGAGAGAAAGATCCCTATTCATGGAGACGGCTCCTATATCCGTGATTGGCTATATGTAAAAGACAATGTAGATGCGATTTATCATTTGATTTTGCACGCTTACAAAAATGAGACCTTTAATATATCCACCAAAAATCATATGACCAACCTTGAGGTGGTTAAGGAGATTTGCCGCTGGTATGATATTGAAGATTATGAAAAGCACATCGAATTGGTACCAAACCGTCTAGGCCAAGATTTACGTTATTACATAGATAATGAGAAATTGCTTTCTACCGGCTGGGAAGTGGGATACCCAGATAAAATGTATAATTTTGTGACCAATGATTAACGTTTGTACCATCGCCGATAGCAATTTTACTTTACGTGTACTCGCCCTGCGCGAAAGCATCGCGAAGCACACGGATGAGTGCTGCATAAACTTGCTATGTTTAGATGATGAAATCTATAATTCCATAAACGGACGATATGAGGATATTAACTGCATCAATATAGACAAGCTCACAGCAGAAGATCCCCACTTGGCCAAGGCCCAATACAACGATCCATCATTTGAAGCCCTCAATGTGTCAGGAGGCGACAAAGGAAAAGCAACGGAATTGCAGTTTATCTGGGCACTAGCATCTTATTTCTCATGGTATTGCTTAGCAAAATTAAACTTAGATGATATATTTTATGTGGATGCGGATATATATTTTTTTAATAATATTCAATACATAGACGATCTTAAGATGCTGGGGAGTATTGGATTAATAGAAAATCGAGTTCCGGACACATCCGCCAACGGCCGCTTTAATGTGGGAATAATATATTTTAAGAATGACGAGAACGGTCTCGGATGCTGCGAGTTTTGGAAAAACTGTCTTCTTGACCCTGAGAACGAATATCGGGAAGAGTATGGAGTCTGCGGAGATCAAAAATATTTGGAATTATTTGAGAGCTTATATGAGAAAGTGTTTGTGTTCGATGATTATATCGGCCACTTAGCCCCGTGGAGCCTGCCTTATCATAGATTTGTGGCAAACAAGGTGATATGGAATGGAAAATTACAAGAAATGATATTTTATCATTTTTCCAATTTTCATTATGATTTTGAGGAAGGTACTTACGTGCCGGCCAAACGACACAATGTTGTTGAATTGCCTCACGGCTCAAAGGTGCACCAGATGTATGAAGCGTATTATAATTGCTTGGAGAGACTAAATGAAGATTGCATTTGGCATGATAGTATTTGAGGGGGATTATGTCCTTTACGAATGTTTGGAGCAACTATACCCGCATGCCGCCCAGATTGTCATCGCTGAAGGCCCGGTCAAATTTTGGCAAGAGCGCGGCCGCACAACATCAACAGATCGCACGAATGCGATCATCGATCATTTCCCGGATCCAGAGAACAAGATAAAAGTTGTGCATGGTCAATTCGAAGAAAAAGACCAGCAGTGTAGCGCCTATATGAATCTTATCGATGATGATATTGATTATCTGTGGATGGTGGATAGTGACGAAGTGTACAAGACCGAAGATATTCTGAAGACGATTGAACTTTTAAGAACTCATCAACCTACCAGTGTGGGGATTCAGAGTTGTTCCTTTTACGGAGGCTTCGATTATTATCTAACTGGTTTTGAGCAAAATGTTGACAACTTCCTAAGAATTTTTAAATATGAGCCCGGATGTGATTGGTTAACCCATCGCCCCCCAACAATGAAATATCAAAAGCCAATTCAGCAACGCCATGTCAACAGTCAACAATTTTATGATTCTACAGGCGTAATGATGTATCATTATTCTTACGTATTTAACAGACAGGTACAGAACAAGGTTGAATATTATAAAGCCAAGGTCAGCCGGCATAAATGCATTGATGATTATTATGAAAAAGTTTTTGTTCCATGGGTTAACGGTGATTTTACTCAACGGTTTCTTATTGAGAATGAATACGACGGTGTGCATGAGTGGAAGCCCCAATTCCGCGGCCCCTGTAGAACACAAAGGTTCATAGGCGCACACCCAGCGGCCATTGAAAGGACATTTGAGGTATAAATGAATAACTGGGTTACTGACAAAACAATCGCCGACGAGATGCTGCGTGGCGCGAAAGCGGAAATTCCTGGTTTTAAGAAGCTTGAAGAGTCAAGTCACTTTCCCACTTTAAATGAATTATTTTTGCATGCTGCTGGCGACGTCGAATCGATTATAGATTTGGGATGCGGCGCCGGAGAATTTGGACGCATTTATAATTTCTTTGATTATACTGGCGTGGATTTGCCGCACGTAATCGAACAAACTGCGAAGAAGAAGAATCCTCATTTAAATTATGTCACATTCAATGCTTATGAAGATGATTACACCTTTTTGGGTAACGCTGACTTTATTTTGATGAATGCCTTCATTTCTGAGTTGGCCACGGCCGATGAAGTTTTAGAGAAGGTGTTAGCGTTCTCATCGCGCTATGTATTGTTACATCGACAAAAGATTGAACATTTTGAAGATGCCAATGTAAAATATATAGAATATGCTGGTTATCTAAATAAAAGATATACCTGCGCTGTATTCTCAGCCCAGTATTTAGAAAATTTACTGGAAAAATATAATTTTGAAATAATAAAAAAACAACACAGCAGCACTCCTGAAGAGGTGAGTTTGCTGATTAAGAAAAAGGAAAACTTATGAACCCGACACCACACCAACAAGGAAATATTCCATGGACCAACGCTGAACTTAAAGAGGCCCTAAAAGAGTTTGCGGAACTTTATGAAAAGCGCCCCATTCAGAATAACGATGGGGGTATGAAAGCTGCGCAGATGTTTTATGCGTGGTTCGTGGCCAAGAAAATGCAACCAGATGTCATCTTAGAAAGTGGAGTTTGGTATGGGCAGAGTACATGGATATTTGAACAAGCTGCCCCTCATGCACAAATTCACTGCCTTGATCCCGTCCCATATTACAGAGAGGAAAAGGGTTATTATTCTGAAAAAGCAAATTATTATATGCAAGATTTCTTGCAATTAGATTGGACTCATATAAAGAAAGAAAATTCTTTATGCTTTTTCGACGATCACCAAGATGCCTTATCGCGTTTAGCACGCTGCTGTGAGCTTGGCTTTAAGACACTCATCTTTGAGGACAACTACCCACCGGGCCAAGGAGACTGCTATAGTCTTAAGAAGGCCTTTCACTCCAGCGATATGCGACATGTTGCCCCGGGCCTCCGAGCAGGAGATTATGCCGCCCATATAATCAAAACTTATTTTGAGTTTCCTCCAATTTTAAAAGCCGACACTAATCGCTGGGGATTGCCGTGGGATACATATGCGACTTATGAGCCGCTTTTAGAAAACATTGAAGAAGAATATCAAAACATCTATCTAGAAGAACTCAAGAATTATACATGGATAAATTATGTCGAACTCAAATGAAGAGGTGCCCGTATTTTTCTTTCATACGGGAAATCCGCCCTATCTGGCTACCATTATAAAGCAAGCCCAATCACACAATAATCGTGTTGTTTTACTGGGAGATCCTACAAACGAGAATCTCGACGTAGACCATCACTCGATACATGACTATCTCTATGATACCGAGCTATTTAATAGTTCTTATATTCACATGTCAACGAACCCTGCTCAATTTGAGGTAGTGTGTTTTGTGCGCTGGTTCGTGCTTCGTAATTTTATGATAAAAAATAACATTGATGTGTGCTTTTATGCTGACAGCGACATAATGAGCTATAGCAGCCTCTCGGATGAATGGCAGAAATTTAAAGATTGCACGTGTGCCTTTATGATGCCTGACGAACAACAAGAATATTCATGGAGCGCCAGCGGCCACAACTCTTTCTGGACGCGAGAAGCGATTATAGACTTTTGTGACTTTCTAAACACTGCTTACTCCACATCACAGTGGACAACTCGTCTTAAGGAAAAATGGAACTTTCACATTGAAAACAGCAAGCCCGGCGGCATCTGTGATATGACACTATTTTGGTTATATTATAATTTCAAAGAGGGAAAGGATATTGGAATTCTTAGCGAAGTAAACGAGGGCTCAACATTCGATGATAATATTGTTTCATCGGAAAATCGCTATAAGAACGAATATCGCATGAAAGGCGGAATTAAAGAGATAGAGTTCAGAGATGACGGTCCATATGGATACAATTTACGTCAAAACGACTGGGTGCGGTTTAACACTCTGCATTATTCTGGAGCCGGCACCAAACATCTTATAGGACAACAAGTTGATAAGACTTTTCAATATTAATGATTATGTAATAGACACCGGCGCCTTAACGGGCCTGCATGATCACATAGTAGACGAATTTGAGCAACAAATTGCGGATTTCGTAGGAGCTAAATACGCATGCGGTGTCTCAAGCGCAACAAACGCAATATTTTTAGCTCTCCAAAACAAAGATATTACAGTAGAGGTACCCTCAATTATACCTCCCGTGGTCTGTAACGCCATCCTAACTTCTGGAAATCATGTTGCTTTTCGTGATGACGTTGATTGGGTGGGGGACTCTTACGTGCTTCATAATTTTGGAGATTATAAATTAGTTGATTCAGCACAAAAAATTGTAGAGAATCAATTTAAGCTGGAGTGCGATCCACAAGATTTAATGATATTTAGCTTTTATCCAACAAAGCCAATTGGAAGCTTCGACGGCGCCCTAATAGTGAGTGATGATAAGAAGAAGATAGAGTGGTTTAAAATTCTCACCAAAAATGGAATGGAGTTTTACCATCAAAGCTGGAAAAGAAAGGCCGTCGTCCCTGGCTTCAAAATGTATTTAAATGCAATTCAGGCCTATATTGGAAACGAGAATTATAAAAAGCTTGAATCCAAATACGAAAGGCTCACAGAGGTGCGTAATAAATATAATTCTGCATTCAATTTAAAGAATGATAGTTGCCACCTATACCGCCTAAATGTTGAAAATCGCAAAGAATTTTTAGAAAAAGCAAAGGAGGCAGGAATCGAAATCGGAATACACTACTCTGCTATTCATTTAGATCCGATATATTGCAAAGATATCTTATCTTTGCCAAAAAGTGAAGTGGAGTCGGAAACCACGATTTCGCTACCTTTCAATGAATGCTTATCAGAAGAAAATATCCACAAAGTAGTGGAGTTAGTGAGGAGCCATGGCTATTTTAAAAACACATGAGCGAGAGGATGGCTCCTATCTGGGGGTGTTTGACTTACACGAAGTTCCCTTTCCGGTTAAAAGGATATTCTTTGTTTCATCGGCTCAGAATGAAAACTGCGCTCGCGGAAGCCACGCCCACCATAAATGCCGCCAAGTACTGTCGTGCTTATCGGGCAAGATAGAGATACAGTATGAGAACAAAAGCTCCAAAGACACAGTAGTTCTATACGCAGGCGAGAGCTTTTTGCATGAAAATTTAGAGTGGGCTGTGTTAAACTTTATAGAGAAAGATTCTTTAATGTTAAGTCTGTGTTCTCACGAATATGATGAAGAAGAATATATTAGAGATTATAAAATTTTTAAAGGTCTAATAAATAAAAAACTTGACTAAAGATGGGGGTCATGTTATAGTGCATATGGTAATTATTTGAAAAGAGGAGGTAAATATGGAAAATAAAAATATTTTAGTTATAGGAAATAAGCCATATTCTCATTTTCCTATAACAAAGATAATAGATACTTTTTGCAACAATGTTCGATGCAATTTTAGCATGCCTAATTTAAATAATGGATCTATTCTTGATGAATTAGGTTTATGTAATCATCAATACCAGAATTTCTCGCTTTTGGATCTTGATATTGAGGGAATTATAAAGATTTATGGCGATGTTTATGATATCGAATACATAAGAAAATATTTCCATGAATATAAAGAAAATTTATCCAAGTATAATCAAGTATACCATGCCAAGTTTGATGTATGGGAACAAAATTCCTTTTTACGTTCGATAGAGTGCCCTCATCTTCTCGAAGCCATCCCCAGAACGGGACTTACAATTATAATTGAAAAGCTTTTAAAAGATAACAAAGTATTTATTACTAATTTTAGCATAAAGAAAGAGATTAGGTATTCTCATTATGTGCAAAAAAGTCATATTGAGAAAGAGTTTGAGAGCGAAGAGAATAAACGAAAAGGACTGCCAGGACTGGTATCCTTTTGTCATAATACAGATAGTGAAATTAAAATTTTACGCTGGCTTCATCAAAATGAAATAATTGATGCTTCTTTGTGTTTTTTAGAAGATAAAGGAGATCCGTTGTTGAATTTAAGTGATTTGATACCATCTGACTATATTGTTGATCTAATAAAAAAAACTTATGGCAAATGTGAAGTTAAAAAATGAAAATTTTTACTTATATAAAAGAGGATTCAAATAGGATAAAGAGAAAAAACTTCCGGAAGATCGGCACCCTAGAACTGTGGAAGCATCTGATATATGAACTGGTGGATTTGGGGCAAGATATATATATAGATACCGATTCAAAAGAAGTGATCGAACAATGTTCCAAAGATCCTATATTAAGAGATGTATATGCTTATCCTAGAAATAATTTTTTTATTGAGATGGAAAATGATTATTCGAATAAGTTAAGTCCTGCTTTATTAATGTTGGAAAACTTTTTGGATATCTATGTTGAAGACGGGGAAGAGACGATTGTTCTTATTCATGTAACATCTCCTTTTTTAAAAAAAGAAACGTTACAAAAGGCGGTTGAGATATATGAAAATAGCGATTATGACTATGTGCATTCAGTAAAAAAAGAAAAAGATTTTGCTTTCTTAGGAAGTTTTAAAAATCCAATTAATTTCAACCCTTTGGTGGTACAAAGGACTCAAGATTTAGAGCCGATTTATTTTTCCAATGGTGCTTTTTTTATTTTTAGTAAAAACATATTTAAAAAAAACAATAACCGATGGGGTAATAACATACACTTTTTCCCGCTAAATCATGTCGAAGCCATGGAAATTGACGATCCGTCAGATTTAGATTTTGCAAGAATTATATATCAAGGATTGAAATAATGAAAAAAATACTTAAGATGGACAAAACAGACAAACTCTTTACCAATATCACGGATACAGTTCAAAATTTTGCTCAAGAATGGGGAGAATCTGGAATTGTTAATGTTTTTTCCTGTCATACAACCTGCTGTATTGCACTGCTAGAGGACGAACTTCTTCACAAGGTGGATATAAGGTTTTTTCTTGACAAAATGGCTCCCAGATGGAAAGAGCCAGAGGGGGATCATAAAAATATTAAATATCTTCATGATTTAATTTCGCTAAGAAATGATGTTTCGGCAGATGAAAGAGTAAACGGTCATTCTCATGTGCGTTCATTATTTTTTAATTCGTCTGAGACCGTCCCCGTCGAGGACGGAAATTTATTGCTTGGAAAGTGGAAGCAAATATTTGTAATAGAGTTGGACCCAAACAGAGACAGAGAAATAGTATGCACATTTATCGGAGAATAGAATGAAAAACCAGACATATAATCTAAAGTATAAGTCATCCGTTATACATAATACATGTAGTGCCTCATGAAAATCTTCATAATAATAAAAGAAAATTCAGAAATAGTTCATAAAGGTTTAAAAGATGATTGAAATTATTGATGTAACATTGAGAGACGGAGGACACGCAGTGTCTTTCGATTGGCCACTTAAATTCTCTCAAGAATATTATAGGATTATATCACAAATTTCTGAAGTTAAATTAATTGAGTTGGGGTATTGGGGCCAAACAGCTAAATCGCAGAATACTCACTATAATTTGGACTACAACAAAGTTCGAACCATTACTCAATCTGCCGGATTAAAAAATGTTTCTGTAATGATCGACTATCATTATTGTTCTAAAAATTTCAATGATTATCCAACCCAAGATCAGGAAGAAATTGGTATGATTCGGATGTGTGCGCGCAAACAAGATATGGTAGCCGCTTTACTTTTCGCAAGCAGACTTAAGAGCCGTTGCAATTTAGACGTTAGTTTTAATGTTTTTAATGTTTCTAATTATACTCATCCCGAGTTATTGCAAGTATGTAATGCTTTATCTCGAAGTTCTATAGATTATGTATACTTTGCTGATACACATGGCTCACTAGATCTTCGCAAAAAATCTGCTGGTTTCAAGGAATATATAAAAATTCTTGGCGGGTCTGGGATTAAGGCCGGGATGCACTTACATGACCATAGCGGGAAAGCATATTTTAACTTCTCTCATCTAGATGAAATTGGGTTTAACAGCACAGATGCCTCTACTTGCGGCATGGGTAAAGGCGTGGGAAATTTAAAATTAGAGCATATTTTAGAAAAAAGCTCTCTTCCCCCGTTATTACAATTTATATCACAAAACAAAAAATTACTAACAATGGAGTCGTCGCCTTATGGGTTGTTAAGCTCCGCCTACTCTGTTACTGACTATTATGCTTACCAAGCTCAAAAACGCCAATTACCTTTGGATACTTTTAATTATTTTTGTCAATTGATCGAAGGAGACGATAAAGATGTCTATAACGAAAGTTTGTTAATAAACTTTTTAAAGAGAGCCTCATGAAAAAGAAAGTTTTTATCACTGGAACTAGTTCTGGTTTAGGTCTAAGCTTATGCGATGTCTTTTTGCAAAATAATTATGAAGTTTACGGCATCAGTAGGAGCCCCACTCCTCGCGACATTAAGAGTGAGATAATAGATCTATCACAACTTCATCATTTGAATGAAACGCTTTCGTCATTGATCAAAAACCAGGATTTTGAATATATTTTTTTGAACGCTGGCTCTTTGGGCCAGATTAAAAAAGCTCATGAGATTACTTTAGAGGAGTTTTATAAAAATTTTTGTATTAACGTAGTATCCTCTAAACAAATTTTAGATTTTTTGTTGACAAACAATAAAATTAAAAATGTAATTGCCATTTCCTCCGGTGCCGCCGATAAGGCTTATGATGGGTGGCTAAATTATTGTGTATCTAAAAGTGCCTTAAAACAATTAATTTCGTGTTATGCTTTGGAGAATAAAAATATTCATTTTTTATCGCTAGCTCCCGGGGTCATTAAGACTAAAATGCAAGATTATCTGCTTGAGCAAGATGCTGCAAAATTTTCTTCATTAGAGAAATTTCACAAACTTTATAATCATATTCCTGGTCCGGATTTTATAGCATCTCGATTGTTTAGCAATTTAGAGTTTTTAAATAATTTAGAAAGTGGCACCTTTTTTGATTTAAGGAGAATAAAATGAAAGTAGAAATCAATAGTCCCTTCGCGGATGAAAAGAAACAGATTGGGATCGATTTTGATGGAGTTATTCATAAATGTTCAAAGGGATATCATGATGGGACTATCTATGATGATCCTATCCCGGGATCTCTAGAGGCAATTAAAAATATTTCTGACCGATTTACTATTGTTGTATATTCTGCAAAAGCAAGACGTGATAGGCCAATAGTGAATGGAAAAACCGGCACAGAACTAATATGGCAGTGGCTAGAAAAGCATGGATTTAAAGATTATATATCAGAGGTGACGGCTGAAAAGCCCCGGGCAATATGTTATATCGATGATCGTGCCATTAACTTTAAGAACTGGGGAGATACAATGAGTTTGATAGAAAAACATCTTGATTTAAGGATTATTTAAAAAAATGGTAAGAACTTTAATTACAGGGGGATCGGGAATGGTCGGCGCCGCACTTAAACGAGTATACCCCGAAGGAATTTATGTGTCATCACGTGATTTCGATCTACGGATCGCGACCCAAGCTGAAGGTATGTTTGCTGAATATGCCCCCGACCAAGTAATACACTTGGCAGCAAAGGTGGGGGGCATCCAAGCAAATATGGACAATCTAGGTGATTTCTATAGAGAGAATATTTTAATAAACTCAAACGTCTTAGAGGCAGCTAGAAAGTATGAAGTTAAAAAGGTGGTCTCCATGCTCAGCACTTGCATTTACCCAGATAAAGTTACTTATCCACTGACTGAAGAACAGATTCACAACGGGCCACCGCATTCGTCAAACTATGCGTACGCACATGCCAAACGAATGCTCGATATTCAATCCAAGGCTTATCGCGCACAATATGGATGCAACTTTATCACAGCTGTTCCAAACAATTTGTTTGGTGAAAATGATAATTATGATTTAAATGACTCACATGTGATGCCGGCGATCATGCACAAGATGTTTATAGCGGAGCAAAACAAAGAAGATGTAACTCTGTGGGGAGATGGAAGCCCATTGAGAGAATTTACGTATTCCTTTGATCTCGCCAACATATTATTGTTCCTTTTAGACTTCTATGACGGAAAAGAACCCCTTAACGTTGGAAACACTGGAGAACACTCAATTAAGGAAGTAGCAGAATTAATTGCAAAACATATGAACTTTAGTGGTACAATAGTTTGGGATACAGATAAACCCAGCGGTCAATATAGGAAACCATCAGATAATTCAAAGTTGATACAAATAGGTTGGCGCCCAGAAATGTATACCAACTTTGAGAAGGCGATAGAGGAGTCTTGCAAGTGGTTTCTGAAAAATTACCCCAACGTACGAGGAGCAGAATGAAGAAAGCATTAATCACAGGAGTCACGGGCCAAGATGGCTCGTATCTTGCGGATTTGCTGCTTAGCAAAGGCTATCAGGTCATCGGATTAAAGCGCCGGACGTCTTTGATTAGTACGGATAGAATCGATCATATTCTGGACCACCCTGAAGATGTGTTGAGGTTCGATCTAGTGTACGGAAATATGAATGATTCTGGCAACTTACATCGACTATTGATGCAATATCAGCCGGATGAGATATATAATTTGGCAGCACAGTCTCATGTGCGTGTCTCCTTCGATACTCCGGCCGAAACTGCGGATGCAGTGGCTATGGGCGCCCTGCGCCTGTTGGAGGCCACAAGGAACATATGCCCCGAAGCGCGATTCTATCAAGCTTCGTCCTCTGAAATGTTTGGGGACAACCCGATTGCCCCCCAGAATGAAAAAACACGCCTGATGCCGGCCTCTCCATATGCTTGCGCTAAGGTGTTTGCGCACAATATAGTGAGGAACTATAGAAAATCTTACAATTTACACGCATCTAGTGGTATCCTTTTTAATCACGAGTCGCCTCGTCGGGGAGAAACTTTTGTAACTCGAAAAATCACAATCGCAGCTGCCAAGATAAAGCTCGGACTTCAGGATACTTTATATTTGGGCAATTTAGATGCCAAGAGAGATTGGGGCTTTGCCGGAGATTATGTAGAAGCAATGTGGAAAATGCTGCAACAAGAAGAAGCTGACGATTATGTGATAGCTACCGGAACAACTTATAGCGTACGAGAATTTCTCGAGACGGTTTTTGAACATGCAGGATTAAGTATAGAAAAACATGTTGAAATCAATCCGCGCCTTTTTAGGCCGCAGGAAGTCCCACTCTTATTGGGAGATGCATCAAAGGCCAAGCGCGGTTTAAACTGGGAACCGAGTGTCGGATTTGAGGAATTGGCGATAATGATGTATGAAGAAGACTTAAAGAAATTAAAATTATGAATGTAGGACTAATTGGAAATGGATTTGTGGGAAACGCAATTTATCATAATTTAAAAGATAACAATGATTTTTTGATTTACGATAAAGATCCTTCGCGATCAACAGCCGCACACATTCGAGAAGTGTGTCACGGAACTAAAATAATCTTTGTAGCGCTTCCAACTCCCATGTATCCCGACGGAAGGTGTGATCTTTCAATTATTCTTAATGCCATGGCCCAGATAGCTTGCTGGTATAACGACAATATTGTAATTTTGAAATCGACGGTACCTCCGGGAACCTGCGACCAGATTCAAAAGATTCATGAAAAGATTCGGATGGTCTTTAGTCCTGAGTTTTTGACAGAAAAAAATTCTATAGAAGATTTTAAAAACTGTAACAGAGTAATATTTGGGGGAGACGAGAAAGATGTTTTACTCTGCGAAGAGCTTTTTAAGAAGAGCTTCCCCGACAAGGATTATTTGCGAACAGACGCCACAACGGCGGAGGTAGTAAAATATTTTCTAAATACATTTTTGGCTACGAAAGTTTCGTTTGCGAATGAAATGTATGATATGTGTGAGGCCGTAGGAGTTTCCTATGATCACATGTTAGAGATGGCGCTCTATGACAAGCGCCTAACCAAGACGCATTTTCTTGTGCCCGGCCCAGACGGCGACCGCGGCTTTGGAGGGACATGTTTCCCCAAAGATCTTAATGCGTTAATAAGTTTTTGTGAGAGAAAAGATATAGATTGCCAAGTTTTATCCGCTGTCTGGGATAAAAATTTAAAAGTTAGAAATAACTTAGATTGGCTAGAAAAAATAGGCAGATCAATAAGCAACAATAAGGAGAAATAAAATGCATTTATCAAATCAGGCGCTCGGAGCAATTATGCTTGCGCTGCAAGAATCCCTCTTAAATGAGATGGACATTGTGCCCATCCTCAAGGGGTTTGAGCTTTCGGAGACTGATGAGGGCCTCGTGGTCAAGAACCCACCGACAGTCCGATTCACCGACAACAGCACTGTTACCGAGCAAGACATAGCGAATATAGTGAAGTAATGCCTCGCTATAAGTACCACTGCACGCAGTGTGAGGGGGAGATAACCGTTTATCATGGAATTTCAGATACGCTAACTAATTGTGAAGCATGTAAAGGGGAGGGGTGTATGCAAAAAATGCTTTCTTCTCTTAGATATGTGAAAAAAGGAGCACCCTCGAAATCACCCAAAGCGGGAGAGTTGACCAAACAATATATTGAAAAGAACAAAGAAATTCTAAAACAGCAAAAGAAAGAAGCGAAAAAGGAAACTTATGAGCCGTCTTGAAATAATATTATCATGCGTATTATCATTGTCGATAGTGTTCAACGTGGGCGTCTTTGTCTATGCCCGGGCCGCCATCGTGCGCCTTCTGTCCGTTTCCGAAGAGTTGGGAGACCTACAGGAGATGGTAAATTCATTCGCGAAGCATGTAAAAGCTGTTTATGAGTTGGACACTTTTTACGGAGACCAGACCCTTCACCACTTGCTGGAGCATTCCATATCGCTCACAGAACATTTGAGTACATTTGAGTACATATACACTCTTACAGAAAAAGAAGCAGAAGAAGCAGAAACAAAGGAGATAGAGGAATATGCCGCCGAAGAAGAAAACGAAGAAACGTAAAAATTATTATTTTACGCAGGTGCATGAAGATGCAATTGTCAGATATACCAAGACTAATTGTATCCGAGAAAGAACTGAATTATATGCTCACTGGATCCAGCCGGCATTTAATGAGATGGTAGACAAGATTGTCTTTACCTACAAGTTTACTACGCTGCCAAATTGTGACTCGTTGCGAGACGAGTGTAAGATCTGGCTTATGACGGTTCTGGATAAGTACGACCCAAACAAGGGCTCCAAAGCCTTTTCGTACTTTTCAGTTATAACCAAAAATTGGTTCATCAATAAGGTAAAAAAGCAGCAAAAACGACAAAGAAGGGAAGTGGATTATGCTAATATTCCCAAACGTTACGAAGAACAATTCCTGTCTACCACCGAATCGTACGTCAGCAATCGCGAAGAAGAGGAATTTTGGACCTTATTCTACCAAGAATTAAAGTCGTGGGATGCATCACAAATGAAAGAAAACGATCTAAAAGTGTATAAGGCCATCAATATCCTCTTTGAATCGCGCGAGGATATTGAAATTTTTAATAAAAAAGCTATTTATCTATACCTTCGAGAAATCACAGGTCTGAATACAAAACAAATCGTTAATTCATTGAAAAAATTTAGAAAGAAATATTCTAATTTTAAACATGATTGGGAGAGCGGATCGCTATGAGCAAGAAAAATGTAGAAATTTTGATGGACGAGGCGCTAGACAACATTCGTCATGACCGCAAGTTGGCTGAAGAATTTCTAAATGAAATTGCAAATCAGATCGCTAGTGATGCAGAACAAAATAAGTACCTTAGTCCCGTAGCCGCCAAACATGTGGAAACGATGCAGCGCTCAAATGAACAGCTTGTGAAACTAATCAATTTACAATTAAAGGGCCGCAGTGCAGCAGTTGATTTATCTGCAGAAGATAAAAATCAGTTATTTGATTTGATACAAGGAGATCATTCAGATGTCGCAAAGTAGGCGGTTTTTAGATTGGACGAACTTTACAGATAATAAAGATGGTTTTGGATTAGTAAAACAAACCGTTAGAAATGCCATGGATTTCGATTATTATGCCGGTAAAAGAAAGTTCACCGCGGTCGCCCTAGAGACAGCATATAACTTAACTCCCGTAGAGGCAGATGGCTATGGCGTCTATGCTGACGCGTCCGGGGGTGATAAAATCGCGGCCTTCATATTTAAGGCGCGCATCGTGGATGAAAACTCTCCCCACACCTTTTTGCCCGATCCCTGCTTCTTGATGGATGCTGGCCACAAAGCCTCCGCATTGGCTTCAATTAAGCAGCATACCACATTTGTTTCCTACAACGATCCTCAAGCCAGCCTCACCTACGTGGTAAACACCGGTGACTTGGTAGAGGTCGAATTAGAGAAAGGGAGCTTCTCTTATAACCTGCAGCAAGGTCGATTCATCCGCATCGTGCAGCGAGGACCCACCAAGACCTTTGGTGGAGCTAGCTGCCAAAAGTTAGCAGATCACTTTGGAGTATTGCCTCTTACCCCTCCCCGCTCCTCTGGCGGAAGTTATAATGCCGGCAACGCAGTTTCTATGGATGACGTAGCGGGAGTGACGACCAATTCCGGGGTACAAATTTTCCAAGGCCAAAAAGATTTTCTAAATCACCTAAAACAAAAAGTTTCAGCCCCAATTCATGTTACATCTGGCTATCGAAATCCCTCGCGCCAAGCCTCGGCCATGCTTAATATTTGGACGGGCACCGGCGCGGCCGAATTACGACGTATCTATAACAAGGTGTACCTTGCGGAAATCATGGCCGCCGGCCAAGATGTGGGGGCCATGGCAGCCGTAATTGAGGGCCAAGTGAGCCGGCAACAGTTTATATCGGCGCATCTTTATAAGAGTGCCCTTGACTTAAGGAGTTCTGGGCTCAGTGACGCAGAGGTTCAAGAAATTGTTAGCACGGCTCGTTCTCTGGGCGCCAGCGTGGGCCTTGAGCCCGGCTCGTGCTGGAATATGGCAACGTCGACTCGAAGTGGGGGCGGCTGTGGTAATCAACATATTCACATGAAAGTGCCCGACGCATATATGAATGGAGAGCACACCCCCGTCGCGCCAGACGTGGTGGCGGATGTCAGCACTGAAGATACCACAGAAGACGAAGTGACCCATGGCGACGAAGGCGTACATTGGAAGTGGAAAGGAAATAGCTCCAGAGAGCAGCAAGCCTATAAGCTAGCCAACGAATGGGAGTGGATCCCCCCGGCCCCCCCGGTTACCACGTAAGAGGAATGATATAAATGTCTCAAGACAAGAAATTTTTAGACTGGTCTCGATTTACAGATCCCAAATCTGCTTTTGATTTATTTCAAGAGTCAATTGTAGATGCGTTAGATTTTGATTCTTATGCTGAAAAAGAAAAGTTTAACGCTCTTGCTTTGGAAACCGCATATAATTTAACTCCGATAGAAGCAGATGGATATGGAGGGGTAGTAGACGCGTCGGGGGGAGATAAAGTACAGGCGTTCATATTTAAAGCTCGCATTATTGACGAAAACTCGCCTCATTCTTTTTTGCCCGATCCTTGTTTCTTGATGGACGCCGGCCACAAAGCCGCCGCATTGGCTTCAATTAAGCAGCATACCACATTTGTCGGCTATAATGATGCCGCGAATAACGGGCTATGGGTTGTTAATACTGGAGATATTATCGAGGTGGAACTTGAGAGAGGAACTTATTCATATAACCTTCAGCAGGGACGCTTTATTAGAATAGTCCAGCGCGGCCCAGCTAAGAGCTTTGATGGAGCTAGTTGCCAAAAGTTAGCAGATCACTTTGGTGTTATGAAGCCGATGGACATGAATATGACCGGAGGCGGCCGCGGCAGCCTGGGAGGACTACCGGCGGGGGATGTTGTGGTCGGTGGCAATGCCCGGGCCACAGCCTTGGCAGCTGGGCTTCCCATAGGAGACATAAAAGCGTTTTATTCGGCCGTTATCACTCAAGTGGGAGGAACACCCACAGATGAGAAATTAAAATTTTTTGGGGCATGGGGGAATTTAGAGCAGCCTAGAACGACTAACAACCCACTAGCGACTACCCACCCAGGCAAAGATCGAAATAACGGAGGCTGCCGGCCATGGTCCGCAGATCCGAAGATGAGCGTGTTTAATACAGCTTGCGTACGCAATTATTCTACATTTGAGACGGGAGTTAAAGCTACCGTCGCCACTCTAACAAACGGCTATTACCCGACTATCGTAGAATTCATTAAAGGCACCACCACGGCCAAGACTGCAATTGATGCACTTGCTTTGGGTGAAGTTAGAAAAGAGTTAGACAGGTGGGGGTCTAAAGGATACAAGGTTTATGGTCGTCTAGCGGCTGGTAAAACAGATAATCCGAACACCCACATTAGTGCCCCAGCATAGAAAACAAAGAAGTTAAATAAATATAAACAATGCTATTTAAATTAGGTGATAAATGAGTAATGTAAAAAAGCAGAAAGGCTACTCGAACAAGAACCTGCCACCGGGTCAAAAAGATACCCCGACTACTGAACAAAGACTGAAGCAGGGCGATCCGGTAACCATGGTTCCTCAGAATAGTGGCCTCTACCATACCATCGTTCCCATGAAGAACCTGACCTTTAAGGTGGCTCAGAATGAAGCTATTATCCAACAGGGCGGCTCGTTTATTGTTTTGGGTACTGATAGACCTTCCGGCGTAGCTAGCGGCGCCGGCGGTACCGGATACCAAAACGCCAGCATGATCGATCTAGTGGTTGGCCGCATGTCCTCCGCCCATGGGTTTCAAGAAAAGCCTGACTCCGATGCTCCACAATCAATTCCAAAGTATGTGGACAATAGTTATAGCGCAGATGCTGCGCGTATTGTTATAAGCCAGCTAGCGAATCTGGATAAAGATTTCGGTATTGAACAGGGCGTCTCGGGCGTCTCAACCCCTGGCGCCGGAATTGGAATTAAGGCAGATGACGTCCGATTGATTGGTCGCAGATCAATTAAGATCATGACAGGAAAAACTCAGGGCTCCAAGGGCGACGGCCAAAGCGGAGAGCCGACGTCAATGGGAGGATGGATGCATCAGCCAGCACCGACGATTGAGCTAATTGCCGGTAATTCAGACGGAGATCAGTGGAAGTGGCCTGGGATAGGTGGGGATGGAAGAAACGGCATTGTCAGCGGTATTCAAGGCGCCGCAATGGGAGAAAATGTGGTGGATGCTATTGGAGAATTGGTTAAGTATGTGGGCTATTTACAGTCCGCCGCATACAACCAAAGCCTTATTAACACGGCACTTAATAGTGTTATTGGGATTGACCCCGCGGGCACCCGGCCTCATATTGTGGCAGCGGTTCCCCCCACTGGTGTCGGCACTTTTTCATATGTTTCCGATCTCCTGTTCGAGACACAGATTGGGTTAATCTTCTTTAACTTTAACTATTTATGGCCGATGAGTTATAAGTATCTCGCGAGCAGTAACGTAAAAATATCGTAATTATTTGAGGAGTATAAATGGCAGAAGAATCAAAATTTCTTAAGTGGCAAGATCAAGACGGCGATGGTTTAATTGACGTCTGTGATGATCTATTAGAGCCACCAGAGTTACCACTTTGTTTAAATTGCATGCCAAATCCCAAGGCGATCGTACCGGATTGGCGCAAGTTAGTGATTACGAAGCCCTTTATGAACGAAAAGTTGTGTGAATATCAAGTAACCAAAGTCACGCCGTACACAACTACCGTCGACGCCGCCTTGTTGGAAAATGAAGAAGAGCATGCCGCGGAAATTAAATTAGCGCTCACAGGCCGATACGACGAGTTTGTTGATGAGGCCATTGAATCCTTATTAGATTTTTATGAAAAAGATGACTCTGATGAGTCCCGCGCCAAAGTAAAAAATGATATAAAGTACTCTAAATACGAATTGCCACCGCGGCCTAAATCGCGACTCAAGTTGCTTTATTCAGTTCCGTTTGATACTATTTTTCTGTTGCCGCCGAGACCTCCCGACCAAGAGGAAGAGGAAGAGGAAGAGCCGGGAGAAATGGTCGTTAAGTATAACGCCGGCGAATTATCCACAAAAATGATTAGAATCCGAAAAGGTCTAAACCTGTACGGAAGATATCTCAAGGTTTATCGCGCTATTGATGGGGGCAATATATTTTTCCTCGAAGACAATAGAATTTTCAATCTTGAGCAATATGGCGACTCCGCTCTTTTTACTCACTCAACAATGTCCGATCTTTTAACCAGTTTGGAATCTTATTTGAATGTGAAGGGGTACCAAATGCCGGGTGTTGGAGGAATTACCTTCTTTAAAGACAAGATTGTAAATATAGAATTTAAGACCAACAACTACGAACTAAAGAGAATAAAAATATGGACCGAAGGTTGCGGCGAAAAGCCCATTTACTTTAATAAGCGCAAACTTAAGCCGCTCTTAGCACAACCGTCGTGGAAAGATATTACAGCTATCGGGTTTTTAATGCAGCTAAATCAAATGGAATCTTCTCTTTCTGCCCGAGTGCCCATTCCATGGCAAGAGTTTGTCATTAAGTATACCTATCCCAAGGTGTATTCCACGCTTGACGATACCACTCCCGAAGAAGCAGAGACAGTCACAGATTGCATCACCGACGCTTTGGCCAACGAAGCCAAAGAATTGGGACAAGATATTCTAGACGATGTCTTTGGGTTGGGCGACGCGATTGCGTATCTTTTCCACAAACAGATATGCAGTTATGATGCTAGCGAAGTTCGCGGCTCTGAAATGGATATGGGCCTAATCCCGGCTGATGACATTGGCGACCTGGGCATCGCACCCGGCGGTATCGCCATGCGACCACGTGCCGGTGGAAAGGGTACTCGACCTCTTCCCGACCCGAATCTTCCAGCCGCGCCGGCCGGCCTCAATAAAGGAAACTTGTATGGAATGGCTGCGACGCAGGCCTTCAAAGAACTCAACGCGTCAGATCAAGTGTTCGCTCAGATGTGTGGTCGCGTATTAGCCAGTATGATTGGCTGGGGCCCAGCGCGCTCTAAGATGGATCAACTTTATACTTTCGGCTTCGAGCGCATTAAACAGTGCGGTCTCTTCGACCTGATGACAGATGCCATGAGGTGCCTCCTTTCAGGGCTAACGATGGAAGAGCTGATGGCTAGCGCCGCCAAAGCAGCCTTAGAATCAATGGGAATTGAGAATTTTGGTGAATTGTTCGTGGGGATTCCTCCGGAGAAACAAACAGAATTGGCCAACAAGGTCATGGAAAAATTAGAGAGTGGTGATCTGGGAGTTGGACGCCAACGCGAGCGAGCGGAACTACAAGCAGCAGGAATCGGCCTTACAAGCCCTCCTCGTCCGTGGGAAAATCAAGACATTATTGACGAAGAACGCTCCACCCGCGGCGATGTCAGCGGTACCGGCCAATATGGCGCCGCAGCCCAACAACAACAGCAGCAAACTCGAAGAACTCTCGCCCAACAGTTTGATGTGGCGGGCAGCGCTGAAGAAGAATTAGACACTGGCATTGTTATGGAAGCATATATCAAGGCCCTTATAGAGGTATACTCAGAGAATCTGATGGGCCTCATCGACATGTTAAACAAGTTTCCAGGCGCCCCGATCATTGCTAGCATCTTAGCCTCTATGGATTGTCCCCGGCCACCACTATTTAACCCCAGCGTTTTAGACTTCTTGAAAGATATCGATTTGCCATGGTGTCGCAATCGCAATGATATGAGACTGCCGCGGATCGAAAACCCCTTAGAGTGGCTTCCTCCCCTCAAAGATATTCTGAAATGGCTGTGGGATAGGATCAAAGAAGCACTTCTTATTTTGGCAATGAATATTCTTATCAAAATAATGGTTAAGATTTGTCAAATTCTTGGAGATGCTATTTGCAAAGCCCTAGAGACGGTGGGAGATATTGCCCTAGCCACACCTGGCCTCTTGCGCGGCACTACCACTATGAAAGATGTCATCAAGGAATCTATCTGTGGCCCTAACGCATCTGAAGAGCAGGTCGAGGACACGATGGTTACTCTAATGACCCAATTGGGCCCGGGCGGCGCAGCCATGGCTGACAGATCCCAGGTCATGCAATTTGCCGAGGATGTTTCATCTTCAGTGACGCGCCGAGAAATGGCAGACGCATTCCTAGGAAAACCTTCAGCAGAGTTTACTGAAGCTATTTCTCAATTAATTGAGTTTGAATACCCAGAATATGGGCGCGCCCTTCCTACTCCGGGCTCTGTTGGAAACATGTTTAAGAACATGGGTAATTTGATGCCGCTTGACTTTAGAGATCAGCTGCGCGATTTGACCGCAGAACTGCCGAAAAATGAACTGATGCCGGCTAATCCCACCCTCTGTGCGACTCATGAGCAGCTTGATAATTTTAAGGAATTGAGATGCCAACTGCTTGAAGGCCGCGCTAGCAAAGAGCAGTGCGATGTTATGTATGACAATCTTCGAAGCGGTTTTTTGGAGGACTTCGATACGTTAGGGGGCGTAATGCAGGATTTCCCCGGCCACATTATGGCCAATCTACCTCCCCTCCGCTCAGCACCGGGCTGCGACGACGGCCTGATCCCTAATGTCAGTCCTGCGACAGCCGCGGCCTTCGGGACAGCATCCGGTAACGACTTTGAACAACTTAAGGTGGCCTATGCCACCGATATGTTAGGTAACGGCGGGTTCCTTCAAGGTGATGCCGGCTGGGGTTTTATCAACATGGTTTTGTCTGATACAGAGGGCAACCCCTTGACAGCCCACTGGCGCAAAGCTTGGAATATGAAGTCTTACGTCAATTTTGCCACTAACCTTCCGAATGGTGGCGATGCAGCCACGGGCTTTTTTGCTGCCTTGCAACCTAGCGCAGGATTTTCAGCCCAACACGGCCAATTCCCCTATTATGTGGGCGAATGGTTGATGAGGCAGTTTTTAAATGCTGGAGATTTGGACGACGATGAAGTGAAGAAATACACTCCCCGCGGCGGCGTGTTAGGTTGGGGTGGGACTGAATTGGATAACAGCATTAATTTCTCTAGCCAAAATGGAAAAGTCGGCGATGAAAATTACTATGTTACTTTTGAGGACTTGGACTTCAATATGTGGTTTGGGGGCGGAGTGGATCTACTACGAATACCAGATTTTGGCTATAATGTAAGGTTGAGTGTCGATTATGACAATGACAGAATCAGAGTTACTCGAAAAGGCCGCAAGGGAGGATATTCAGGCGAGGATCCTAAACATCGAATAGAAGGCGCCGACATCTCATTGAACTATTTGGACAACGCCGCCGGAAAAAGATTAACGTGTGGTCGTGGAATGGACGCCCGCTCAAAGAAAGGCCCGGACGATACAGTCGTTTCAGGCAAAAAACGGGACCAATCGGTGTGGGCCTATGGGTTTGATCTGCAGTTATTCCTCGGGGACATAGAGGAGAAAGACGGGGTATACAGGAACAGAGCAGACGACTGCGCGCGCATAAAGATTGTTGAAAAGATTAATCATGGCGCCACAGTTGAGTCACCGTTTGCCGATTTGATGATGGATGAGATGGAAAAATCGGATGCATTCGACTTGCCCGGGTGGATTGAAATGGTGCCTGTTGTTGGCTGGGCTCTCCAGAACATGATTAATCTCATTATGTGGCCATTCTCTAACTTGGTGCGCCCCGAGACGCAAGCCGGCATCGGAGTGACAGAAGACAACGTCACGCGCATGCGCGAATTTGAATTCTTGTCTGTTGACGACGGCCTCGATTACGTTGACATGGCCGACTTCCCCAAACTGTCAGAAGCCTTCCTGACTCAAGGGTCTTATATCCCTCAAGTGGTTGCACTGGGAGAACTGGTGGGAAGCGACGACTTGGCTTCCATCAAGACTCAGCACGACACCTTTATGACACAATTTTTCCGCAAGATGGCGAAAGAAATCGGAACCAATGAGATTGCATGGAAACACGGAGCATGCTATGACTTTCTAACTCCCAGTGCCGCAGATTATCTAATCCCGGAAGGCCAAGCCGGCGCAGGCGATTTATACGCCGGCCTTCAGGTGGAGGATGTAGACGGAGAGATGCGAGGCGTCCGAAATGCTGACATGATTTTGGGAGTTAGTCGCGATCAGTATGTGAACGATCAACGCGGAACCCCTGAGAGCACGCGTGTATTTTATTTAGATCCTGCTAAGTTTGGAGGAAGATATATGAGCCCGCCCATTTATATTAAGCCAATTCCATACGAAGGCTGGATGGGACTCGTACAGGTCCTTTTCCCTGAGTACACTCCTTGCAAACCTCATAATACGGATTTGGTAGACTTTGATGAAATCAAGCAGAAGGTCAATGAAAGATACCCCAAGATTCCAGATGACCCTCGCCTTAGAGGTGATGAAGACTGCGCGGTTGAAACCCCGTACAACAGAATCATGGACAAGACGGCCCGAGCCGGCATGGGCGGATTAATCGAAGCAGCGATCCGAATTTATGCTAGCACACACTTCTTTAAAGCAATCGGCACATTTTCTAAAATCATGCCGAAATTCCCAGAGAACTATAGCGGCCTATACTCACAGTATATTGTCGAATGGATGGAGGAAGGGTTTAAAGATGCTCAGGGTGATTTCTGGGAATCCTTAAATCCCTTCAAAGATGACGAGTTCTGGTATGCGTTTTTGGAACAATCAGTACAGTATTATGGGTGGCTTGTAGATGAAGGCGAAGTCCTAGATCCTCCACCCAGCGTTCTGAGCGCCCTAAAAGAATTGAATGATTTGCAAGACGAGTACGACTTTCCTTGGTGGGAAGATTGGTGGGAAGCCGTTAAGCTGGGAGACACAACCCTTTTCCAAGGTCTTAAGGGTTATCGCGGCGATAAGAATTTGGAGGCCGTGCAAAGAAGCGAAGAGCTAGCCAAATTGGTTCTCAAAGAACTGGTGAATATCCAGCTAACATATATGGGCACGCAACTGGTTTCCAATTTGAGATCTCGCGGATTCAACCCCACGATCTTTGATTTGGATTATTGGATTTTTGAGAATCAGTGTAACGGCACCCCAGACACCGACCTTCGGTTCGCCGGCCCTGAAACGTTCGATGAGCCCGTAGGCCTTCCGACAGTAGAAGCGCCAGATCCCACAGGAGAAGGATATTCATGGCCAGGTCCATATTATACTCCCGGCGGCCAATTTAGAATATCGGAAAGCAATGATCCCACCAGCACTGGCCTCGGTGAAGAGTATATAGGATTTTACCATGTACACATGGATGAAGATGGCGATCCGGTCTATATGGCAGGCGAGTATCACTCAGAGGAGCCTCATGATGCTTTGCAGCCAGTTAACAGTTTGATTAGAGTTGTAACCCTCGAATACTCCAAGACAAAGGGGGCGTATGTAGGCGGTGATCCCGAGCAAGGAGTAGAAAACGCCGACGTTACTGACGAGGATTACGATAGAAATGCAGAAGCCGTCTATTATAATCCGGTACCGATTGGAGATGTGCCCGTTTTGGGAGCCGCGGCCAATGAGGACAAACCATATTATATCGAAAAGTACATCAGCGTCAATGGCTCTAAAATGATTCCTGATGACGCACAGGCTGCGATTAATGCCCGTGGAGATGTTCTTATCTCCAGCGTCTATCCCGGGACACTGAAGACGGTACTAGCACCCCCTCTCGTCAATGCTGAGGGAGAAGAAGTTCCCGGAGAACGAGAGGTAATAGGAATTGAAGGGGAACTGGGAGTACGTTATGGGCTGCAGTTTTCTTATAATCACGGCGGCACCAAGATTCCAATCACTTCAGTAGAAGTCGATGCGCTCGATTTCGCCTGCAAGAACTTTAGTGCGAATATACAGAATAGCAAGCTACTACTCTGCTTGATCAATAATCTTAAAGAGGATCCTCTCTATAAAATGATGGTAAGGTATATTTTCCCGCTTAACAAGATAACTTCCACTTTGGCAATTTACAATGACATGGCCTTCCTATCTGCCGTCGGAGAAGTTACAGTTGGCAAGGGGAATTCGACCGCTTGGATCCCAACAGGGGCGGCGGCGATAGAGAAGCCCGGCCGGAATAGCCGCGGCGATTGGTTGAACCCGATCCCTCGCGATGATTACTGGGATGTCGGATACGCAGACTTAGAAACAGCAAAAGTATGGCAAAAAAGAATGTTGTCCAAGCCGGGCTCCATCGCCTTCATTAAGAAAAACGAACCCTACGAAGAGGACGTGCCCGATCCCAACTGGTTCGATAAGACTGAAGAGATGTACACAGTAGAAATTGAAACTGTAAATGAAAAGAATAGCGGCACCTCTGGCTGGGAAGGGTGGCAGCACTATGATGATCGCCAACCGGGCCCCTGGCCTTCTGGCTGGGGTGTTCAAGAGTGGGATACTTGGGACCGAACCCTCCTGCGCAAGAGCAAGAGCAGGGTGAAGAAGATGTTTAGAACGTACTATAACTCTCGCAACTTCGTCCCGGGAGAGCTAGACGCCGGCAAAAATGCAGGCAACCTATTGATCAAGAATCTCAAGGAACGTCTTCAGCCAAGCCCTGCCGCCGGACTGCTTTCTTGGTTCAAGCGCAGAAAGATTCGTTCAAACCCCTTCAATGCTAAAGGCACTTTGTGCGATAAACCTGACTAGGATATAATTACTGAGAGGAACTAAACATGGCTTCATTTGGTGTAGCGCTTCCGCTAACAAGAAATTCCGCTGATGGCTTTACAATGCTTAAGAACTTTCGTAAGGTTGCGAAGCAAAATTTAAAGATGCTTATTCTTACTGTGCCGGGTGAAAGGGTGATGGAGCCGAACTTCGGCGTGGGCTTAAAAAGATTCTTATTTGAAAATTTTAGCACCACCACTTATGCATCAATAGAAGATAGGATCCGCACACAAGCCTCGATATACCTGCCGGCTGTTAGTATCGATCACATCGCTTTCGATGCGTCGTTGATGGACCGCAACCAGTTGGGGATTAGAATTAATTTTTCAATACCAGCCATTGGAGCCAGTGAAATGTTAGAATTTACTATTTAAAAAATGAGGGATTTTTAATGCCGAACGAACAAAAAAAGATATTACCGATTGATTATACAAGCAGAGAGTTCGGGAGCATCCGCAACGATCTGATGGAGATAGCGGAAAGATTCTATCCGGACTCCTTCCAAGATTTCAGCGAAGCGTCCTTTGGATCTATAATGCTGGATGCTGTAGCGTATGTGGGGGATCAACTCTCCTTTTACTTAGACTATAATGTTAATGAGTCCTTTTTGGATACTGCATATCAGTTTAATAATATTGTCCGCCATGGGCGCGTCTTAGGGTATAAGTATGACGGGCGCCCCTCTACCTACGGGAAAGTAGCTCTCTATGTGATGATTCCGGCATCCCAGACTGCGCTAGGTCCGGATATCGAATATACTCCCATTTTAAAACGCGGTAGCAGATTTACATCCGAGACTGGATTAAATTTTGTATTGACCGAAAATGTAGACTTTGCTGACCCGAATAACCCGGTAGTAGTAGCTCAGACAGATACCTCTACCGGTGCCCCAACTTATTTTGCCATTAAAGCTTACGGAAATGTAGTGTCTGGTTTCTTCTCGCAAGAAACCAAGGCGATAGGAAATTATGAACGATTTAAGAGAGTTACGCTTAGTAGCGCTAACGTCTCAGAAATTATCGCGGTGTATGATTCTGATGGCCACGAATATTTCGAAGTAGATTATCTTTCGCAAGATATGGTTTATAAAGAATTAGCAAATCAGAATTATAAAAACGATAATGTACCCTCAATACTAAAGCCTTATTTGGTGTCACGGAAGTTTATTGTTGAAAGAGACAGGTTTAACACCTATATCCAATTTGGAAGCGGCGAAGCCGGCGCATCCAATGTAGTAGCAGATCCTCAGTCGGTCGCCATGGATGTGTTTGGTAAAACTTACACTAGTGATCTCACTTTCGATCCCACCCGGTTGTCCAAAAATAGAAGTTTTGGAATTGTTCCCTCCAACACAACATTGACAGTCGCCTATAGAGTAACCAATCCTACGAATTCAAACGTGGCCACTGGCGCGCTAACCAAGGTTTCAAGCATGTTGTTGGAGTTTGCCAATCCGGACAAACTAAATGAAATAACTATTAACACTATCCAGCAGAGTCTTGAGGTCGCCAATGAAACTCCAATTGTAGGAGATGTAACAAATGCCACATCTGGCGAAATTAAGCAGAGAATATTTGATACCTTCCCGACTCAAAACAGAGCGGTTACACAAGCTGATTATGAGAATCTTACATATCGGATGCCCCCCAAGTATGGTTCAATAAAAAGGTGCTCAACCCAGCGCGATCCTAGCTCAAAGAAAAGAAATCTTAATATATACGTTATTTCTGAAGATAGCTTTGGAAAGCTAGCAACCACCAACAACACCATTAAAAACAATCTCAAAACGTGGCTAAACCAACATCGAATGATAAACGATACCGTTGACATTTTAGATCCTTACATTTTGAATATAGGAGTTGAGTTTATAATCAAGACCACCACGATGGCTGATAAATACACCACATTGGACGCCGCGATTAACAAGCTAAAAAATAAATTCAAGACTGGATTCTTCATAGGTGAGCAGCTGTACATCAGCGATATCTATCAAGAACTAAAAGAAGTACCCGGAATTTTAGATGTTATAAAAGTGAAGTTGATAAACAAAACCGGAATCAGTTACTCAGGAGCCACGATAGACATCAATCGAAATCTCTCGCCCGACGGAGATTATCTTGTCACTCCCAAGAACGCTATCATAGAAATTAAGTATCCCGACACAGATATCAAAGGTAAAATTAGATAATGGCATTTAAGAAGTATGTAGCTAACTCTGACAACACTATCGTCAATGCGTTTAAGGCAAATATGACGACCCGAGGCACCGGCGCAAATGCTGGCGAAGCAGATGTAATGGAGGTCTTCTCCATTTACGGCCGCCAATCCACTAGTTCTGCTGAGCTTTCTCGCATATTGGTCAACTTCCCGGTTTCAAAAATAAAGACAGATCGTACCGCCGGCAAACTTCCTGCCAGCGGAAGTGTTAGTTTTTACTTAAAACTGTATAACGCCAAGACGTCCAAAACGGTTCCCAAAGACTACAAACTAGTTGTAATGCCGGTTTCCCAATCGTGGGAAGAGGGTGATGGCTTAGATCTCGAAGGGTATAAAGATCAAACCAAGGACGGGGTAGGCTCCAACTGGATAAACGCAGCTAGTGGAACTACGTGGAAATCATTTGCGGGTGACACCATCGTGGGAGGGTCCTATAAGACGGGTTCCGATGTCCCTATCTACTCCCAATCGTTCTCAACCGGCCTCGAAGATGTGGAAATCGACATCACAGGTCTCGTGGAACACTGGATTGCTGAAACTATTCCTCGCTATGGTGTGGGAGTACATCTTTCAGCAAGTTACGAGGCATTTTATTCTAGCTCTTTAGGGGTGGGAATAGAAACAGGAAGCGTTTTAGACAACCGGGAAGGAGCAAGAAAATCTTATTACACCAAGCGACTCTTTGCCCGCGGCACCCAATACTTTTTTAAGCGCCCCAATATCGAGGCTCGCTGGAATTCAGTAACTCGCGATGACCGCGGCGACTTCTACTATAGCAGTTCCTTGGCATCTAACACCGATAACTTGAATACGCTCTATCTGTACAACTACGTACGAGGAAGGCTAACCAATATCCCGGGAATTGGCTCTACGGGTGAGATCTACGTCACTCTTTACTCGGGCTCATCCGACAACACCGCGCCTTCTGGCTCTAAGCTTGTACTTTCGGTAGATGCCGGCGCCGTAACGAATGTAACCGGAGGATGCGCCTCGACAGGGATTTATACCGCATCCTTGGCCATCACCGCTGCAGCTAAACCCCTTAAAACTCTGTTCGACATATGGCATAATGACAGCAACACAGAATACTTTACAGGCGCCATCTCGCCCGAGAGGCATTATGCATCCAATCACGCGCTAGAGCCTACATATTTTATGAATATTACAAACTTAAAAGACTCTTACCGCTCTGACGAAAAGCCACGATTCAACTTATACGTCAGAAATAAGAATTGGAATCCTAATATCTATACCAAGGCTAATTCTAATCCGCCTAGTACTAACATTCGCAGCGCTTCGTATCGTGTCTTTAGGCTCTTAGACGCCTATGAGGCAGTTCCATATGGAACCGGAAGCCAATTCCACACGGGTTTATCGTATGATGTATCAGGCAACTATTTTGATTTTGATATGAACACCTTAGATGGTGGTTATGCATATGGATTTAAGTTCGCTTTCTATGATGAAGAATTAAAAAGCTGGCTTGAACAAGATCAGACCTTCAAGTTTAGAGTAGAGAGTTATGAGTATTAAGAAACTTTTTGGTTCGACAGACTCTTCTCGAAATTATCTGTCGCAAAAAACACAGAAAGAAGCATTCGAAGATGTCGAGTCTTTCCGAAATTTAGAGCAAGTTAAAGAAAGGCACGAATACTATCTCCCCCACGTTGATTATTCGGATCCAGAAAAGTTTGCTCGCTATGGATCGGCGTATCTTTACTATGATGCCGCCTTTACACGGATTGTTGACTACTATCCCTATGACGGTTCCGAAGCAGAGATAAATAAGTTCTATAACCAGTGTCTGGATATTGAGAAATACGTCTTAGACAATCTGTACCCTCGTACAAACGGATACATTAACCTAAGCGCAGACGCATCCAGCGATGGTACAGGGTGGGGAACACGTACCGGCGCCCTGACGTCTGACGGCTACGGATTGCCGGCTTCCCCAGAACACATCTCCCTATTTGGTGGTCCAGGCCTCGGACCAACCGCAGGCCAATCTTTGGCAGGCAAGAGTCCGAACCCATATAACGATAAGTTCCAGAATGCCAACATATATGACACGGACATTTATCAGACCGAAGGCCTCCCCAGCGATTACGGCAAAGGAACGCGCCAATCTAACTTGCGCGCCAATTTTGACGATGGCGTGACGGTAGAGTTCTGGCTAAAGACCGGCAGCTTGGACACAACGAATACCACCCAAAGACAAGTTGTCTTTGATATGTGGAACAATGAGACCTCCGCGAGTGCCGATTATGGTCGTGTAACCATTGAGCTTGATGGCACTGCGGCCACAAACCCATTTCTGGTAACGGTTCAGTCGGGCACTGCCGGCTTCCAAACATCTTCTATTGGAACCAGCGTCGCAGGAAGCAGTCTTTCTATCTGGCACCACTATGCGCTCTCTTTCTATAATTCTGGAAGCAATTTTGTGTCCAAGTTATATATCGATGGCACCCTCAATCATGAACAAACGGTGGCTTCCACAACCATAGGAGAGCTTAAATCAAAGAACATGAAAGGTCAGATTGGAGCACTACTAACTGCGCCCTCTGGCTCTGCTACTGGCGGTTTGACCACGACGGACTGGGAAAACGCCGGCAAGCTTAGTGGTTCCATGGATGAGTTTAGATATTGGAAGGCAGCAAGAAACGGTCAACAAATTGGTCGTCATTGGTTTACTCAAGTACGCGGCGGAGCCAACTCAGATATTGCCAACACCACGCTGGGAGTTTACTACAAGTTTAATGAAGGGATCTCCGATACAACATCTGTAGATTCGAATGTTTTAGATTATGCCGGCCGCGTATGTAACGGATCGTGGACCGGATATAACAGTGCGTCTAGAAACGTTGGTTCGGCTATCGTGTCAGCATCTGCGGCAGCCACCGAATATAAAGATCCGATTATCCGCGACACACACCCCTCTGTTGTGTCGTTAAAGAAAGAATTGCTCAACAGGGGCCAATACCACGACTACAACAACAATGCTTCATTCCTAAGCTTAATGCCCGGATGGGTCATTGACGACGAGGGCACACTAAGCACCTCCGACTTAAAGAATCTGTCTCACATTGTAGGTGTCTACTTCGACAAGCTATACTTGCAAATCACAGAGGTACCCAAACTACGTTATATAAACTACCCTAGTTCCTCTTACAAGCCGTTTCCGTTTGCTGAACACCTCCCACAGTCACTGGGACTTTATTCTCCCGAGATCTTTATTGATGCGACCGTAATGGAGAAATTTGCAAATAGAGATAACGCGTCTTTGTTTGAAAATGATCTTAATCAAACCAAGAATCTGATCTATTCAAACTTATATAACAATCTCACTAATATTTTCAAGAGTAAGGGAACCGAAAAGGCGATTCGGAACGTCTTCAGATGCTTTAATATCAGCGACAAGCTGCTAAGACTCAATATTAATTCCAATAATAATGAGTTCGTTTTAAAAGACAACTTGCAACAGCAACTGCTCCATAGAAATTGCCTTGATTTAAATGTAAAAGACAATCGAGGCGGTGTTGTATACCAGAGGCAAAATTCGAGTAATGCGAACACTTTAGGGTATATCTCAGGCACCCAAGGTCTCGGATATGAAGACCCATATGGGTTTACGGTAGAAACGAACGTTATCTTCCCCTTCTACATGAGAAACAATGATAAGTTTCCAAGAGACTATAAGACTGTTTCGTTGTTTGGGATGCAGACGGTCGACACGGGCTCTGTGGACTCGATGACAGGCGCCGACACCACATTCGTTACAAATAATATCGCCAATTTCCAGGTGGTGGCGGTCAAGGAAAATAGATCGTCCAAGAACGCATATTTCAAGCTGACCTCATCGTACTCACCTTATCCCTTCCCGGTCCTCACCAGCAGCGCCTTCCTTAATATATATGATAATCAGCAGTGGAACTTCTCAGTACGACTTAAACCTAATAACTATCCGCTCACGAAGATAGTCAGCGCATCAGCAACGTCTTATGACTCTTATGTGACTGCGTCTAGCTACGAAGTTATATTCCAAGGAATAAATACCCTATCCATAAAGGCCCAAAATAAGTTTACTATAACCGGCTCGATGACGTCGGGATCTGCACGCGAATTCCTAGGCGCCGCCAAGAGACTATATGTGGGCGCCCAGCGGACGAACTTGACAGGCGCCCTTGTCAATCCTTCGGATGTCGTGGTTACGAATACAAAGTATTATGCGCGCTATATCGAAGACAACGATCTGCTCCAACACGCGCTAGATATAGAGAATGTAGCCATTTCAGGCTCCAGCAGGTTCCTTTCGCCGCTCGCCACCGGCAGTGAAGCCAATAACGCCGATATACTTAATTCACATACCCTCGCCTTAAATTGGAATTTCGGCAACGTAACCGGCTCCAACGACGCAGGTAACTTCTATGTGCAGGACTTTAGCTCTGGTTCTGAGGTTATACGTGATAATTTCGGTTGGCTCGGCGCCATGGCAGGATACCAACACTCGGGATATGGTAGCCAGTTCTCGGCATCGTCCGCCGCGGTGGTGGAAGAGCGCCCCCTCAATACATACAGATTTATTAGCCCGGAACAAGCAGTTTCTTCCGACATGGTGCAGATATTCTCTGAAGAAGATCTGCTTTATCCCAATCTTCGAAGAGAAGAGACGATTCCCAACTATGTCTATACCATCGAAAAGAGCTTATATAATGCAATTTCCGAAGAAATGCTGGATTTCCTTGCTGGAGCTGTAGACTTTAACGACGTTATTGGCGCCCCCGTCAACCGATATCGAGATCGCTATAAAGCATTGGAGAAATTGAGAGAAGCCTTCTTCCGGCGAGTTACCAGCGTAGCTGACGTTGAGAGATATGTGGAATACTATAAATGGTTTGACGATGCCTTAACCAACATTATCTCCCAATTGGTTCCCGCTTCTGCTGAGTTTGTAGATGATGTGATGAATGTTGTCGAAAGCCATGTTCTGGAGCGCAACAAGTACAAGACTCCCTTCCCCACTTTGGACTACCATGACGTTGAAGCAGATAACTTTATACACGGGATCATGGAAAAAGTTTACCCATGGCCCCAGGGGGGAAGCACCGAGCCAAGCTCCCCGCGTCCTACCGATACCCACAAGGTATTCTGGCAAGAACGTGCACTGCGAACATCTCCTGAAATAAGCTCAGGGAACCCAGCCGTTGATAATCAGCGAGACAAATTAAAAAAGGTGATTTGGAGCAAACCACACCTTTCTCAAAGCAACCCTACTCTTTCTACTGTCGGCGGCGTACAATATAAGGCGCGCCAATTTGTTTCCCAAAAATTTGCTGGCCTATATAGAACAGAGTGGAAGCGATATGAGTTGATTAAGGGCGGAGTAAACTTTCCCCCACATAAAAACATCCAATATGCTTTGACGGCGCTGCTTCCCGATGGCCCCGTTAATTCAGACAATAACGTGTTTATCCCACAAAACGTTTTGTTGGGCCTCACCGACGATATGGTGAAAACACAGAATATCACTGATCCCGCCGAACCCAAAGGAATAATCAAGAAAGAACACAAAGTATTCAAAGTTCAGCATGGTCGAGATTGGGAAGAGGGAATGGGCTACAAGAATGTCAAGTCGACGATGGCTTTCCCCTTCAACGTGATGAGTTCTTCGGTTCGAGGCGGATTTAATAAGCAAGTAGTTGACCGCGTGACAGGCGGAATTGAGATTACCAATGTACACAATGATGTATACGGGCCCGATTACGACAAGCCGCTGCAGGGCCCTTTTACTGAGTATGCTGTTGGCGGCCACCAGTCGCGGCACATCCCCCTGAATGCCGGCACAGACAATTGGACGAATCGCGCAGAAGCTTGGAAGATTGTGCTTGGAACCTGCAAGCTTAATCCTTCCGGCGCCATCGGCATGGTTGGACCCGACTACCCCTATCCCGAAGCTAACGCGTCAGGAAGCCGTCCATATCCCCTTACGGGCGCCTTAAAAGCAGTGTATTATCGCGATTTTATTGCGAAAAGACCGGTAAATATTCGCAACATCCACATGACGACGGGCTCGACCATCTTGGGCAATTATACCAAGAAATACCAAGTACTTCACTCTTTTGGTGCGTACGCCAACCCACGCAATTTCGTGGAGGAACAACCGACACTTCCAAGCGTAACCTTTGAAGCTCCGCACCGCTGGACTACCCAAGCAAGAACAATTTTGGATATTCACAGGACAGACGAAGGACATTTCGAATTTATGCCGGAATATTCTATCGCCTATTTAAAAACTCCAAAGAAGAACGACACAATTATTACAACCCGAGCAACTGCTGCCCCGGGGATCGAAACAGAAACGGCTGGCTACAAAGACTTTAGAGCAAATGAGTTTTCAGTATATAACAGCATCAATAACCGCAACTTAACGGTGATTAAGCCCTCTCAGGGGCCCTCTGGTACCATATCTGAGCCGACCGGCGCCGGTACGACAGGCATTCGCGTATCGGACATCCACGGCAAAGACTATGGCTTCCGTGCATTACTAGCCCGCCACTCAGCAAGATTCGGCCGAGACTCCTTATTCGTTACTGGAGACTCTGCAGCCACCGACGGGCCCGGCGCATCATATGTACAGCTTCCGAGCTTCCAAAAAGTTCACAGAAATAACCTGTGTCGAATAAAGGCAGCCTATGAATGTGTTATGATTATGTCAGGCAACACCTACAATAATGAAGGCGGCTTTGGTTATGGCGCTATAGCTAATAATGCGACACTCTTACATACAGGTTCATCAGGAAATGCAGAAGCTATCAAACTAGCAGCTGCCATAACTGGAGGCGTCGGATACGGCTTTACGTGGACTGGCTGGCTTAAGTTCCAGACAGAAAATGCTAACGTAGAAGAAAATATAGTACAATTTGGTTTGGTGGGCTCCACCACCGCCCTCGGCCGCATTTATAAAAAATACAATAACGTAACCAGTCTTTATGAATTAGGGTTTGTAATTCGCGGAAAGAACAATAGCAACAACCGCGGGTATGCCACGTGGACAATGTCATCTTCCGCGGACTGGACGAGCGATTGGAATCATTTTGCAGTCACGTTTGACTCTTTCCCTGCGACAAGCCTAGGCGCTGGCGAAGGTTTATTTAAGGCTCACGCTAGCGCGAGCATGTACTTGAATGGAGTCTCCCAATCAGTTGATTATGTGTGCGAGAGGCCCAATTATGACACAGTTGTAGCTTCCAAAAACAATTTCCGAAACCACACAGGGCTAACAGTAACTGGGTGGGAATACCTGACAATGGGGGGAGATATTAGCAGTTCACCTGCCCGGGCCATCTCTGCCTCCGCGGACGAATACACTTTCTGGACTAGCTCTTTAGGCGATGATCATATTTCAGAACTTTATAATGGGGGTGTCCCTTGTGATGTCACGGGATCGGCCATATATGCAGCTAGCGGTTCTAAGTTGTGGGATTGGATCAAGTTTAACAATGCCACCGAAGTTGTGGTTGACGCCGCTAACCCCGGGAGTTATGCAAACAGCAATAAGGTTGTTGGTTATCTCCAGCAATATATTCCCATGAATTACGCAACGAACACCAACGACTCCAGATTAATTACAGACGTGCTGACCGGCTGCACACCTGTACTGAAAGGCTCGAGCGAAAGGATTACTTACACGACAGGAGCCGTTTACGACAACTTCAATATCCAGCATCAAATCCCACGAGCCAGTCGTCAATATGCTTGGATTAATGACTCTCTTCAAGACGGCGCCGATATCAGATATTGCGGTTTCCAAAACACGATTGCAAGAGATCGAATGCCGTTTTACACTAGCTCTACCGGCCTGCTTCCTTACTTCAACTTTGTTACCGAAAGCGGAATTAGAACCGGCCTCGTGAGCACTGACACGTCAGCCGACAGAGATATATACTTATCGGGTGGCGTGCAACCAACCAATAGACTCAATCTCCTGACTCTTGATCCGGTGACTGGAAATCTTAATGCGCTGGGGTACCCGCTGGATGCTCCGGTAGAAAACTATTTTAACACAGCGCTTAATCCAGCCCTGACTGCATCAACGCTGCAGGCAAATTATCTAAATGCGCTGCTCACGCGCCGTCAGGCGACATACGGGTGGACGTGGCTATCGACTCGCCGCGGCAATCATCCGATCTTGCTTGACGAACAAAGGAACATAACTCTCTCGGCAATCACCAGCTCAGACTTCGTTCCAGATCGCTTTAGATTGCCGCCTTTGTCTCTTAAGGGCCGCACATCTCTGATTAATTTTGAGGCACCTGTAGTCTCACCATTTCATAGAAGCGACACCAACAACATTACTCTTAAAACTACTGAGACCAACGAATACATATATTTCAATGATCTGGTCCTTAACAACTACGTCGATGTTCGATACAACCAGATTGTCACGCCGCTAGATAAGATGATCGATGTAACGGGAAGGGCTGGGTTTAGAAGAAATTGGCTGCTCTATTCTCAAAATGTCTTTCCTTCAATAAGAAACGAATTCTTTATCACGAAAAGTTGCGACAACAAGTATTGGCGCGATTCTGGTGCTGAGCGCATAACAGTAGGAAATACACTCCCCAATTCGTTTGATAAAACGGTCTCTCAGAGCGCGTGGTTGCTTGATCCGCCCCAAGGCTTCTTAACCCGCACTGGCCCCACCTCCATTAACTATGCTACACGTTTTGAACTAACAGTTAGTGGCGCCGCCGGCGAATTACAAAACACATATTTCCAAACTTTGTTCGGAACTCAAGTTGATAATCTAGCAGTTCAAGCCCAACGTCATCGCAGAATGGATAGTTTGGTACCATCGGGGTTGTACAGTCGCAAACACATGATAAGTACTCCCACTTCTGTGGCCGGCCCAGGAATCGATATCGCGGAAACTGCCAGTTGTTTTGGCTGGCCATGGTCGCTGGATACTCAGGTGGATATCGGAGGCGGCGAAGCACTTTGGGAGGTGGGCCCACAGGCAGGTATCCTTGTGAAAAGTGGCGCCAGCACTGCTTTTGAGGCATCTGCATCTAATCCCTGGTTTAACAGTTACACTGATTTTAACTCTGATTTAAAGAGAGTCTACAAGGGATATCAAATTATTCCTGAGTTTAGGATCAGTGAGAACATAGAGGATTATTACAAGTATGGGATTCTGAATAAAGGAAAGACAGACTGGCTTGAAATTGTCGACTCGGATCCCGAAGTTAATAGCTCACAGAAAGCATTTTACAAAGATTACTCTAACTCCGACTTCTTGCAGGGTCTCCTAAAGATTAAAGCAGACACGTTAATGAACGCAACTCAGATAAGACTGGTGTGCAGCGCCGCCATCCGCTATAACCCGTATAAAGGATTTTATCCAGCCCAGCGTACGCTCGATATGGTTTCCCAATTCTCTCGATCTTTTGCCGCCGGCTTTATGACTGCGTTCGAAGGCACCACATACGTGGCTTCTGGCTCTCTCACGAAGGGTGGTTTGTTGAGGCCCCTAATGCAGCCTCTAATAGCGCCCGGAATTCTCTATAACTCGATTAAATCAGGAATGGCGGTTGACTATCCCATTGCGACAGACCCCACCAAAATCAAAAAACAGTATTTCGGACCCCAGACTGCTAACGGGTGTGTGGGCGGCCCCACCGCTAGCGCACCATACAGCCTTACAAACAATTGGGCCTTGTCAGTAAATAACATCAAAGTGCCCGCTGGCCAAGGTTATGGCAAAGAGGCTCTGGGTTACTACGGGGATGCTTTCTGGGACAAAAGATTACCATTTGAAACAATTGTTGATCCTGCCAAGTATCTTCGAGGGATAACCTTTTATGATATGGAGCCCCATCCCTCGGCGTCTTACTGGGGCTCAGGCTCATCTAATCTTACTTCGCTGTCTGCCTCGTGGAATGGCGAGGGAGATCAGCTTTATTCTCTTATGGCTCGCAACTTCTTTGGCGAGGTCGGCGCCTTTTTCCTTAAAGATAGAAACTTTTCGCGCCTTGAAGGGCACCCGGTTTCCACAAAAATGACATTCCGAGACAATACCATGTATGGGGCCAGAATAAAACTAAGAAAATCGCACAATGGCCACCGCATATATACTGAGGAATCGGGCGCCACGGCAAACAACGTCGGGTTTACCAAATTTGGTGGAGCTTATAAAGATCCGAGTACAGGAAACTTCAGGGATGGAGGCTACCCGTTGCCACAAGATCCTTTCCAGAACCCCAATTTCAAGGCATTTAGTATGTATACGCGCCCATCCGCTTTCGGGCCCGCGTGTTCCGGCCGCACTGGGTCGATCCAGACCACAGTATCTCACAGCACCTCATGGTCCCACATGGCAAAGGCCTATCATCCAGATAGTTTCGAAGGCCACAATTGGTCCTTCACCCCTCCTTATTATGATGGTGAGGCGTGGGTAGACATGATTTTCTCGCCATCAGCCAGTACTGATTATAATTTGGAATCCATTTTGGAAGAAACAGAATTCGTGTATTGGCGCGCCGATCCTGGTCCCTCCGGCACCACCGATGGTCCACAATTTATCAAAGAATGGCAGCTGGGCGACGCGACCATTTATGACGGCCGCCGCATCAACTATAATGCAATGCAATTAAGTGCTAGCATTAATTTAATGGGAATTGAAAGAGTGCCAGTAACCGAAAAAGGCTCCTCCGGCAAGATAGGGACACAGAAGAACGAAACTGCAGCTATGAGGTGGGTAATTTCTCCCAAATTTGAAACACCTATCTACGACTTTAATGGCGATGTTAAACCAATTTCCAATGCGGCAGGAACATTGTCGATTTCGTCGCCGACAGTGACGACGGCCTTAGACGGAACTATTAACGATGCAGTTACTACAATAACAGTCGATAGCACAACTGGATTTGTAGCCGCCGGCCCAACCACCCCATGGAGGTCTATACAAATCGGTAGCGAAACAATAACTTACACCGGAGTCACAGCCACCACCTTTACCGGCTGTACAAGGGGCGCCGGCGGCACAACTCCCGCCATTCACGCGGACGAAGCAACAGTCACTCAAACGCCGCCAGTCTATGGCTCTAGTACAGTACCTCGCGGCATCTGGCATCAATTTGGAGTTATAGAGCCAGATCCGAAGAAGGGCATCTTCCTCGAAATCGAAGATATCCCGATGGATTGGCTCAAATATCACTATGATTCCAGAGCGGTGGATAGCCCATACAACAACTACAGCCGGGCGAATTCCCAAAACACAAGCCGTAACATGAGATCCTTTACAGATTTGATGGGAATTGAAAGAGATTCCAGAAGTGTGCGCCTAGGCGAAATAGCTGAAAAGAGGAAGATTAGGGAAGCAGTGGTGGCTATTCCTTATGTCATTGAAGAAGTTGTAAGGAGAGGCCAGCTTGACGGGTGTACGGAAGAGATGACAAAGAGGAAGAAATTCTTTGATATCCCCCAACAAAAGTTCCTTTCGGCCACAAAGGCCCACACCGCCGCGGCCACCGGCCAGCCTCCCGGAGATTCGGTGAGGGATCTCCTAAGAAAGATGGAGCGATATGTGTTGCCTCCTCAGCTGGATTTCCTTAATAACCGGAGTATAAAGCCGATTGTAATGTATATATTTGAATTTAAGTTTGAATTTGATCAAGATGATCTTTCATATATTTGGCAGAATACGGCCCCCCGCGATTACAAGAAGTTTTCTTCTCAAAGTCAGATCGTAGCACATGAACTATTGGATACGGAATTGTTGGGACCAAAAGAGATATTACGAAATCAAAATCTGCGGTGGATGGTTTTCAAGATTAAACAACGTGCCCAAACCGATTACTACGATTTAATACCCCCACAGGTAAATCAAGCCAACGCCCAATTTTTCGGCTCTCGCCAAAAAGACCCAGAGTTCCCCCTTAAGTATAACTGGCCCTATGATTACTTATCTTTTATCGAGCTAATTAGGATGGATGTGGACGTGTTGTTTAAAGAAAAGCCCGAAAAGAAGGTTAACAAGCGAGGCCACAAACGGCAAGAACAACAGAAAAAGATAAAAAAACTATTACAGTAGAGTTAAAAGATGGCAAAATTCCTCAACAAAAAAGAACAAGTTATAGATTTTAAATTGACCCCTTACGGAAAATATAAGCTTTCTATTGGCACATTTAAGCCCGTTTATTATGCATTTTACGATGATGGAGTGCTGTACGATGGAAATTATGCAGGCCTCAAGCACGAAAAGCAGAACGATATTCACGAGAGAATCAAAAACAAAACTGCATATTTGGAAGGCTTGGTGATTTTCGATGAGGTTGAAACATCGCCGCCTTACGAGAGTTCATACAACGAAGCCGATGAGGTTTTCGAATTCGACCTTCTAGGCTACGATACAAGTCTCATCGGGCTCCCTGGCCAAAGCCTCCAGCAAGAGCCAACACCCGACGTCTTTAAGTTCAACTCGGCAATTGGAGATGCCTATTTTGACGGAGAAAGCCAGCAAAATGCGCCGGCATGGAAAGTAGTAACACTGCAAGGCGAAATAAGTGCCTCTTCCTCCACCAATACAGCGCGTTCTTCACGTACTCTATCTGGGAGCACTGTACAAGATATCCCACAAATTAATATTGATCTCTTTTATACTAAGGCGGTCAAAGATCACACTTTAAATCCGGATCCCAGAAGGATTGTGAACATAGTCGATACCACTCCTCCCTTCGCCGACGGCAAAGTAATTCAATTAATACAAAATGATTTGGTCGTATATGCAGAAGAAATTAACACAGAGCTATTAACTGAGAATTTTGATATTGAAGTGTTTGAGGTGACGACGGAGTACGAAACATTTAGAGATGGCACTCTACCAACTGATGATACAACCTTTGGTGCAGACTTCGCAGAAAGAAATATTCCAGTCGAGACCCTGCAGCGCAGATACTTTAAAAAAGAAAACGATCAAATTGTCGACGGTCTGATGACGAGAAAAACTGTGTTGCCAACCACTCCTGGTACACAATTAACCACAGATGCGGTAGAATATTATTTTGACATTCATACCGATGCGGCTGTTGACCAACAACTTGCATGCAAGGGCGCCACAACGTTCAATAAGAGTTCTTATTATATCGATCTCGATTTTGAGTGCGGAGAGGAAGAAGACATAGTGTTTTATGATATTTACGGATCCGAGACAGTTCCGGAGATTTGTACATGAGTGAGGAAAAATGGGTAATTTAAATTTAGATCTAAAATCTAGACAGGTGTTCGGCGAATACTTGCCATCAGTCTACATTGGAAGAACAACAATAGAAGAAGCTAGCGCAGAAGAGGCGGAAGTAACGGATACCGAGATGTACGAAGGTGATCGAGCGCTCGTAATTACCAGTAAGTTTTCAATTTACTTCACTAAAGATGAATCTATAGAAACCATAGAGGATGCGACAGAGTGGATAAATAATAATCTAGATAATTTGTATCTGTATACGTGTCAGTGCCCTATAGAGACACTTAACAGCAAATTAGAGAACTCTCAATTGAATCTAAAAGATTTGATATTTAGTGTATTTCAAGACGATGAGTCCATGTCGACAGAAACATTTGATAGTTCGCATCCTGCATATGAGACGTATATCTCAGAAGCGAAAGAAGACTATTTAAGTGGAACTAAAAGTTATACGGATTCGGTGGGCGGAATCTACGGCGAGGGCGATGGAAATGCGGCAAATCTCGATATACCTGGCACAACAGAATACATAGAGTTTTGGGGCTCCGCTGGATCAGCCGGCCCATGGGTATGGGCCATGTCAGGCACAGCAGATTCGTACGTAGGGTTATGGCTGCAGAACTTCGCTAGCGCAGTTACTGAGGCGCATGTATATCTGCGCGCACACGGTCAGCGGTGGCACAAAACACCTCTCACTTCTTTAGTCGACAACCTGATAGAGAAGAATGTATATGACTCTCAAGGGAACGAAATTTTGCAGATCGCGGAAATCGAGAACCAGTTTACTACAAACATTAGCACACAATCCGGCCAACGTTTTGTAAGAGACGTTGGCAAAGTTTTTATAATTGCCTTTGTTGGTCGTGACATAGCTGAGATCGCCGAAGAAAATCACGTATTATACAATGCAAACTTTGGCGACATATCCTATGAGCACATTTTAGAAAACAATGTAGTTCCTGACGCGCGCGAGGTAATCTTTGTTGAGGCAGAAGATGGGGGCCCTTATAATGGGAAGCCAATCCAGACGTTAAATCAAAAATATTACGTTCCCAAACCAGTCAGTCAGAAAACTATTGTGAATAGTTTGAAAAGTCTTCTCAGCAACTTCACCCAATACAAAGACAAGGACGAAGATCTTAAGCAAAATATGAACAATCTGGCCTATATCATACAAACGAAAGACAAAGATATCGACCTGATTCCTCGATTGCAATTGTTTCGCAAAACATATCCAGACAAATCAGTTGTTACTAAATCTGGCAAGATGTACCAATCCTTCAAAAAAATTCTTTTTAAATATAACAGGAGCGTGGGGCTGCAAACGGAACTGAAGAAACAGCTCGTATTGAATACCAAGGTTATGGATTTGAGAATTGAGGCTCTGAATAATTATTATCTTATTCCTACTCCATCGTGTGACGGCGATCAAATCTCTGGACAATGCAAAGAGACTCCCAGTTGGGATTTAAGACCCTATGTCTCCATGGATGAAGAATATGATGAACCCTGCGAGACGATAGCCAGCGACATATACATCCCTTCCCAGTGGTCGCGAATGACCCGCGAGGCGATGCTCACACGACCGGTACCAGGCCTTTACTCAGATTTTTATGAATTTTTCGTTGAAGAAGGATATGCCGCGGCCATGGACCAGGACCTCAGCAGCCGCGACACGCCCGGTGCTTACACCGGCGTCCTTGAGAGCGCTCGCGAACAATTTAAGGATTCCGGCGAAGACCTCCCATATGACCGCGACGATAATAATTATCTCTATGGAGATACGGTTGTTGAAAATAAAGGAATGTTCTTTTTTGATTGGGAAAAAGCTCTCCACACACAATCCCATATAGCTCACATTTTCCGGCTTCAACGACTCCAGCGACTGTTCCGCTTTACGATTCCGTATAAGTATTTCAAAGTTAAAAAAGCGACCCTCATGCGCACAGAATCACATTTCCAAACTCAAAACCCGGGCCTCTTCGAGGCCATCCCAGCCAATGTATTTTGGCCAGCCGGCCTGCACGGCACCACTACCATCAAGATAGTTTGTACGATGAGACATAAAGACCTCGAGGGCATTGGATCCAGTGGGTTATCAATCCCATGGCCAAAAAAGGTAGAGTATTACTATGATCCGGACAATTTAAAATTTGGACAGCCATTTGTATACACGCTGGAGACCGGAATGTTGCCGGCCGATACCGATGGTGTGCAGAACTACACCCTGATGGCTGACCTGGATAGCACCACCAATAGAAAATATTCATATTTAAAATTTAAAAACTTTGATGTCATGGGTGCACCCGACGCAGACCTCGGTAGCTATCATCGCAAGGGCAGATTAGAGAACTATGGCCTCGCACCAAACAGCCCCGATCTAAATACCACGTCTGGATTACGAATAAAAGATAGCTATCGATTGATGAATTTTCAGTATCGCGACATTATGGACGACGATGTCGCTTTTTATAATACAATTGGCCAAGAAGCCACACCCGCGGCCCACATGTGGGAGCGCCCCACCACAAATTATTGCGTGGAAATAGAAGTAGAGGATGAAACATTAAAGATCTACGACATCCTGTATCAAAAATTATTAGCAGAATATAATAATTTTATAGAGGGATATTACGAATTCGCGGTATCGTGGTGCAGCTATAATAACATTACAGAAAGATTTAATGATTTTTTCAAAGATGCCATATACGAACGCTATTCGGACCCCTCCGATTGGCCATGGGTCCGCGCGTGTTATATATTTAATCTATGGCGCGGCCTTCTATTTAGATCGTTTGATTCCGGTGATGAAGACTCAGATTTAGAAAATAACATTAAGGAAGATACACTCTTGTGGGTTGATAAAATGGGCCCCGACAATGGAACGATAGGCCACTTAGAAATGTTTGCGGCCCTATTTTCAAAATTAGTCTACCGATTTAAGCCAGACGAAGAAATTCGAAGCCACATTCTCGAACACGATCCGGACGCATCCATACCGGAACTACGACTTTATGAGAGATTCTTGGAGCGCGCAGGCCTCAAAGATGCGTACGACTCCGTCGACGAGCCCAGCCGGGATTTCTATAGCGACGCCGGAGATATAGAAACCGCGCTCATTTTCGCAAACGTCCTTCCCATCGATCAGCCAATTTATGGAGATCTGTCCTTAAGCGCGTGGTGGGAGGCCGACTTCGAGCCAACACTCGAATTCGAGGCCCACCCGGGCGGTACCGTGGAAGACTCAGTGGTCGACTGTCCCGCGTACGAACTCCATAGGGCCGCCATCGAAGGGATGAGCAGTGGTAACGTATACATCACAGCTGGATCCTTGACCGGCGGGTACTCAGCAAACGAGGAGATCTGGATCCGGTGGACCGACGAAGGTACAGCCTGGCAGCGCCTTGGAACGACACCATACGTAGGCAACATTAATCCCCAGTCTTCCTCCACCGGCGCCCCGTTCTCCACGATCCGGGCCACCTTTCAATTGAGGGTAGGGGAGGACGGCGCAGATTCAGAGATATACGATAAGGGCGATATGTCAACAGATCGCGAGACACTGCTCGGTGTCGATATCGATCCAGAATCGTACGGCACCCCCGCGGGAATCAGCGGAAAAAGGTGGTTCAATGTTAGGCACCGAACCGACGTTTGGTCCTACGATTTTGTCACGGAGGTAGAAATACTGCTCTGCCGGTCCTCTACTGCTCTCGACTAGGCCCGATTCATATTGAGTTCGTCCCCGAGAACGATTTCCGGCGCATGCGAAATATGTTAGATCATTAAATTTTAGAATAATTGGCTATTTATTTAAGGAGAACAGAACAAATGGCAAAATATGCCGGCCCCACCCCAGGCCCCAAACAGACAGCCGCAGTATCACAGGCTCCCCGCACCTCTGGTGCCGATGGCCTAACCCTGCGAAAACAAAAAGATATTCTGCAAAGCTTCAAGATTATGAACGGCCAGATTCAAAATCCGATCATGGCACCCAACAGGTATCAAATAATGCAGGGAGCAAATATCCTATATAACATAGGAGTAATGGACCAGCCCAAAACAAATTTTAAAACAAACACCGTAGCAGAACAATTTCTATTTGGAGTAAATTGCACATTGAGCAATGAAGGCGCCGACTTTTCTCTTATAGCTATTTCTGATGACGACATTCAAGAACCCGACTCGTTTGAATTTGTGCGCATAGACCTCAAGAGCCAACAGATACGAATTGATGATAAGTTTGTTAATGAATGTGATCCCATCTATAATTTGGATGAAGATCGGCCACACAACGTTGAACGCCAAGCTCAACGATCTGTCGCACAGCTGCAGCCAGATTTAATAAAAACCAGTTCTCTGATGAGCCAAATGAATTTAACAAAAAACCCAAATAGATTGGTAAAATATTTTAAAAATAATTCCAATGCTATGAAAAGGACTAAATTTTAAGATGGGTTACGATCAAATAGCTGCGCAGCTGCGTTTTCCACCATGGCGATATTGGACACCGGCCTTCGATTTTGTGTACGAGGGCCACGCCCGGTTCTTCGAATTCCTCAGATACGATGGCGTCAAGCTTACCATTCAGGTGGTCCCAAAGTTTCTGCCCCCCACCATCGGATTCACAGGCACCGCCCTCACCCCGAACTATGTCTGGGTTGACATTGACCGGTCATGGGGAGGTAACGAAGCCGCCGGCAATCCAATGGCCGGCCAATACGGATTTTTAGATTATACGCGCGATTTCACGTGGGTGTATAAATGCGATGTCGACACCACACACACGGCCACGGAGTCCATGTCCACCTCCTCGTGGGACGACGAAGGCCCGGGCTGGCCTACTCTATTTGAATATTGGGATGATGAATTAGGCTACGCGGCCGAACCCTGGATGACATACATGGAAGAATATGTTATCTGGAACTGGCATGATACGGAATTTTCCGATGTCATAAACCCTGTCCTCCAGCGCGCTGGCGAAGACGACGACTACGTAGCCGAATACATGGAGAACCTTCTACTATATAACATATCGATGCGTCCACTAAAACCTAGCCCAGACTCTGGCGGCTACGGAGATAAGCAGCTGCCCAGGCGGCTCGATGCTGGCGAGGCCTCGAGTACCTACACGGGCGGCTCCTCGATGGAGAGATTTCTAACGGAGTACGCCTGGCCAGGCGACAACCACGCGATCATCAACGATCTTCGGAAGAGGTTTAAGCTTATAAGTGGTACCACGTCTATTCCGGGCCAGAAAACGGTGATGGACCAGTGGCTCGAGGTCCAATATGGCATCATTGCGGATTCGATATATCATTCCGTTGTTCCCAAACAATTCACAGCCAAAATGCAGAAGGCGCTTCCAATTTCGGAATCCGGCCTCTCAGCTATGGTTCATTTTAATAACGATCCCTATGTGACGTCACCCGCGCACGCCGGATTTGCTGGGGACCCGACCGAGGCTGACACTTACACCGAGCCGGAAGAATATATTGTTTACGGAGACTAACTAATGACCTACGAATTTCCCCTACTACTTGATTACGAATTCACCAATCTTGAAGAGTCTAAAATACTCAGTGTTTATTGTTCTGATACACTTCAAGGAAATGCAGACGCATTGAGAAATACGTTAGGAAACTATTGGTATGAGGAAACCGACGAGGACGGCAATGTAACAATAGCACCTCATTTATTAGAAGTTGAAGCCGAAATACAAGATCTTCGAGGCAGATACGTAAGCCGCATGGATGCAATTTCCGATTATATACAAAAAGTAGAAATTAATCCTTATAAGATTACCCCTATCGCTAGCGATGTTTTTATTCCGAATTATAAAATTCCGATAAGAATGTACGCAAATGAGGAGAATACACGAGGGGATAAATTTTGGCAAACTTTATTTACGGGAGGCTCCTTTGGGGAAACATCTTATCCTTCCTTGATAAATGACAAGACTATATTTTATGACGAAGCCTTTCGATATCAAATTCCATACTCTCAAATGGAAACCAAGCACACGCAGACCACCGAGACCGCTCACAAAATATGTCAAATAACTTACGATTATAATTATTATAATTCCTTCGTGAAAAAATATCAGGAGTGGTCCGCAGGATTAGAAAGCGAACTATTACTGCCGAATTGGGACATAATACGCCTTTTTTCACAGATGACAATGCCGCTTGGCGCCTTTTCGGATCTTTATAGCGAAACCGCGCGCATTAAGGAGATATTAAATTATTATAGTATGGCCGCGCGAACCGGGCTTCCCCCGCCGGACGTGCTGGGCCCCGATGAGGAAGAAATAGATCCATTGACAACGACCATACCAGAACTCGTGGAGATCTTCGACCAGTCCACCGCAGGTGCAATCGAAGCTATCGGAAACCGCGTCAGCGGCAGAGACATGTTTGCCGAGTTCATGGGACTCATGATACAAAGTTTCGATAGGCAATCATCGACACACAAAAACAAAGTCATTGAACAACAAAAGAACATAATATTGGATAACGATTATTTTGTAAATGGTCTGATGACAGCAGAAGCAGACGAATATGTCGACAATTTACCGTACTATATAAAAACAACTTTTCCGCGACATCGCGATCAAGCTGACGAGGAAGGCCCCAGACCTATAGGAATAACACAGCCGCTGCATAGAGACTGGTCCATCCGCGACTCTATCGCGGACAACAACGCCTCCGCCAAATTCTTAGAAATTTTAAAAGACGTACATAACAATGAATTCCCCACCGTTAAGTTTGGCTACAAGTCGTTTGAAGCCACACTAGGATATATAAGCGGATCCTCGGCCGATAGAGTGGACGTGTCTGACTTGAGCACGACTACCTATAGGGGGCTAGATTTTCCCTTTCTTTTAACAGAGATGTATAACCAATATTCTGCGTCTTTAAATTCCGATTACACCTTTGCATCGCTTCGCTCCGACAAGCAAGACACCACTTATACAGATACCGATCTCTATCGTTTTTATGATAATCAAAATATTCTGGGAGTCCTAAGTGACCTTACCGACACGATGAACACCTATATGGATATCACTCATGAGCCCCCCGCCACCCCCTGGGGCGAAGCCACCGAGCGTGATGACACCTGGGTTAGTTCCACAGAATCTTTACCTGCCTACCAACTTTTAGAAGCGTTATTCAACCCGTCTTATAAGCACACAGAGACCTTGGCTTATAGAGTAGAGAAGCGAGGAGGCGTTACGGTCGGAGATCAGGCCAATAGCAATGTTATTCAAAATTATTGGATTTTTAATTCAAGCGACGCCCCGGATGACCTAACCCTCTACGACTCTCAAGTTAAATATGGTGAAAATTATACCTACCAGTGTTATGCCTATGTACTCGTCTTAGGCCATAGATATAGATATGGTGATTTTCGCTTAACTAAACAGATAGCGACGATAGATGTCGACCCAGAAGTTGATGGTGCCGAATACTATTGTTTGCAATTTTACGATCCTAGGACAAAAGATTTTGTCGATCAGATATTCTTCGATGGCACCGGCCTGGAGCCCGGAGATGCCGACGATATCCTAACATCGGCCTTAGCAATAGGAGTTCCAGATTTTCCTGAAAGCGCAAATGAGTTTGCAACGAGCAAACAAGAGCTTAGCAAGCACCCACATCTCGCGGAGTGCTATTTATATATTGAACCTTGCTTGAAATTGCTGGAAATTCCCCTGTGCTCCAAGGCCTTAAAAGTGTTAGACAGCCCGGCCAACGATATGATAACGATGCCCTTTCAGTTTTTAGATAATTCGCAAGGAATAGGGTTTAATACCGTATACGAAAGTTTCCTCGCAGAGCCCTATCCGATAAACATAAAAGACTCCGATCTGGAATTAAGAAACGATTATCTTCACGCGAAAGATCTGTTCACCACTGACAATATTGTATTTCAATCTGAGAGCCCTCCGCGATATGTAGAAGTTTATAGAATGGATACCCCGCCAGCCGCTTTAACTGATTTTGCATCAAAACATACTCAAACTATAGATCTGCTTGTTGAAGATTCTGAATACACCTATTCACAAGCCATAGTGAATGACGTCATTCAAACCAATAAAAAATATTATTATCTCTTTAGATTTCTAAGCGAGAACAAGATGCCGGGCCACCTTTCTCAAATTATAGAGGCTGAATTGATCGACGACGGAGGGTATATCTATTCTTCCTTTAAAACTCTAGACGACAGTGATTTAGAGAGAGAAGTGTTTGTTGCCCCATCAAAAAACTTTAAGAAAATCATCCAGCTGCAGCCTCATGTAGCACAGTTGACTCTCGATGATTCTGCGGTAGATTACCGGCAGGCTGCAGGCTCTCAATTAAGTGAACTAAAGGTGGGGATTTCGGACGAATCACTGTTTGAGCCCAAAACGTTCAAACTAAGACTGACTTCCAAAAAAACAGGGGAACAGATAGATTTAAACGTTACGTTTAATATAAAAGAAGAAGATCGGTGGTCGACCACCACACATTAGGGAAATTTAAATGGCATTTAAAAATACATCAGGGACTATTATAATCGACGCAACGCTCACTGATATTGGGCGCCGACGCCTGGCCAAAGGCAGCTTTGCTGTTTCTAAATTTGCTTTGGGGGATGATGAAATTGACTACGAACTTTATAGCGCCACCGAGGATGGCGTCGACGGCTACGAGCCGCTGCTGACTGGCTCTACCCTTCTTGAGGCCTACGGGAACCCCCTTAAAGGCCTTCAATATGGTTTAGTGTCTTATGATATCTCTTCCGCAACTCTCACAAGAGAGCAAGAAGATTATGATGATGATCACGCGTGGATCCAATATCTCCCAATTTTAAAACTTAATCAAAAGGTTGATATCGCAGCAAACACCGGATTTTCAGGGATAGACGGAGACAATGCTTACTATCTTTCAGTAAATTCCGAGACCACACAAAAACTAAACACGATATTTTTAACAGGCTCTTTTAAATTCTTAAGAACTAACGACACTGATAAGGCGAAGGTGGTTATTGAAAGCGGCATAGACGTCATCCCAGTAAAGGCTGTAGTTCCACCGGACACAGGGGAATCAATGAGGAACACTTACGAAACTCGAAAGGAATTGTTGGTTAGCAAGTATTTATTAGACCAACACTTTTTTGTGTTTGCTGATAATAGGTTCATCGAGAGAGCATTGGGAATCAATCGGAAGAGCATTTTTCGGAATTTCCCCGATGGCCACGCTGAAATTAATTTTGAATCTCTAACTGACTCGGTGCCGATCTCTTTTCAAAATCAATTTCAGCATTATGCTTCATATCTTATAGCCGGCGTGAATAATTACATGTCTGATTTTGAAAGTAGTTCGTCGCCCCTCCCTAGTGAAGCTTACTCTTCCTTGACCGGCCCCAAAGGAACAGTGACAGCAATGAATTTTGCGGTTAGCGGCCAACTCAGAGATAGTTCAACAGGAACACGTGACTTCAGGTATAATAAATTTGGCAAAACAGATCAACTTCTTTTTGACGGGACCAATAAATTTGATTATATTGATACCACAGTTGAGGTATTGGGCGCCACTTCTAATGCAAGAGTGTTGATACCACTCAGATTAATTCGATATGCAGGGACATAAACTTTAAATCGAAATATTTATATTGTTATAAACCATTTAACAAAAAAACACTATTTATCTATAATAGAGGAAAACTAATGGCTTTTTTAGATAATTCCGGGGATATCATTCTCGACGCAGTATTGACCGAGACCGGTCGAAAAAAAATGGCAACTGGTAATTTTAGGATTACTAAGTTTGCCCTAGGCGACGACGAGATCGATTACGCACTATATAATAAGGCTCATGCGTCCGGCTCGGCTTATTATGACTTGGAAATACTGCAGACTCCTATTTTTGAGGCCGTAACTGCCATCAATGCCGGGATTAACTATGGTCTTTCTTCTTATGCCAATAAGAGGCTCCTATACATGCCGGCCATAGTTCAGAACGAGAAGATTGCTAGCAAGGCTGCATTTTCCAAAAATGGTGTGTTTTATCTTGCCATCAATGATGGTTCGACTTCGGACGCGCTCATCGCTGCCCTAGGTGGCGCCAATGGCGGGGGCTCATCCTACGTTCTCCAGGCCGGCCAGCGAGACGGCTTTTCCATATTGCTTGAAACGGGGCTCAACACGACCGATCGAAACGGAAGCGCCTCCAATGTGCGTAGTTTGATTGATGCACAGGGTTTGCGCGAATCTAATTTTGGAGTTGCGGTTGACACGCGCTTTATCACTTCGGTTCTGGGACCCGCCTCCGGAGATGTCTTGAGCAACAATGGAGGTAATGGAGAGGTGGTGGTAAGAACTACGCTTAAAGCGAACATAGCAAATCAGGCAGATCAAAACTTAGCTAACTATGCTATCGCAAAGGTGGCTGCCCCCAAAAACAATATTCTATATAGACAAGATGACAACAAAGCCGACACACAAGCCTCGGCAATTGCAGGTCCGCGCGCTAGTTGGACGGCACTCAATTTCAATGTCAAGCAATTTACCACCAACGATTTCTCACGATTCGGACAAACTAATGTGGCTTTTTCAACATTGTTTCCGGGAGACACCAGCGGCAAAACCTGCCACTATATAGACACTATGGTTAGAATTGTAGGCAATACGACCGGAGCCTCTAAAGATATTGCTGTTCGAATTTTAAAAGTAAACTAATATACACGGAGTAAATAAATGCCAGTACGCAGCTTTGAACCCTTTCACCCATCTACGGATGTTACCACAACTAGAACTTTTCTACATGAAGTTATTCCCCTCTCGGGAACCATCATTAGTGGAACTTACGGAACGTGGCCAAACGACGACAACGTTAAAAACTATACCCACGGACAGTTTCAGTCGGTATATGATTATCCATATTTAAGTTCGTCAGCAAACCATATCTTTGATTTAACAATTGGCTACGCTCCTACCTCGGCAGTGTCAGCTTCAGCAAACACTCAAAATGCTAAGAAGATCAACATGTATAATGAAGTGGCCCAAATTCTACAAGGATTCTCCGGCTCATCAGTGAGATTATTCGAGGCTGATTTAAAGCTTGATCAAAGCGGCACGCTGGACACCGCATTTTTCCTTACTTTTTCCCGATTGCTGACGAAGGATCAGATTAAGAAGAATTCTTTCAGCCTGCAGGTGGGCATAGGTAGCTGGGCTAACCCATTTTCGACTACGCGCACGCTACAAGACGCGCTAGCGAGAACAGACGGTTCCAACACCAACAACACCCTTGGGGGAGATTACGCGGTCCTGTACGATAATTCGGCCGGTACCGGCTCGGGATATGGAGTAGTGTTCTATCAAGCCGGAATTGCGATTCTTTCATCTTCGATATTTACTACCGGCTCCACGCCGATTTCAGACTTTAATTCATCATCAGCGCCGGTATATGGCTACACCGTTGATCAGTCTTTTGCCACCTCATCGATTAGTGGAACTTGTGATGCCTTCCGACACAGAATCCAGAACATCTCGTATAACAACACAACCGAGATTAACTCTACCATCTACTTCTGCCGCGTCCCGCACAACAAGTTCAACTATAGCACTAATCCAACATATACGAGCGGTAGCAAGATCCGAGTCAAGGAAGTCGCCAGCGATCCTCCCGTATCTTACATCACAACAGTCGGCCTATATAATGCAGCCAATGAGTTGCTGGCAGTTGCAAAACTATCTGAACCTCTTAAGAAGACCCCAAGCGACGAGTTGATAATTAGAGTCAGAACGGATTACTAAAAATGTCGTTGCGGAAGTTTGGCCCAAACGACATAAACATTAACACAATGAAGGCTCACCCTTATAGTGAGTTTTTCATTTATGATGGCAACATCTATTACAATAATGTTCCGCAAAGATCCGGCGCCTTCGGAAGCAATATAACCCTTCTGGCCACAGGGTTTATTAGCTTATATGAGTACAATATAAACAGAACGCCCCTCTCTTATCCATATTCCGAGGAATATCCTTCTGGCTATACAGTTGACAACGGCCAAAACCCGATAATTTATCCGTATCTTACAAAGGATTCTGCCCGGGCAAGCTTTAAAACCGCCACGGGCATCAATATGTCCGACATAAAGTACAACAACGAGTTCCAATATGGAAATGTTTTAACCGGCACATACCCTCAATATGCATCGATTACGAGAGAATATATAAGCAACGCGTCTTCTTCCAGCCCGTCCGCCCATAACATGCATTTTTGGAGTCTCAAGAACACCTTAAATCTATATGGAGTTCAAAGTCCTCATTATTTAGTGTCATCCTCTCTCGGAGATAAAAACACACAACCCTTAAACTTAATTCATATTCCCTCAATTTTTTATGGAACCGGGATCAAGCCGGGAACTGTATCTCTCAAAATGTACTTTACGGGCGCCCTTATCGGAGAACTACAAGATTCCAAAGAGAATGGGGAACTAATACAAGTTGGTCCCGCGGCCAGCGTCGGGAGCGGCTCAGTGGGCGGTGTCGTTTTATATAGCGAAGGGTTTGTGTTATTGACCGGCTCGTGGGATTTAATCGAGGAAGAGATCGCCCTGAAGCCAAACTCTCAGAAAAAGCCCCAGTGGATATATTTTGCAGCCGGCGCCAATGATGGGCTTGGTTGGATCGCCGACTCGACCGACCGGACACGCCAATCGGCTTCTTTTAATCTATCTTTCGAGGGCACCACCCACACACAAGTCCTCACCATGTACGCGCATGCAAAGCGCGGCCAAGTGAATTATTCAAATAATCCGACATTTTTACTATCCGGATCCGAAAAACTAGAGTATACTTCTTCTCATGTGTATGAAGAAAACGCCAATCGGCTCATAACCAACACAGTGAGTTCAAGCTATAGCGATTATAGCGCGTCCTTCAAGAGGCAGGTTTACGTCTCCAAAGTGGGAATCTATGACGACCACAAGAATTTAATTGGAGTTGCGACGGTTTCTAATCCCATCAAGAAGGAAGAAGGCGAAGATCTCACATTCAAAATCAAACTCGATATTTAGGAACAAAGTGATACTTGGAATAGACATATCAACCAGTTTGACTGGCTTTGCCGTGATTGGCGACGGACAGCTCTTACATTATAGTGCAATTGATTTGAGAAAACATAAAGGCGTCTTTGCAAAGGCCGAAGCGTTGCGAGAGCACGTTGTTGATTTTTTTGAAAACTATCAATTAGATCAGGAAGATAGTGGCGGATGGGGGAAATCAAAATATCCCATTGAACAAATTTACATTGAACAGCCGCTTCACATGTTTATGAAAGGTAAATCGTCAGCCAAAACATTATCAGCGCTTATGACCTTTAATGGTATTGTTTCTTGGCTTGTGTACGAACTGTTCGAGATTGAGCCACAATACATCGCAGCTACGTCGGCACGCAAACAGTGCGGAATCAAGGTTAAACGCGGCGAGAAGGCCAAGGAGATAGTTTTAAAGCACCTTCTTGAAACGGAGCCTGGATTTCGAATTGACTACACCAAACATGGCAATCCAGTAGCCGGCTCTTATGATAAGGCTGATGCGATTGTGGTTGCTAAAGCCGGCTATTTGATCGAACGCCAGCAAGAGGAAGAACAAGAGTCTATATAGTATATGGATGTAGATGACAATGTCCCCAGCTATCAATTTGAAATTGGAGACATTGTTACTGAATCGACGTTGATCATCCCACCGGATCGTGAACCGTGGGTAGGGCTTGTTGTTTATATCGATAAAGAATTTTATGAGTTACATTCCTTTTTAGGAGATCGGGAAGATCTAATAGGAATCCACTGGCTTAAGCCGGGCTACATAGAGACACTTCCCGCCTCTGTGGTCAAGTTGGTTCAGAGAGCAAAGAAAAAAGAATAAATAAACTTGACATATAAATGCAAAGCATGTTATATTGATTAAGACAATTTTCATTAACAATAGGAGATATAATGAAAGTAGAAACCGGACATAACGTACAAGTCCATTATAAAGGTACACTCGCGGATGGTACCGAATTTGACAATTCGCACCGTCGAGGCGCCCCAATTGATTTTCGTGTTGGCAGTGGGCGCATGCTGCCGGGATTTAACGATGCAGTTGTGGGAATGAAGGAAGGGCAAAAGAAGTCTATTACCCTCTCACCCGAAGAGGCATATGGTCCGCACAACCCCAAGGCCATGCAGGTAATTCCCCGAGAAAGGTTTGGGGAAGACTTTGAATTTGAGGTAGGCGGAGTTATTCGCGGGAACGGCCCCCGAGGCCCCTTTCTTGCGAAGATTCAATCTGTCGAAGACTCCCAGGTTGTTTTAGATATGAATCATCCGCTAGCCGGCGAACAGCTTAATTTTGAAATTGAGTTGATGTCTATTGAGGCAGCTGCTGCACAGCCGGCTTTCATGGCAAACTGGAGTGCATCCATGAAGAAGGCAGAGTTGTTCGAAGCAGCCAAGCAACAGGGCCTAAAGGTAAACACCAAGTTCACCAAGGCACAGCTGATCGAAGCACTTCAAGCGGCCACTTGATCAGAGTTTAAATTTTTTTCTTGGCTTTATGGCTGAAAGATGTTATAGTGTTCTTGGGGATACATGAACAAGAAAGAAGCAAAGAAGATATTATATGAGACTCTTGGGAACTACTCAGACAAGGGTAGTGAATTACTTTTCACGTGCCCGTCATGCAATCATCGCAAGCGCAAGTTCTCTGTTAACTTGGACAAAAATGCTTATAAGTGTTGGGTTTGTGATTATCGCGGTCGTAGTATTAGGCGCCTTGTTAGACGTTATGGTTCGTATCTGCAATTACAGAAATGGGACGGAATATCGGACAGGACAGATCTTGAAAGATTTGCTGACCTATTTGTGGAACGACGCGCTGAACAAGACAAGACAAAGGTGGAACTCCCAGAAGAGTTCATAAGCCTTTGTTCAGATATCATTCCAGCGACCGGAACATATGCCCTTCGTTATCTGCATCGTCGCGGCGTTACAAAAGCCGATCTTCTTAAGTGGAAGATCGGCTTTTGTTTTAGTGGGGAATACCGCAACAGAATTATTGTGCCCTCTTTCGACGATGAGGGCGATTGTAGCTACTTTATCGCGAGATCCTATACTGGGGACTCCTATAAGTATAAAAACCCACCAGCGTCCAAGGATATA